>Ga0315286_10003068_pt1 | contig 15669 bp, 13 predicted proteins | sample YL17G10_0_MG_FD_205038 | JGI IMG/M metagenome (GOLD analysis project Ga0315286, IMG submission 205038) | Sediment microbial communities from Yellowstone Lake, YNP, Wyoming, USA - YL17G10_0 | ecosystem: Environmental > Aquatic > Freshwater > Lake > Sediment | place: USA: Wyoming | collected...
CTGCGTTGTCTTGGGTCACCGCTCCGCCCCGAACTCGAGCTCGTTCGCCCAGTGGGTGGCCCAGTCGTTGTGGAAGGCCATGACCTTAGGGGTGACCATCTGAGCGTGGGCCAGTGTGGCGCAGAACAGGAGGACTCCGGAGAGGAGGCGATAGCTGGCCATGCCGTAGGTTGAAGACGGCGGCTCCCCTATGGCAATCCAAAACCTGCCGAACCCCCGCAGGCGCGCACCCCCAAGGTGGCCGGGACCGGTTCCGGAGGAGCCGGTCAGGGCGCGAGGCCGCTGGTGCCCCTGGGGGAGCCGTTCAAGCTTGTTGCATTTTGGGCGGGTTTGTTCCATGAATAGCGCCCGATGCAACTCGACCGGAATCCACGGGACGGACGATACCCCCCGGGCGCCGGTATTTGTACAATCTGTGAAGAACTCGACTGACACCGTTACCTCTCCCGGTGCCCTGACCTCCGGTGTGGATGCGCCGGCTTTTGGCGCGTCGGATGTGCTTCCCTTGTTCCAGAAGACGCGCGACTACCAGAACGCCGCCAAGATCCGGGCGATGGGGCTTTACCCCTATTTCCGCACCATCGCTTCCGCCCAGGACACGGAGGTGCTCATCGGTGGCAAGAAGGTCCTGATGCTGGGGTCGAACAGCTACCTCGGCCTTACGAACCACCCCAAGATCAAGGAAGCCGCCAAGGCCGCGGTGGACAAGTATGGGACCGGCTGTGCCGGCTCGCGGTTCCTGAACGGCACGCTCAAGATCCACCTTGAACTGGAAGAGGCGCTCCGCCACTTCGTCAACAAGGAGGCGGTCCTGCTTTACAGCACCGGCTTCCAGGTCAACCTCGGCGTCATCAGTGCGCTCGTCGGCCGTGGCGAGTACATCCTCGCGGATAAGAGCAACCACGCCAGCATCGTGGACGGCTGCCTGCTCTCGCAGGGCGAATTCATCCGCTTCGCGCACCGGGACCTGGCGGCGCTGGAGAACCGCCTGCAGAAGCTCGAGCCCGAGGCCGGCAAGCTGATCGTCGTGGACGGCGTCTTCAGCATGGAAGGCGACATCATCCCGTTGCCGGAGTTGTGTCGGCTGGCCAACGAGTACCGCGCGGCCGTGATGGTGGACGACGCGCACGCGATCGGCGTGCTGGGCGAGCGGGGCGCCGGGACCGCCAGCCATTTCGGGCTGACCGACCAGGTGCATCTGATCATGGGCACGTTCAGCAAGTCCTTGGCGAGCCTGGGTGGCTTCATCGGTTCGGACTTCGAGACGATCGACTACCTGAAGCACCATTCGCGGGCCTTGATCTTCAGCGCCTCGATGAGCCCAGCCAACGCCGCCGCCGTCCTGGCCGCGTTGGACCTGATGCTGGCGGAGCCCGAGCGCATCGACCAGCTCTGGCGTAACACCCGGCAGATGAAGGAGGGCCTGCGGTCGCTCGGCTTCAACCTCGGCGCCTCCGAGACCCCGATCCTGCCGGTGTATTGCTGCGACCTCCTCACCACCTTCCGGTTCACCAAACGGCTCGAGGAGGAAGGCGTGTTCGTCAACCCCGTCGTCTCCCCCGCGGTCCTGCCGGGCCAGGAACTCATCCGCATCAGCCTGATGGCGACCCACACCGAACGCCAGATCGATTTCGCGCTCGAGAAGCTCGGCAAGGTGGGCAAGGAACTGGGCCTGCTTTAGCGGCCGACCGGGCGGGTGCGCATCGCTCATGTGGCGGGACGCAACTCAGGGGCCGTGCGGTTCCTCGGACCAACCGAGCCCATGAAAGTCCTGCTCACCGGCGCCAATGGCTTCGTCGGGAGTCACCTCCTGGATCAACTGATCGGCAAGGCCATCCCCACGATCGTGTTGCTCCGGCGGACCGCGAACCGGCGGCTGATCGCACAGCAGCTCTCCCAGGTCGGGGTCCATCTCGGCTCAGTCACCGAACCGGCCACGCTTGCGCCCGCCTTGGAGGGCGTGACGCACGTCATTCATTGCGCCGGGCGCACCAAGGCGCTGCGCGTCTCCGAGTTCTACGAAACCAACGAAGCCGGAACCCGTCACCTGGTCGAAGCCGTCAACCGAGCAGGTCCCGCCATCCAACGGCTGATTCTGGTTTCGAGCCTGGCCGCCGCGGGCCCCGCCACGGCGGCCGCGCCGGCGCGCGAAGACGATCCGCCGATGCCTGTGTCGGATTACGGCCGGAGCAAACTGGCAGGTGAGCAGGTGGTGCGGCGCGAAAGCCGCGTGCCGTTCGTGATTCTGCGAGCGCCGGCCGTGTATGGCCCGCGCGACGCGGACTTTCTCCAGTTGTTCAAGGCCGTTCGGGCGCACGTGCGGCCGCAGTTCGATGGCGGCCGGCAACCGTTGAGCCTGGTCTATGTGGAAGACCTGGCCACACTGACGATTGCGGCGCTCGAACACCCGGCCGCAACCGGCCAGACCTTCAACGTGGCGGCGAGCGAAGTGGTCACCGCCGGCGGACTGGCCCGGGCCATCGCCGAGGCGATGCGAACCTGGACCGTGCCCCTGCCCCTCCCGTCGTGGGGACTGTGGCCGATCTGTGTGGCGCAGGAGGCCTGGTCCCGGCTTCGCGGCCGGCCCGCCATTCTGAGCCGCCAGAAGTACCGCGAGGCACGGGCTCGGGGCTGGGTGTGCGATGTTCGCAAGCTCCGCGATGAACTGGGATTCGAGTGCCGGACAACGGCTCGCGAAGGCATGGCCCGCACGTTGGCTTGGTATCGGGAGCAGGGGTGGCTCTCGCGTGCCGTGTGGAATCCCGATCTCAAGCGATGAAGCATTACACGTTCGTTGACTACGCGACGCAGGGCTACATGCTCGTGGTGGGCTTGTTGATCCTGTTCTTCCACGGTGACCGGGCGCCGTTGTGGCCGTGGCTGCTGGCCGCGCACGCGCTCGGACTGGCGACGGTCCACGGCTTGATCCGCTTCCACGCGGGCGGTTCGCGCTGTCGGGTGGTCAATTTCCTGCGCCACTATTATCCGATCCTGCTCTACATGGGGTTCTACCGGGAGACCGGGGATTTACACCACATGTTCTACGCTGGGTTCCTGGATCCGGTGTTCATCAAGCTGGACGCCGCGGTCTTCGGCTTCCAACCCAGCCTCGCCTTCATGGAATGGCTTCCCTACGTTGCGATCAGCGAGCTCTTCTACGCCGCCTATTTCACCTACTACCTCATGATCGCCGGCGTCGGGTTGATTTTGTTCCTCCGCAACCGGGAGCAGTTCTTTCACTACGTGTCGGTGGTCTCCTTTGTGTTCTACGTCTGCTATCTCCTCTACATCGTCCTGCCGGTCATGGGGCCCCGCTCCTTCTACCGCGATCCCGCCGAGTACATCCTGCCCGCGGAAGTGCAGCCGGCCCACGTGCCGGCGGTGCCGGACACCGTGCAGGCCGGCGTGTTTTACCAGATCATGGGCTTCATCTATCGGCACTTTGAAGCGCCGGGCGCCGCGTTCCCCAGCAGTCACGTGGCGGTAGCGCTGACGACCGTGTGGTTCTCCTTCCAGTACTTGCGCCGGATTCGCTATGTCCATCTGGCGGATGTCATTCTGCTTTGCCTCTCGACGATCTACTGCCGCTATCACTATGCGGTGGACGTCGCCGCCGGGGCGTTGGCGGCGGTGGTGTTGGTGCCGCTGGGCCACCTCCTTTACTCGCGGTTCCGCCACGTGGGCCGCGATGGCCCGGGACGGATCTCGGAAACCCAGGCCCGCGCCTACAACTCGCGCTCGTAGAGGCGGTAGGTCCGGTAGGGTCGGCCGCCGAAGGTCTCGAGCAAGCGGCACATGGCGGTGTTGTCCTCGAGAATCCACGACGCCTCAGCCTCCGTGAAGCCCACTTGGGCGCCGGTCTTGAATCCTTCGGTCAGCATCACGGCTTCGAGCCCCCGGTTGCGATACTTCTCCTTCACGCCGAGGGTGAGGACGCGGCAGCGCGGCGGGTGCTTCCAGCCCAGCAGATAGGGAAGAAACCCGAGCAACCGCGGGCTCAACAGCCGGCCCCGCAAAGCCTGGAGCGGGATGTTGTAGTCCGGAGCGGCCAGCATGAAAGCGATCGGTTCCGTCGAGGTCTCCGCCACCCAGACCAACCCCTCCAGCAGGAGCGGCTTGAGCCGCGCCGCCAGGAAGTTGACCTCCGCGTCCGTCATCGGCACGAAGCCCCAGTTCGTTTCCCACGCGGCGTTATAGACCTCCTTGATCTTGCCGAGGTCCGCGGCCAGCGTCTGGCGTCGCACCGGCGTGAAGGTCAGCTCCGGGTGGCGTGCCCGCACTTTGTCCGCAAGCCGCCCCAACCGGTCCAGCGGGCACTTCGCGATGTCGATGTGAAACGCAATCAGGTCCTTCGCCTTGCGGAACCCCTCGGCCGCAACCAGGTCCACGTAGTACCGCGGATTGTAGGTCATCATGATCACGGGCGGCCCGTCAAAGCCCTCCACCAGCAAACCACAGTCGTCGTTGCTCGTGGGGTTCATCGGGCCGAGCATGTGGCGCATGCCCCGCTCGCACGCCCACGCATACGCCGCCTCGAACAACCGTCGGCTGACGGCCGGATCCTGGACGCTCTCGAAAAACCCGAAGAACGCGGCGTGGTCCTTGTGCGTGCGGTTGTGATGGTCATCCACGATGGCGGCGATCCGCCCGACGTCTTGGCCGTCCTGCCGGGCGACCCAGAGCTGCATCGCCGCGTGCTCGAACAGCGGGTTGGCGTCCGTGAACACCTTCTTCAGATCCATCAACAGCGGTGCGACCCAGTGCGGGTCGTCGCGATAAACCCCGTACGGGACTTGCAGGAAGCGGTTTATGTCCCGCGAAGTGCGGGTCAACGGCAGGACCTGGATGTCGGAACCCATCGAGTGTGGCCGGCCAGCCGGTCACGGGCGGATTTGTGCCGCAGGTGAGCAGTGGAGTCAATGCCGCTCAGAGGGAACCTGCGGGCTGGTCAGGCCATCTCTGGCGGTTCGAACCGCGAAATAGGCCGAATACGCGAAAGAAGAAGCTCCTTTACGGAATTCCGGGGTAACCGGAGAGAAGCGGCCGGATCTGTTTGGAAGGCGGTGGGTCGCTCGCGCCAGCGTTTGGAGTGCGTCCGGTTTCACCGGCGCTTTGGCTTCGGGGCACAGGCTGCCGTGGGGCGAGGGTTGGCGTGCCGCGGCGGACCGAAAGCGGTGCTTCAAGCACGCGCAGTCCAAACGCTGGCGCGACTGCTGATCGGCCACTCCGAAGCGACGGTCTTTCGTGCTCCCGAAACTCTGTGAAGAACCAAGGAGAAATGGAGCCGGCCAAGACGTTCAGGCACCGCGTGAAGCGGAGGTCATCAGCTATCCGTTGGGTTTCGCGTGGTTCGCTTGGTTGGCGGTTCGAACTGCTCTTCTCAGGATCATTGGGTTCGGCCCGCATCTGCGGTGAGAGACAAGACGAAGCTCGCAGGGGCGAAGGCCGGTAATGGGAACTCGAACGCCCCATCCTGCACCGGAATCTCCGCCCCGCGGGCTCGGCCACGCAGATCGACGGGCTGAACGGACTTGGCAGTCAGGCCGCGTGGCAGCGTCACCCGGCAAGCGCCCGACCGGCCGGCCTGTTCCCACAAACGAAGCACTAGGCCGGGTCCATCTGGATTCGGACCGAACGCCGTGACGAGCACGCCGGGTCGGCTGACTTCGAGTCCTGACTGGGTAGTCGGCAGTTTCCCCGCCGGACCGGAGGCGAAGCCAGCCTGTAGCGGAACGCGCGTCTCCCACGAGGGCTTCACGAGGCTCGTCGCCGGATCGCCACCATCCACCGACCAGATGCGAATCGAGGACATCCAGGAATGGCCATTCCATAGCCGGAAGTTCGTGGTCCATTGGTTGTTGAACAGGTTGACGAAGACATGCGACTTCCGCGGCACGAAGTCGCGGGAGTACTTCCAGCAGCCGGGTTGTTCGAGACTGACCAGAGGGTTGCTCTCATCGCACCATCCTACGCCGCGCCCCTGCGGGTCCGTGATGATCATCCCGGAATTCAAGGCCAGCAGGTGGCGATTGGCCCCGGTCACGATGTCCTTGGCGGGATCGACGATGCCGCCCAGACGCCCGAGTTGGAACTGCGGCTCGTCAATGGCGAACGGCAGGCAAATCCAGCCGGCCTCGGGCCAGGGATCGGCCGGCTTGTTGCCGACCGTTAGGAAGAAGTCAACGTAGGGCTGGTCGCGGTCAAGTCGCACAATGACCGACACGCGTCCGGGGAACTCCGGGGTGGGCGATGCTTCCATGATCGCCCGTACGAGCACCGGGGTTTGTTCCAGCCAAGGGAGTCGGTTGCTCTTCGGCGAGGCAGACCGATACGGGACTTCCGATGCGGGTGGCATGGCCGGTTTGCCCAGCTCATTCGTGGCCCACGCGGCGTCGATCTTGACGTAAGCCTTGACGAAAGCCGCCACCTGGTCGGCGTCGAACCTCTCATGGAGAACCTGGCCCAGCCCGAAGGGCGCGTTGGTGTCCACCAACTCGCGCCCCGAGCGCTTGTCCACCAGCGACCGAATACAGGCGCGCTCCGGATCGAGGACGACCCGAAAGAATGCGTTCTCGAGCGTCCCGGTCGCTTGGTCGGCTCGCAGCGTTGAGGGTGTGGGCTTCGGCTTCGCGGGCACGTAGGTGCGATAACCCATCGCCGGCACATTGCGGGCGACGAACCACAGAGCCGTGTCATGGTACGTGTGCGTTGGCACGATTTCGTTGTCATCAACCGCTCTCAGCGAGGCGTGCTTCCCCACGGACGCAGCGACCACGACCCCGTCCCGTTTCCACGGAAGCGGGTTGTACACGACGATGCGGCGCCCCTTTACTTTCACCGCCTTCGCCAGTGACTTCTGCTGCGGCTCGGAGACCGGCTCGGTGAGGTCCAACACGGCCTCGATGTAAGCCGTGTGCTCTGCCCAGGAGTCCTCCAGGCGGCGATACTTCCCTTCCTCACGAAGCGTCTTCCACTCCTCACCATAGGCCAACGCCCGGCCACTGGTGTACTGCGACACCCAGTAGAGCGCGCCGCCCCACGTGTGCTCGCCGTAAAGGAGACTCTCCTCACGGGCTTCAGCGACGGTCTCGGAGGGATTCGTGCTCCTGCATCCCCAAGTGCGCATGAGCGTATCCAGGACCTCGATCCTCTCGATCGCAGGTCGGAAGCAACGGGCCAGGCTTGCACCCCACGGATCACTCATCGGCCCGTGAATCCACGTGTCCGGCATGTCGCCGCGCACGACCGGGATCTCGGCCTTCTCCGCCAGAATGCCATCCGAGAAGTCGGATAACCGGCCGATCCGCACCTTCACTCCCGGCAGCTTCTGCTTCGCCTCCTCGAGCAGCTTGCGGACTTCCTCCGGCGTCGGCGGGCCGTGGTTATCGCCAGTGTGAATGAGCGCGAGCCACGTCTGGTAAGGCCAATCGGTGGGTGGCACCAAGCCGGTGCCATAGCTCTCGGCGGTGTACATGGTCAGGACGCGCGAGCCGTCCGCGCCTTCCCACCAGAACAGGCGCGGCACCTCCGGCGACCGGCTGGCGGCGTTGCAGCCGAGGTGCAGGAAATCCACGCCGGCGTGCCTCAGCAGCGTCGGCAGGATCCAGGAGTGACACGGCACGTCGGTCATCTTGGCGTCGCGCGGCAGTTCCAGGCCGACGGATCGCGCCAGCCGTGAGGCGAAGCCGAGTCCGCGCACGAGGTCCTCCGGTTCGAGCAGTTCGGTGTGCGTCGTGAATGGCAGGGCGTGCACGACGAACCGCCCGTCCTTCAGCGCTTGCAGAATGCGCCGCTTGCGCTCGGGCGTCTGACCGGGCCAATCCTCGGCAATCTTCGCCATCGGCCAGCCGGGGAGCGTCCAGACGAACTGCTGTTCCGGCGGCAGACCGCGGTTCTGGTCCACGACCTTGAGCGCGTCGTCGATCATCGTGGTCCGGTAACGCTGGACCACGTTGCTCGCCATGTCGGTGTAGCCGATATCGAAGTGGGTCTTGAAGACGATAATGACCTCGGTCACGGCCGGAGCAGCGGCTGCAGGAGACACTCCCACCGCGAGGAGTGCGAGTCCGAGCAGCGCCGCCGAGAGCTGTTCATGACGCCGGCTAACGGCGATCGCAGTGATGGGGTCTGTTCGAGAATTGCGCGTTGGGTAGGGCGAGGTGTCCCTGCCGAGCCGATTCTGAGACGGCTCTATCGAAGACGGCTCATCGGGACGATTCGCCCTACCTGTTTCAAACGGGTTCTTGGCCATGGACGTATGAAAGCAGAAGCCGCGCAGGGAGCAAGGGGAGAACCGGAGCTGGCGCCGCGCGGTGCGGCTCCCAGTTGCCGGAGCGCCGGCCTCCGGCCCGGCGCGGGAGGCGCGCAGACCGAACGCCTGGCCCGTCCAAGGGCGTCGGCGCCGGGCCGGGCCTCAGCCGTGACGATGGAGAAGGAACCGCGAACCACGCCAACCACGCGAAAGAAAGAAACGACAGAGGGGCATTCGGGCGAACAACGCTGGCACTTCGCGCAGGGTCACTGGTCGGTGACCCGTCGGGAACAGGGGATCGATGTGGGATCCGCTGATTCTTCGTGTGTCTTGCGTGTTCCGCAGTCTCTCCGCCTGCATGGATACGGCTCAGGTGCGCCGCTCGAGCAACTTCTCCAGCCGGTCCTTGTGCGTGCGGCTGAGGGTCAGCTTCGTCCCGTCCAGCAGGATCACCACCTGGTCGCCGTAGAACAGCGGCTGGACCTCTTTGATCCGGTCGAGGTTCACGATCACCGAGCGACTGAGGCGCATGAACCGCTCGGTCGGCAACTGTTCCTCCAGGCTCGAGAGCGTCTCGCGCAGCAGGTGGGCGCCGGCCGGCGTGTGGAGCTTCACATAGTTGCCCTCCGCCTCCAGCCAGTGGATCTCCTCGGTCCGCAGGAAGATGACACGTCCCTCGGATTTGAAGGCGAGCCGGGCGGGGCGGTCCTGGGCGGCCTTCAGGTCGGCCAGGAAGGAGGCAAGCTGCGGCTCGGGCGCGCCGGCCGCCCGACGGACTTGCGCGCGCGCATGATCGAGCGTCTTCCGAAAGCGCTCACGGTCGAACGGCTTGAGCAGGTAGTCAATGGCATGGACCTCGAACGCCTTGAGTGCGTATTGGTCGTAGGCTGTGCAGAAAATCACGAACGGCATCGCGTCGCTGGCCGCGCTCAGTTCGGCGCAGACGTCAAAGCCGGTGAGCCGCGGCATCTGGACGTCCAGAAACACGAGGTCAGGTTTTTCACGCCGGAGGGCATCGACGGCGAGTCGGCCGTTGGCGCACTCGCCCACGACCGTGAAATCTGCCTCGTCCTTGAGCAATTGCCGGATGCGCGCGCGGGCGTGGGCCTCGTCGTCCACGATGAGCGTGCGGATGCTCATGCGTCAGCAGCAGTCCGGCTTGACCGAGGCGGTGATGGGCAGACTGGCGGGGTTCACACCCGCCTCGGCAGCGGACAGGACCACGACGCGTGGCGCTTGCGAGCGGGGGATGGTGCAACACGGCAGGCGCAGGCAAGCTTCCACGCCACCCTCCGGCACGTTCCTGACCTCGAGGCTTTGCGCGGTGCCGTAGAGATGCGTCAGGCGCGACCGGATATTCTTCAACCCGATGCCCTCCCGCTCCGGCGCGCCGTTGGGCGCAGGCAAACCGTTGCCGTTATCGCGGACCTTAAGTTCCAGGGTATCGCCGCCGGTCACGCGAGCGCTGATTTCGACGCGGCCCGGCTCTTCGCGGGGCAGGATGCCGTGGCGGAGGGCGTTCTCGACGAGCGGTTGGAGAACGAGATGCGGGACGAGCAACTCCTGGGTCTTCGGCTGGATGTCGAACGCCACTGTCAGGCGGTCGGGAAAGCGCATCTGCTCGATCTCGAGGTAACCTTGCAGGAAGGTGATTTCCTCCCGCAGCGGCACCTCCTGCGTATCGCTGTGGTCCAGGGTGCGGCGAAGCAGTTCGCTCAGGCGCGCGATCATGCGGTCGGCCGCCTCGGGTTTCTCGTGGACGAGGGCAGAGATGGTATTGAGGGTGTTGAACAGGAAGTGCGGGTTGATCTGCATCCGCAGGGCCTCCAGGCGGGCCCGGACCAACTCGGTGGCCAGCGCCGCGGCCTGCAGCTCGCGCTGACGAGATTGCTGGTAGTGATACCACCCTTGCTGGGCCAGCAGCACCAGCCAGTACATGGACACGTTGAACAGGAAGTAGCTCAGGATCACCTTCTGGAACACGCTGCCGAAAGTGAAGAGTTTGCCTTCGATGGAATATTGGCCTTGCAGGAGCAAGGCATAGAGCGCGACATAGACGACCGTGGTCGCGGCCGACGCCGCCCCGTGCAGGAGGCACCAGCGGTGGCCCTGGCCAGCCCGGAAGGGGAACCGTTCGCCCAATGCGATGATGCCCAGCGACAGGAGCGCCCACAGGAACCATTCCTCGAACGCACGTTCCAAGGCGAGACTGACCGAGACCGGCTTGCCGTGAATGGGCATCGCCACGTAGGTTTCCGCCGCCGAAACCAGGGCCAGCACCGTCCACAAGCCAAGGTACGCACCCACCCACCTCCAGCGGATGCCGCTCAGTGACTGGCGAACAGTGGTCACGACAATTGATTTGATACCGCGCTCAACGCCTGCCGTCGCCAAAAATATCGCGGCGGTTACGGATCGCAGCGTTTAGCTCCGCGTGGAGCTGAGGCGCCCTCAGCCCGCCGTCCGGTTCGGCGCCGGCTGGGCCGCGGTGGGTTGGGTGTTCGTCGGCGCGACCGTCCCCGGCAGGCTGGCCGCACTCTGGCGAATCGCCAGGTTGGTGGGCGACTGCGGATCGCCGACCAGATAGCGGACGTCGGCCCCGGGCGGTGGCACCGTCAGGCGCGTCGCAATGGTGTCCACGTTCGAGCCGAAGTTCAGCATGGTGCCCACGGCCAGGATCACGGCCGCCAGCACCGAGGCGCCGAGCCCCAGGTGAACCAGCAGCTCGGCGCGGGAGTGGGATCGATCGAAGGGTGGTCCTTTCATGGTTTCCTTCCAGGGGCTTCCGTTGAACGGCATGGGTTTCACGGGCTTCATCGTCACGCATGACCTGTACGCGCGTGGCCCGCTTCGCGAAACCAACATGTGCTCAACCGCTCGGGCGGCGGGCCCAGCCGCTCACCCCGGGGGACGAACCGCACGCCGGACACCCGCAACTTCGAGCGCCCGACGGTTGCCCTCGCCGATGCTGCTCCATTGACAGCCGCGCGCACCTGCGTTAGCTCATGTCTGCATGAGCCGGCCCGGAGTTGCCCCGTTCCCTGCTCAAAGCCCCTTCCCGAAACGACGTTCAACCCGGCGGCGGCCCGCACCCGTGCGCTTGGCGCTCGTCCTCATCACCGGCCTTTGGTTCGCCGCACCCCGTTTGAGCGGCGACGACTGGCCGCGCTGGCGCGGGCCGGCCATGAACGGCATCTCGCAGGAAAAGGGCTGGACCACCGATTGGCCGAAGGAAGGTCCTCAGCTCCTGTGGCGGGCGAACGTCCGCACCGGGTTCTCGGCGGTGGCGGTCGCTCAGGGGCGGCTCTTCACGCTCGGCAACTCGAACGAAACCGAGATGGTCTGGTGCCTGGACGCCGCGACCGGCCGGCCGCTCTGGCGCCACACCTACGCTTGCCCAAGCGATCCGGAGTACCACGAAGGCGGACCCGGCGCGACGCCGACGGTGGACGGTGGGCGCGTCTATACGCTGGGGAAGCGTGGGCACTTGTTCTGTTTGGAAGCGGCCCCCGGCAAAGTGGTTTGGCAAATGAACGTCACGAATGATCTGGGCGCCATGAAACCGCGCTGGGGCTTCGCTGGCTCGCCCCTGGTCGAAGGCGATCTCCTGATCGTGAACGCCGGAGCCGCCGGCACCGCGCTCGACAAACTCACGGGAAGACCGGTCTGGACTTCCGGCACGAACGCGCCCGGTTACGCGACGCCCGTCCCCTTCACTGCCGACGGCGAAAGGTGCGCCGCCCTCTTCACCGCCAAAGCGCTCGTCGGCGTCCGCGTAAGCGATGGCAAGGAACTCTGGCGTCACCCTTGGGCGACGAAGTGGGACATCAATGCCGCCGATCCGATCCTGGTCGGCCAGCGACTGTTCATCTCCTCGTTCGACCGCGGCGGCGCGCTGCTCGACGTGAGCGCTCGCCCGCCGAAGGTCGTCTGGGAAAACCAGGCGATGGCCAACAACTTCAACAGTTGCGTGTTCGTGGACGGCTTCCTGTACGGGGTGTACGGCCACACCGACCACCCCTATCGCGACTTGCGGTGCCTCAACGCCGCGACCGGCGAGGTGAAGTGGAAATACGAAGGCCTCGGTCTGGGCTCGCTGATGGCGGCGGATGGCAAACTGATCGTCCTGAGCGACAAGGGCGAGTTGGTGGTCGCGGAGGCGACCCCGGCGTCGTTCCAGCCGCTGGCCCGCGCGCAGGTCCTTGGCGGCAAGTGCTGGACGGTTCCCGTTCTGGCGAACGGGCGAATTTACTGCCGCAATGCGGCAGGTTCGCTCATCTGCCTGGATGTGAGGGGCTCCGCCCGCTGACCCGCCACCGGTCTGGAACTCCGCAAGAACGATCAAGCCACCGGCCCGCGACTCTGGTATGGATGACGCCGATGAGACCGGTCACGTTGCAGGACTACAAGCGACGCATGCTGCGGGTGCTGGTCCATGTCCAGCAGCATCTCGATGACCCGCTCGACCTGGGTGCGTTGGCACGGGTCGCCTGCTTCTCGCCGTACCATTTCCACCGCATCTTTCGAGGCATGGTCGGCGAATCGGTCCAGGAACACATCCGCCGGCTGCGCCTCGAACGCGCCGCGAGTTGGCTGAAGCTGACTCCCCGGCCGGTCACGCGGATCGCCCTGGACTCCGGCTACGAAAGCCACGAGGCTTTCTCGCGCTCGTTCCGCGCCAGCTTCGGTGTCTCGCCTTCTCACTTCCGCGCGTCCCGGAACCCGTGCGCCATGGCGGCCGCACCTTCCGGACTTCACTACCTCGAAGGAGAACCCTTGATCCGCTTCAAGACCCGCCGTCCCGACGGCAAAGTCATGAATGTGACGATCAAACGGATGCAACCGCTGCGCGTGGCCTTCATGCGCCACGTGGGACCCTACTCCGAAGTCGGCGCCACCTGGGACCAGTTCCTGCCGCAACTTGGGAAGGACGGATGGATCGGCGGCGACGCGCTCTTCCTTGGGATTTGTCACGACGACCCGGAGGTGACATCGCCCGACAAGATCCGCTATGACGCCTGCGTGACGGTGGGGCCAGGTTTTCAGCCGATCGGCGACATCGGGGTCCAGGTCATTGCCGGCGGGGACTACGCCGTGATCACCCATTTCGGTCCCTACAACAAGCTGGGCGACACTTATGCGAAATGGCTCGGGCAAAGGCTGCCGCGCAGCGGACGCGAGCTGCGGTCGGCCCCGTGCTTCGAGGTTTACCTGAACGACCCTGGCGGCACCGACCCGGCGGACCTGATCACCGATCTCTACGCGCCTCTCGAACCGAAATCGGTCGCACCCAAACCTCGCCCCTCCCTGAAACGAACATGAAAACCCCACAGAAAATCCCGCAAAAGCTCGATCTCTACCAACAGCACAAGGCCGATTACGCGGCGACCCGGAAGCCCGCGCTCGTCAACCTCCCGAAGGCCCGTTACTTGGCAATCACCGGGCAGGGCGCCCCCGGCGGCGACCTGTTCCAGACCCGCATCGGCGCGCTGTACGGCGTCGCGTTCACCGTGAAGATGACCCGCAAGTTCGCCGGCCTCCAGGATTACGCCGTCTGCAAACTCGAAGCCCAATGGTGGAGCGACGCACCCGGCGAGAACTTTGCCCGGTCGCCCAAGGAACAGTGGCGTTGGAAGCTGCTGATCCGCACGCCCGACTTCATCTCGGCGGACGACGTCAAGCAGGCCGTGGCGGTGCTCTTGAAGCGCGGCAAGGGCGAGGACGTGAAACGCGTCCAGCTCGAGACCTTGGCCGAGGGACGGTGCGTCCAGATGTTGCACGTGGGGCCGTATGAGAAAGAGCACGAGACGGTGGCGGTGATGAAGGCGTTTGCGGAGCTCCAGGGCTTGCGGTTCCACGGGCGCCACCACGAGATCTACCTCTCCGACCCGCGGCGTGTTCCTCCCGAACGCCTGAAGACCATCCTCCGGATCCCCGTCATCGCACGCTGAGGCCTTGCTACCCGGCGGGCATCGTTCTTTACACCGCCCCTGCCCTTTCACTACTGTCGGCTCAGGTTGCGGTCCGACGCGGGCCCGCCGCGAGAGGGCAGCAACGGGGCAGATTAACGGTTTCGGACTGATAACAGGTGCATGGACGTCTCCACCCTTCTGCAGTCGGATACTCTCGAGGCACTGAGCCTGACCCTGGCCACGCACGCCAAGTTCCTCTGCCCCGGCCACCGATTCGAGCGGGGGCACGCCGAGTCCGAGGCCGGCCCCCCCCGCATCGTTGCCCGATTGGGCCACGCCGTCCCGTTCCTGCCTGTCGGTCGGAGGACGCCATTCTGTTGGCGCGCCGACGCGAATGCGGGCATTCACCAAGCGGCCCTCGTCCTCGGATGCGGCTCTGGATGCGTTGCCTCAACAAGTTCTCGCAAAAAACTTTCGTGAGGGGTAAGACAGCTTTTGTCCTAGCACCAATGACATTCTGATCGGGAAATGGCTATTGCACCGCTACTCGAAGCACTCGGTTACCGGGGGTCGCGGAAGTTCATCCAACCCGCAGAGTCGGATGGACTTCCGGCCAGCGAGCTTTCCTTCGCGATGCGCCACACCAGCCTGGCCTGCGAGGGACTGACGGCCAAGGCCCGGGATTGCCGGTTCCACGGCGCCTACGTCCTCCAGGAGGAAGCCGGTTCGCCTGCAATCCCGGTGGTTTACGTCTTCGAAACCGAAACCGACGCGGAAGCCAAGGAAATCCACCGGATGGTGTGGAACCAGAGCCTGGTTCCCTTCATCATCATCGCCTCGCCGTCCACGATTCGGGTCTATCCGGGGTTCGCGTACAGCCGCACTGAAGACAAGCCCCTCATCTCGGTCGCAGCAGTAACTGCGTCAGCCCTGGGCCAACTGGCCGCCTTCTCCGCAACGGCCATCGACGATGGTACCCTCTGGGAAAAATGGGGACATGCCGCTGACCCGTCTCAGCGTGCCGACGAATCACTGCTGCGCGAAAAGGCGTCAGTCCCGGCTATTGGTAAGCGGTCAGTCCTCGGACCTGACAGAGCGGCGGTCTTGATCCGGCTCACCAACATGGTGGACGCGGCGGGGACGACCGCCCACGAGTACGAGGCTGGGGGCCTGCCGTGTATCGAGGGCGGTCTGTGGACCATCGACACCGTGACGAACTATTACCACACCGCGCAGAACTGCTCCGGGGCCGGCCGCTGGGTGGGCCTGAGCGGCGGAGAGATCCCCGTCCCGTCCGTGGAGGACGCGTCGCTGACTCTGGGACCGTACGAATTCCGTTGGCTGGGCTGGCGGGCCCGGGGTTTCCATTAGCCTTGCCTCGGTAGCGGCGTCTCGAAGTCGAGCACGTTGGGGATGATCTGCGACGGGATGCCCAGCCGGCGGGCGAGTTCCTTCTGAGCCATCGAGTTGATGACAACATGCTCCATCCCGTGGAGCAGGGGCGGG
>Ga0315286_10003069_pt1 | contig 15667 bp, 14 predicted proteins | sample YL17G10_0_MG_FD_205038 | JGI IMG/M metagenome (GOLD analysis project Ga0315286, IMG submission 205038) | Sediment microbial communities from Yellowstone Lake, YNP, Wyoming, USA - YL17G10_0 | ecosystem: Environmental > Aquatic > Freshwater > Lake > Sediment | place: USA: Wyoming | collected...
ATCTCCTGAACGTAGCAGTGCGGTCGGAAGCTAACTACTTTCATGTGCGCGTAGTTGTCGAAGTCATCTTCCGGTTCCCTCTCTGTCGACTTGGTCTTCAACCTTCTCAGACTCACCATTGTATTCACCTCTATACTTCTGCGTACTCACGTGCCTCAGGAACTGCATCGATGTCGGCCTGCATGCTCTTCTCTATGTTGCATAGATCATCCAAGAGCTGCTTAATGTCCATGACATCTTCTCCAAGGCTCGACATCTCGTTCGCGAGATCCTCAAGATCTTGAAGCGTGTGTGTCTTAGCCCAATCGATTGCCTGAGCGTTTTGGACCGCTTCCTGCGCCGCATTCCTGTGCTTCATCGCATTCCCATCCTTGTGCGTTGTCTGACGATTTGTCAGCTGATTCGCTGTAAGGAGCTGACGACTATTTATAAATTCCTGCAACGACGCATTATTTCAGCCAGGTTTGTCGGACTGATCGCAGTAAGACATGGGAGAAATCTCGTAGAGATTTCTAAGTAAAGACGAGACACCCGCGAGCGAAATCGACAGAAATCTGCACCTCTCGGTCACGTCGAGAGGCGCCTGATTGAGAAAGATATCTTTGTTAGTAACTTTCTTATGAAGACACGCGCATTAAGACGCAATCGGCCAGGTGGGTTCCGTTGGGTTTGCTTGATGCATTGATGAACAAGGAGAAGAAGCTCCTTGAACGTTCGAGGAAAGAACTGGCCAGAGTGGATTCTCTCGAGAAGACCGGCAAATCGGACGACGCCTTCGCCGAGCTCGAGAAGCTGAGGCTGATGCTCAAGGAGAACATCCTGTTCATCGGCAAGATGAAATGGGAATTCTCCCAGGTGTTCTCTTCGATGGGAATGAAGTATCTGGCGTTCGTCAAAGCGCAGCCGGCCCACGACGCGGCAAGAAGATCCTTGGAGTTCGATCCGAAGAACGCGGAGGCTATGGGCGTTGCCGGACGCGCGGCACTTGCGCTCGGCATGAAGGATGAGGCCGTCGCTTCCCTCAAGAATGCCGTCGCCACGGCACCTCAATCCGAGGACCTGTGGGTCGCACTGGGGGAGACCCAGGAAGCCGTCGGTGATGTGAGCGGGGCCGTCGGCAGCTACACGAGGGCGTTGACGATCAACCCGCTAGGCATAAGGACCTACGACAAGATTCTCGGACACACTCCGGACGACGTGGACCTGATCAGGCGAAAGGCGTCCACGCTCACAAAGCTACAGAGGTACGACGACGCTGCGAAGACCTACCAAGACGGGATAGAGATCAACAAGAACGACAAGGATCTCTGGGTCGGACGGGCCACGGCGCTCAACTTCGCAGGCAAGGGCGAGGAGGCGGTCAGGTCCCTGAAGGCCGCCCTGAAGCTGGACCCCAAGGACGTTTACTGTCTTGACAACCTCGGGCGGATACAGCACAAGTTGGGCCTCCGAGAAGAGGCGATGAAGAGTTTCTCGGCAGCTGCGGTGATCGATCAGGGGAACAAAGTAGTGTGGAACGAGCTCGGCGTGGTCCAGGAGGAGTTGGAGCTATACGAGGATGCTGTACAGTCCTTCGACAACGCCCTGAGGATCGATCCGAACGACATCAATGTGCTGATAAACAAGAAGAAGACGCTCCTCAGTGCTCAGAAGTTCCCCGATGCGATTGGCGTGTGCGACAGGATCCTGATCCTCAACCCACACGACCACGAAGCCTTGTTTGACAAGGCCCGGTCCCTCTTCACGATGGGCAGGGTGGACGAAGCGCTGACCTTCGCCGAAGCGTCGCTCAACATCTCGCCGAAATCAAAAGGGGCAATGAACCTCAAGAAGGAGTGCCTGATCAAGCTCGGCAGAAACGCGGATGTCGTCGCTTGGTGCACAAGGATCCTCGAAATCGACCCCAACGACCTCGAGGCCATGCACGACAAGGGAGTGGCTCAGCTGAAATCCGGGAGGCCCCAGGACGCAGTCAAGACCTTCGAGAGGGTCCTGAAATCTCGACCGGATGAATTGCCCATCCTGGAAAGCCTCAAGGACGCCTACAAGCAGATGCAGCGCGATGATCAGGTCATCGGCGTGTGCGATCGCATAATCAGTGTTGATGGCAACAACAAGGCAGCGCATTTCGACAAGGCGGTGGCACTCGACCGGACCGAGAAGTTCGACGAGTGTTCCGCGGCGTATAGGCTCGCCCTCAAGCACGATCCGACGAACCAGGAGATCTACTATAACATGGCGGCGATGTTCCTCAGGGTCGGAAAGCCGAAGGAGGCCGTCGACTACGCGAAGCAGGGTCTTCTGGTCGCGCCCGCAAGCCACGCACTCTGGAAGATCAAGGGGGATGCGGGCTTCTACTCGAAGGATTACGAGGATGCGATCAAGTCCTATGCCAAGGCGGTGGAACTCGACCCCGGAGACAAGATCGCGTATGCGACCATGGGTCGATCGCATATCGAGCTGAAGAGGTACGAGGAGGCCTTGATGGCGTATGAGCATGCGCTGAAGCTCGACACGCGGGACCCAGATGTCTGGTTCCAGCGAGCGGTGGCTCTCGATTGGCTTGAAAGGCGCGAGGAAGCTCTGGGTTCGATAAGGGAAGCAATCAAACTCGACCCGACGAAGCCGGAGCTTAGGATCAGGGAAGGTTTCACGCTTACGAAACTGAACAGACCGCGTGAGGCCCTGGCAGCCTACGACGAGTCACTCAAGACCTCACCGAAGAACCTGCCAGTGCTGAACACGAAGAAGGATCTCCTGAAATCACTAAAGCTCAACGAGGATGTCGTGCAGGTGTGCAACGAGATCCTGACGATCTCGCCCAAGGACAGAGACGCATTGGTCGACAAGGGCAGCGCGTCCTTGTTCCTCAAGAAACCGACCGAGGCTTTGGTCTGCTTCAACAAGGCGCTCGAGCTGGAAGCCGACGATCTCGACGTGCTCGAGCTCAAGAAGATGGCGCTCATCTCGACGGACGACTCGGAGAACGTCGTCCATGCGTGTGACCACATCCTACGCCTCAGCCCGAAGAACAAGAACGCACTGGCGGACAGGGCGAGCGCACTCGAGAAACTTGGCAGGACCGACGAAGCGCTGCGGAGCTATGAGATGGCCCTCAACCTGGACCCCAAGGATGTATTCCTACTGAACAGGAAGGGTTTGCTGCTCCTGGGCGCTTCAAATCCCGCGCAGGCAGCGGAAGCCTTTGAGCAGGCCATAAAGCTCGACTCCAACCAGCCCTTCGTGCTCAACAACAGGGGAAAAGCGTACCTTGAGCTCAGGAGGTTCGACGAGTCGCTCTCGGATTTCAAGAAGTCGATCAAGATTCTTCCGAATGTCGCTGAATTCCACACAAACGAAGGGAGAGCGCTCGCGAGCCTCGGGAGGTTCGATGACAGCCTGAGCTCGTTCGGGGAGGCGCTAAGGCTCGCTCCCTCCGACACGGGCGCGTTGAAGTACCTCGGGATGGCACTTCTCAAGCTGAACAGGGTGCCGGAGGCCCTCCAGAGCTTCGACCAGGCCGTGAAGCTGGGCTCGACCGATAAGGACCTCTGGAAGAGCAGGGCCAAGGGTTTCGAGGCGTTGGGAAACAAGGAGGAGGCCGCGAGGTCCTACGGGAAGGCACTTGAGACGGACCAGACGGACCAGTCCTCCTGGTACAGGCTCGGCCTTTTGCAGCTGGAGATCGGCAGGTTCCAGGATGCCATCGCCTGCTTCGACAGGGCGCTCGATCTTGACAGCTCCAGTCCGAAGATATGGATGAGCAAGGGGTTCGCGATGGAGAAGCAGGGCCTGCTCGAAGAAGCAGTGAGCTCCTACGACAGGGCGATAGGCCTTGATTCGAACGAGAAGGAAGCCTGGAAGGCGAAGGGACAGGTTCTGTCCGCTCTTGGCCGAGCGGAACAGGCGTTGAGATGCTTCGACCATGCCCTGAGCATCGACCCCTACTTCGAGGCTGCAGGCGAAGGCAGGAAGCAGGCCGAGGAGGATATTCGGAAGAACAAGATTGAGGACTACTCCCGATCAGTCCTTGAGTTCGAGTACGCCAACGGCAGACCGGTGACCAAGGAGGAGGCTTTCAGGGTATGTGGAATCCCGTATGCGTTCCTCGGGGACGTGCTTGAGTTCCTCAGCGGGAAACCTGAGGTGAGCCTCTCAGGCATGACGAAGGACGAGTTCGATCGATACGAGAAGATGTCTCGAGAGATCCTCGTGAATGCGATGGAGAAGAGGGATCTCGCGGCCCACGGGCTGAGACTCTGCGACATCAGTGTCAACTTCCCAGAGCTCAAGATAGCCAGTGCGAAGAAGATCCTAAGCTATGTGCAGGCGGTCGAGGAGCACGAGTTCAGCACCAAGAGCTCAGACCCGCGCACGGAGGAACTCCTCAGGCAAGCACTGGACCTCCCCAACGACCAGAAAAACGTCCTCGGACTCATCAGGAACCTCGGTATAGGAGCATACTGGGCCAGACACCTGGTGACGATCCTTCATACGTTCCAGGGGGGCGGCTTCGAGACGCCTGCCATCACGATCAAGTCGATAGTAAGCGAGAGTTATGGAACGTACTCCCCGTACGACGAGAGGGGCAGGCGCGAGCGGGCGCCCCCGCCAGCCGAGACCGAGTTCGTGCGGGAGCGCAGAGAAGAGCGAAGAGAAGCGCAGCGGACGGAACAAAGGGAAGAGCGGGGGTTCGACGAGGTTCGAGACGCCCCGCTGAGGCGTAGCCGAGAGGTAGATGCATTCAGGGAGGCCCCGGCCGAGAGAAAGCAGAGGGAGCAGACGAGGCCATCGAGGGAGAGGGAGCGACCGCCCGCTCCGAAGGAAACTCCGTCTGATCTCGTCGGCAGGAGATGTCTGTTCCACGGCGGGATCGCGGTCGCCCGCTGCCAAAAGTGCAAGGCGGTCCTATGCAAGGAGTGCATCCGAGGGTCCGAGAGGTGTCCAAGGTGCAATACTCCCCTGGGCTCGGTCGAGGCTCCAGAGGAGCCTGATAGGGAGAGAAGGAAGCCGCGCAGAGATGAGCCAGAGGAGCCCTCCGAGGGAACCGAAGCGGAGGAAGAGACCGAGCGCCCAAGGAAGAGGGGAAGGGACTCTCAAAAGGCGAGGAAGAAGGGCGATGAAGAAGAGCTGTCTAGGCTCTGAATCAATCGCCCGATGTTCTTAATGAATGCATTTCGAAGGATTCGTCCTCGGCCGACGTTGGGTCCGAGAGTGAATGGCGAGGTCATCCTCGGAGCTGCTTGGTCAGCTTGGCGATCCGCTTCCCATAGCGGATGCAGTTCTTCTCCGACCTGGCATCTGGCGCCTCTATGGCCACGGGGCCGTAGTGGTCTCCCTGTGAATCGCCACAGATGATCATCCCGTGGATGAGCAGCCCCTGCAGCATCGCGAGCACGGTCGTCTCGTTCCCGCCGCCGATGTTCGCGCTGGACGCGAAGGCGCCTCCGACCCTGTCCTGAAGCTTGCCGTGGTGCTTGATGCTCTTGTCGAGCAGGTCCTTGATCGGTGCGGCTGGGCCGCCATAGTATGTCGGGGAGCCTAGCACAATCCCGTCGTACTTGCGGAGGTCGTCGACCTTGACCTGCTTGACGTCTAGTACGTCTACCTCGACGTCTTCCGCCATGACTCCCCTACCGATTAGATGAGCCATCTTCTTGGTGTTCCCCGACCTAGAGTAGTAACATATCAGTATCTTGGGCATCTTCAGCCTCCCTGCCTGGTGGATGGCGGGAAGGCACATTAATCAATCGCTGGAATGGGACCGGTCCACGACATCACTCCATTGCCCTAGCCAATCACCAGGCTTTCAGACCTGGTACTGCCCTTCTCGAATCGCGACAGCTTGTATGGCTCTCTTGGGAACGGAGGCTTCTTTCCGGTCACAAGACACGACATGAACTCGCCGACGGCCGGCGAAATCATGAAGCCGTGGCCAGAATAGCCGCAGGCGACGAATGCGTCCTCGACACCAGGCATACCATCCAATATTGGGTTAGCATCGGGCGACATGTCGTAGAACCCGGCCCATTGCCTCATCATCCGGGCGCTGGATAACATCGGAAACAGAGAGACAACCCTCGAAGAGAACTGCTCGCAGAAGGATGCACTCGACTTCCCCGGGTCACTCCCGTGTGGCTCCGACTCGGTGATGCCTCCTATCAGCTCGCCCCGGGGACCCTGGCTCATGTAGAAACCGTCTCTCAGCGTTACGACCATGGGCTCCAGGAACGGGGCCAACGGTTCTCCCGCCATTATCTGGTGCCGGACTGGACGCGTTGGAATGTTCACACCCATCATCGTTCCCAACCCGCTAGACCATCCGCCTCCTGCATTCACCAGTTTCTCCGCCCTGAGCTCACCCCTCGACGTCTCCAAGACGAACTCACCGTGGGTATGACTGATGTGTTTGACCTCGCAGTGTGTCTCGATGGCCGTCCCATGCGATCGCAGGAAATCCGCATAGCCGATGAGCAGCGGGAACGGGAACAGAATGCCGTCCCCTCGCCTGTAAGATCCCCCGATGATCCCTGAGCAGTTCATGTAGGGGACGATCTCTTGGACTCTGTCGCAATCGATCACCTTTGTGCCCAACCCGAACCTGCGCTGGAACTCGACCGCGTTGCGCAGAGCGACCAGCTCCTGCTCAGACTCGGCCACGAAAAGATATCCTCCCTGCCTGAACCAGAAGTTGACTTTGAGCTCCAACCCTAATTGCCTGAAACGCTGGATGCTCCACTTGGCGAGCAGTATGTTCGCCTCGGTCGTGAACTGTGCCCTGACCCCACCTCCGTTCCTGGTCGATGCACCTGAGGCCAGGTGGCCCTTCTCGAGGATGACGATGTCATTCAAGCCTTTGTTGACAAGGGAATAGGCGGTCGATAGACCGGTCACGCCGGAACCTATGATCGCCACCCGTGCGTGGTCCCTCATCGGTCGACCTCCTGATCCCTGTCACGGGATGCCCAAGCACCGAAGCTCGTGGGGACAATCGGGGGCCTGAGAGTGGTCAGTGGCATGTCCTCGATCCTGACCCCGGTCTCCTCCGCAAGGATCTCCCGATAGACATGAAGGCACTGTTTGCCCTGGCAAGGGCCCGTTCCAATACCAGTGATCCTCTTGATATCCTCTATGTCCGTGTATCCTCGTCTGATGGCGCTCCGCAGTTCCTCTACTGTAACGTCCTCGCAGAGGCATATGAACGATTTTCTAACGACCATCTCAGGGACCCCCGCGGTTCCTCAGCATCGACAGGGCGACAGCCTCGCCGCCGGAGATCCGCTCGTCCTCCCTGACGAGCCCAGTAATCCCGCCGCATGCGTACACTCCAGGGACACTTGTCCGGCCCTCCGCATCGACCCTTACAGTCCAAAAGCTGCCAGAACCCCGCAACTCGCAGCCGATCTGTTGCGCCAACTCCACCGCTGGGACGAGGGAACCGAGTTGGATCACGAGATCGCACCGGACCGTCTTCGGGGTCCTGCCCTCGGAGTACTTGATGCCCTTGACCGACCTCCCACCGAGGACCTGCACCACCGACGACGCATTCTGCACCTCAGCAACGATGGAAGAGTGGACCGCCTCGAGCTGTCTCCGAACCCTGTCCCTGAGCTCGTTCCTCCCCACGAGAACGGCCCTAGCTCCGGGGCTGATCCCTCGCGAGGTCAGCTGACGTATGGCCTCTGGGAGCATGTTGCCGGGGATGTCTCCGTTCACAATGGGCAGGCCCGTCTCCGCTCGGCCCGTCGCCAACAGGATGGATCTCGCCTTGACGAGCTGAAGCCCTGAACCGACCTGGATGCCTACCTCGCCCGATTCGTAGAAACCAAATGCCGTCGAAGGCGGGGCGCTCACATCGCCCACTTGCCTGTCAGCAATAATGATCGACCTCACACCCGCCTTCTGGATGCGCGCCTGCGCGACAGACCCGGAAATGCCACGTCCTATGATGAGGACCTCGCACGACTTCCTCTCCAAAGCAGGGAACACGCCTGGAGAGTCAGGCACTCTGTTCGAAGATGCCAGATGCCTGACCGCGTACTGGTAGAAGGGCGTTATGAAAGTTGGTCTGATGAATCTTGAATGGTAGTCGAATTGACGGCGGAAGACCGAATCGAAGACAGAGAGCATATCGAATCGTGTTGTGGGAAAGCCGCGCTCGGTCTGGACGATCATCCCCTGCTCTAGCGGGACACCGCACGTCCTGACGCCCGGGACCCCGTTCACTCGCATGACGCAGGAGATGCATCTTCCGGAACCGCAGTAGAGTCCCCTGGGCCTGTGGAACTTCATGCTTCTCGAGAACGACTTGACACCATCCCTGGCGAGTGCCGTCGCTATCGTGTCACCCTTGTAGCCACGGACAGTCCTTCCGTTGAATGTGAAGTCCCGAGGTTCTCCGCTAATAGGCATCCTGAGCCCCCGCATGGGCATGCATGAACGGCCAACCCGATTATGTGATTAATATATGTCGCCGATGGGTCTTGACCACACCTGCCAGTCGCCCAAACGTCGGCATGCGAACCTTGATGAGCGTGTAGTTTATTCACCGGACGACACACGGGGGAGTCATGACGCGGGTTTGTCCCAGATGCAGGAAGGAGACTGGCGAGATGTTCTGCCCCTCATGCCATGTCCTCACCTTCCCACCAAAGCCTGTGGGGGCTGCTCCCGAATCCGCAGCAGGGGACACTTTCGAGGCCACGATCTGGCAAGGGCCGAACAGAAATCGCGGAGTGGAGATCCAGGCCAGCATACGCGACAGGTACTTCTCCAAGAGCCACGACATCGTAGTCCTTCAAATCGAAGGCAGAAGGACGGTCGCGAAGCTCGGACCCCAATTCTGGAAGAAGCCCGCGGTGATGAAGAAGGCGGTAACCGACGACGGGAAGGACCAGCTTATAAAGCTGTTCGAAAAGCACCACCTGCTTCCGCCCAAGCAATCTATGAAGGAGAAGGGCATCGTCGACACCATCATCTTCGAGGTAGTCACGCCCCACGAGGAGTTCAAGCTCTCTGTCGAGGAGCGACAGGAGACGGAAGAAGAGAAGGAACGCAGATGACTAGAGCAGCTTCATCTCCCGACCAACCTTCTCGAACGTGGACAGCGCTTGGTCCAGATCCTTCTCCGTGAGCGCGGCGTTCATGATAGTCCGGATCCGTGCCTTGTCCTTCGCCACCATCGGGAAGACGATCGGGAGTGCGAAGACGCCGAGCTCGAACAACCGCGCGCTGAATTTCTTCGCGGCCCCGCTGTCACCTATCATCACTGGAATTATGGGTGTCTGGCTTCTCCCGGTATCGAACCCCATCGCCCGGACCCCTTTCCGGAAATAATCGGTGTTGCTCCAGAGGTTCTTCACGTGCTTCGGTTCCTCCTCCAGTACATCGATTGCAGCGATGCAAGCGGCGACCACCGCCGGAGGGTGCGAACCGCTCAATAGCCATGTCCTGGACTTGTTGTAGGCGAAGTTGACGAGGTCCCTGCTTCCGGAAACATGTCCGCCGACCACCCCGAACGCCTTCGAGAAAGTGCCCATCTCGACATGCACGTCGTCGTACTTCAGCACGAAGTGGGAAGCGATCCCGCGTCCTCCCTTCCCCAGGACCCCCTCGCCGTGGGCGTCGTCCACATACAACATCGCCCCATGGTCGTGAGCCAGCTTGGATATCCCATCCAGAGGGGCGATGTCGCCATCCATGCTGAACACGCCGTCAGTGATTATCAGTATCCTGCGATACGGTGGAGCGTGTTCTTCGACATTGGAGAGCACCCTGCCGAGGTCGCCCGTGTCACAATGCTTGTAGACGGCTCGGTCCGCCTTGGACAGCCTCACGCCGTCGATTATGCTCCCGTGGTTCAGTTCGTCGCTGACTATGATGTCCCCGGCGTCGGCGAGCTGGGGGATGAGCCCCGCGTTCGCCGCAAAGCCGGTCTGGAAGACGAGCGAGGCCTCGGCCTCCTTGAACTTCGCAAGGCGGCATTCGAGCTCCATGTGAAGGTCCATGTTGCCCGCGATGGGCCGAACGGAACCGGAGCCGGCGCCATGCGACCTCACAGCCTCAATCGCGGCCTTCTTGAGCCGCGGATGGTTGCTCAGGCCCAGATAGTTGTTCGAGCATAGCATGAGCACCCTCTTGCCGTCGACGACGCATCTTGGTGCACTCGGCCCCTCAAGGACACGCAGCTTCCAATCCAGCTCGTTCCCTACGAGGTCCTCATACTCGGTCCTTAGAAATCCCACGGGGTTCCTGGCAGCCATTTCCTCACCACTCGGGCTTGAGTGAAACCTTCGCAGCCTTCTTCGAGCGAATGAGCTCCATCCCTTTCTCGATGTCCCTTATGGGTAAGGTGTGCGTGACTATCGATGAGAGCTTCGACCTGAACGCCGGCTTCTTCATGACCTCGAACATGAGGTCCCAGGTCTGGAACATCTTCCGGCCGGTGATGCCGAAGATCGTAGCGCTCTTGAACGTGATCGCATTGTTGATATCGAGCGTGACAGGGTCGTTGTAGAGTCCAAGTATGGAGACCCTCCCACCAGGAGTTAGCATTTCGAAAACCTGCCTGAGGGCCGGCGCAGCTCCCGACATTTAGAGACATACATCTGCGCCGTTGTCGTCAGTCAGTTCCTTGACCTTCTTGACGAGCGCTCCGTTCCCCATCGCAGCATCGAGCACGTGGTCTGCGCCCAACTTCTTCGCCAGCTCGGTCCTAACCTTCTCGCTACCGAGCTCGGTGGCCAATACCTGCTTCGCGCCCATTGTCTTCAGGAGAGCGATTGCCATCAGACCGATCGGTCCGCACCCAGAGACGACGACATTCTTGTCCTTTATGTCGTGGAAGCAGTCGTTCGGGAAGACGGTGAACGTGGCATTGCCGAGCGGCTCCAAGAGAGATCCAAGCCTGAGGTCGAACCCTTTCGGAAGCTTCATTGCATTTCGCTCAGGGAGCTTGACGTACTCAGCGAAGACGCCGTCGGTGTCGACGCCCAGGATCTTCATGTTCCGGCAGATGTGCATTCTGCCGGTCTTGCACTGATAGCATGTGCCGTCCACGATGTGTGTCTCGGCGGAGACCATGTCACCCACCTTGACCTTCTTGACGCCTTTGCCTACCTGGACGACCTCTCCGCAAAACTCGTGTCCGAATATGATCGGTAGCTTCTTGACGCGCTTCTGGGCCCAGTGGTTCCAGTCCCATATGTGAACATCCGTGCCGCAGATGGAGGTCATCTTCGTTTGGACCAAGACCTCACCACTGCCGGCGACTGGCTTGTCCACATCCTCGACCGACGCTCCAGGCTCCCTGTTCCGCTTAACGACCGCGTGCATCTACGGCTCACAGCTCCTACTGTCCAAGAGTGGACCTTGGTCTTGATTATTAAGCGATTGGGGCGTACAATGAAGTTCGACTGAGGAACTCTTATCCACCTTCCAGGGCACATATCTTAGTGGATCGCTTGTGGTCATCCTGACAATGAGATGCTCTCGCGGGCAACAGGACGCTTGACCGCCCTTCCGCACTTCTTGAACATGTCCGCGTGTTCGGTGTGCACGGGCACCACGACCTTCGGGTCGATCCTACGGATGATGTCGAAGATCTCTTCCATGTTGGCATGCCCTGACGCATGCGCCTGGTGGAAGTCAAGGTTGAACCGCTTGATCCAGTTCTGCAGGATCTCCTCCTGAACATCGTCCTCCTCGAACGGCTCACTCTTGGACCTGATGAAAAGGCTTCCCGGGCTCGGGAGTATGTCTATGAGCTCGGTCAGCTGCATTATGTCAGTCTGGAAGATCAACTGTTCCTGGCGTTTGGCGACATCGTCACAACATACCACATGGTCGCTGCGCCCCAGCATATCCCTGTAGTGCTTGTCATGAGGCAATGGCCTGGACATGCCCTGGCGGACATAGACCAACATGTTCGGGTCCGTCATCGGGTCAGGGACTGATATCTGCCTGTCGCCCTTGAGGGATTCGAGGAGGTGGGCCACCTTCGTCGACACCACAAGCTTCCTATCGGTCGCCTTTGCGACATCCCTGTACGTGCGCATGCGGTCGACATCCTTGGGGTAGAACGAGACAATCGCCAGCTTCTTGTTGCCCGTCACCAGCTTCCTGGCCCTCTCTTCCACCTCCTTCTCGGAGAGGTCCTCCCTTGGGTCGTCGGGCGAGACCCGGGTGCCCTCGCATATGAGGGCGATCGGTTTCTCGGCGGCAGCTCGATTCACAAACTCCCGGGTCATGTCGCTCCTGGGGCCGTGCAACCTGAGGTCCCCAGTGTAGACGACGCATCCTGCCGACGTGTGCACTAGGAAACCGTATGCCCCCGGAACGGAATGATCTACATGGATTGGCTCGACCTCTAGCGAGCCGACCTTGATCTTCGATCCAGTGCGGAAGGTCTTGAAATCATGGTCACCGAATGATATGTTAGTCCCACCGGTCGCCTCCCAGGACTGTCTGATGGCGTCGGCGGCTGCTCCAAGATAGACTGGGACCTTATCATCGACGAACTTCAGGTGCATGGCGTGGTCGAAGTGCATGTGGGAGACGAATATCGCGTCGAACTCAGGCTTGTAGTACTTCAAGTCAGTGTCCTTCAGCCACTTCTCCCCATACAAGCCCTTGATCTGGGGCATGAGGTCGAAGAAGAAGTAGTCCTTGAGCCCGGTCCTTGACTCGCGCGGCATCAGCCAGTCAACGAAGAATTCGTCCTTCATGTTGAACGGTTCGCCGAAGTCGAGGAATATCCTGGTGTCCCCGTCCTCGAGCAGGATCTTGTTGCCGCCTATATGGTCCGCCCCGCCGTAGGCCGTGATGCTGATCATCTTGCCGTACCTCGCTCTTCCTCTCAACTGTGGCACCTCATGCGCCTGGGACGGCAATCAACCTTTTGGTCGCCGAGCGGTCCCCACAAGCAGTCCCGGTTGAAGCCACGTGAACCGCGAACTCGTCCAGAGTGGCATTCCTGCACCGGTTGCGCTCCATATCGTCGACGATGTCGGCGATCTTCAACCACGACGGAAGGTCGCTGAGCCCTTTGATCCTCTCAGCCTTGGCCCACCTGTTGTACTGACGGTCGACCAGGACGGCCTCAATGCCCGCCCTCTTCACGGGGTAGAGGTCCAGACTTGGCATGTCTCCGACCATCAAGGACTCCTCCTTCTTCAATCCGTTCTGGTGGAGGTAGTGTTCAATCTGCTTTCCCTTGTCTCCGTTGAGCATGATCTTGTCGAAACAGTCTCCGATTCCGAACTTGTTCAGTAGAGCGCCAAGGATGTCCTCCGTGTTGCGCGACACCAGGCAGAGAGTGTCGACCTGGTTTCTCAGTTGATGGAGGGCCTCGTAGACACCGTCGTCGAGTTCGAAGAACTCGAGCGCGGCCTTAGGAGTCGGGTCCGCCCAAAACACCCAGCGCGATCTGCCGCCCTTGGGGACATAGAGCGTTCCCTCGGCATCCAAGAACACGTGCTTGAACCTCCTCGGCTTCTGAGCATCCCTTCTGTCCATGGCTGGAGAAGTCGCGGCCCCTGTAATGATGGAGACCTGATATCGTATCATTGTTGATAATACGGCTCGATTCTACAGCTCACCACGAAGGGGCAAGGACGGGATTTAATAATAGTTTCATTATTAATCTAACGGTATCGTAGAAACTAAAAGCATTGAGACCCCTACCATGTCTTGGTGAGATGAATGGCAGTCGTGTTCGGAACCCTCGGATATCGCCCCAAGTCGCTGATCCCAACGATTAGATCCACGCCCAAGGTCGACAAGGTAGTCTTCTACTGCGGTGCGGACCCCAAGGAACGGGATGCCCGCAAGAATGTGGCAGAAGCGAAGGCCGCGGTGCTGGAGTACTGCAAGAGCATGAACATCAGTGCCATAGGCATCGAACTCGAGGACCCCTTTGATTTCAAGAGCATCGCGCTCCGGATACGCCGCGACGTGCGCAAGCACAAGAAGGAAGGCAAGGAGATCGCGGTGTTCAACATCGCGGGCGGAACCAGGCCGACATCATCAGCGGCACTGCTCGTCTGCATCCTTGAGGGGATACCGACGGTCTACGTCCACGACGTGACCTACGAGGAGATCCATCTACCCCTCCTCCGCATGGAGTACAATCAAGTGCTGTCCGGGGAGGAGAGGGACATGCTACGAATCCTTTTCAAGAACAGGGCGAAGATGCTCACCGAGGTGGAACTCGCGGCCCTTGTCGGGAAGCACAAAGCAACGGTGAACCATCACCTCAGGAACCTCGTCTCCAAGGGGGCAGTCAGGCTCGAGAAGCATCCCGGCGACGCGAGGAAGAAGATCGTCAGGCTCGAGGAGTCGACGGAGTTGCTGCTCGGTGATGACGAGTGAGGATCCTGGTCTCGACTTTCGGCGGCGACGACTACGCCAAGGTTCTCAGCGCCATGAAGTCCCTGCCCTACGAGAAGCTCGTGCTGGTCGGTGAGGCGTCCGCAGAGGATACTGAAGGCTTCCACAAGCTGTCGCACCTGGAGGAGATGTCTGGACATGATCTGCACTTCGAACCAGTGGATACAAGTGGGTTCATGGAGACGGTCGATGAGATATGCGATGTCCTGGTTCAATGCTCGAAGGATCCGGAGCCGGGATCCTCGAACCTGATCGCCCTCAACATAAGTGGAGGCTCCAAGTTGCTGGGCGACGCGGCCCTGTTCTCCGCATTCCGCCTCGGGATTGAGGCGTACCATTGTGACGAGCGCGTCACGAAACTGCCCGTCCTGAAGGGGGCCACCGCGGTAGACAGGTTCACAATGTCCCAGGTCAAGTTCATCATGTCAATCAAAGAGGATGGGATGCTCTTCGACGAACTCCTCCAGACCCTGCTGCCTGCGGGCAGGCAGGCCACGGAAAGGGTCCTGAGGATCCTTCGGAAGGAGAGGCTTTTGGAAACGGAACTGCGATCCGGCAAGATCCATGTGGCATTGTCTGCTGAGGGTCGTGAAGTGGCGCGAACGATCGGGGCTGCGAGAACAGATCGTGCTGCTGCGGCAGACCGATGAATCAGCGTTCTACGTCTTCCCCGCCTTCGAGGATCTGCTGCACGGTCGCGTAGATGTCCTCGAGCCCAGCTCCGGTCTCGGAGCTCACGGGGATGAGCGACCCTCCAGCGCCTATCGATTCCAGGGCTTGGAGGAACTCGATGCTGACCTGGGTCTGCGCCTCGATCGACTCATCGAGGAGCGCATTTAACAACGCGTAGTAGTCCTGGCCCCAAAGGAGTATCCTCTCTGTGTCGGTCTCGGAGAGCAGGTCCGATTTTGAGAGGAGGGGGATCAACGGGACTGGCATCCGGAAGTGGACTGTGGATGCGAGCATCATGCTGGAGACATAGCCGTTCGGGGTCTTCGCCAGCAACGGGTCAAACAGATAGCATATGGACGCAGCCTCCCCACTCAGTTCTTCGACGACGACCCGGCTACTCTGTCTGAACGTGAAGAGTTCGACCTGCCCAGGGGTGTCTATCAGCACGTAGTCGGTGTCGAAACCATCGACCACTTGGGCAATCTCCCTTATGTTGAGAGCAATCATGTCGGCGGCCGCGACCTGCGCGCCGTTCGGCCCCAGCCCTTGCTCGGCCATGACCTCCTCGATCTTGATCCAGTCTCTCACATCGACATCAGGAGCATAG
>Ga0315286_10003070_pt1 | contig 15664 bp, 9 predicted proteins | sample YL17G10_0_MG_FD_205038 | JGI IMG/M metagenome (GOLD analysis project Ga0315286, IMG submission 205038) | Sediment microbial communities from Yellowstone Lake, YNP, Wyoming, USA - YL17G10_0 | ecosystem: Environmental > Aquatic > Freshwater > Lake > Sediment | place: USA: Wyoming | collected...
CTGCAGCTCTATCTTGTTCCTTTTCGACAGAGGCCTGTCCAGCAGCCCCGGCGTGTCCAGCACCTGGAACCGGATCTTCTTGTAATCGAAATGACCCACGGAGATGGCCTTGGTCGTGAACGGGTATGGCGCGACCTCGGGCTTGCCCGTCGAGATCTTCCTGACGAGCAGCGATTTCCCCACGTTCGGCGCCCCGGCGACTATGACCGTCGGTACATCCATGGAAACGCATGGGACCTTCTTGATCTCCTCTCGGACGCCTGCCAGGAACACAAGGTTCTTCCCGACCTGCTGTATGACGGAGTTGATGCGCCCGTAGGCCTCGCCCAGCTTCATGTCCAGAAAGTCCCTGCTCTTGCTCTTGGCCATCTGGCTCGCGTTCTTCCTCGCGATGGCGGCCACCTGGCCCTTGGCCCACAGCAGTGCCGCCAATGACCTCTGGGCCTTGGTGATCTCGAAGAGGACGCCATACAGCTCGTGGTGGAACGGCGAGAGGTTGTTGAAGCTCGGGAACGCGGAGATGTACCTGTCCAGCGTGGCCCCGATGGTGTCGGACACGGAGTCCAGTTTCGCGACGAGCGTCTTCCGAAACGCGTAGAATGGCTCCGGGTCCTCGATGCGGACCTTGGACGCCTTCCTGAACGCCTTGTCTATGACCTCGTCCGCGTCCAGGACCGTCGGTATGTTCTTGCCCTCGTCCTCGTCCTTCCGTCGGGTCATGGTCCCTAACACCAGTCCGTCCCTTGAAAAGGTTTTTAACGCCCCACCATACTCCTTCCTCCATCTAATACCTATGCCCAGATGGTGAAGAGAGTGCGGAAATGAGCCCGAGGCGAAGGAAGGCCAGGACGGTCCCAGGCGAGGATGGCCCGCCCCTGGGCCAGGCGTCCAGCATCGTCAAGCCCAGGGACATCCTCGTCCTCAAGACCATAGCCCTCCTGGGCGGCGTGAACAATCACGTCCTCAAGTCCTCAGGGGAGCTCGGGGAGCTCCTGCAGACCACCCAGCAGACGGCCAGCCTCTGGATACTGGACCTCCTCAACCGCGGATACCTCGTCCGCAAGGCTGGCTCCCGGAGGCAGGGCCTGATGCTCACACCCAAGGCCATCGACTTCCTCAGGCAGGAGCACGCGGATTACATTCGCATCTTCGAGCGCACAGACGAGATGACCCTCCAGGGCCTCGTGGTCAGCGGCCTCGGCGAGGGGCGGTACTACATCTCACAGCCCGAGTACAGGCGCCAGTTCAAGGACAAGGTCTCCTTCGTGCCCTTCCCCGGGACCCTCAATGTCCGTCTGTCCGGCGGGGACCTCAGCAAGGTGCGGGTCCTCCGGGATTCCGAGGGCATCGAGATAGAGGGCTTCCAGCGGGACGGCAGGACCTTCGGCTCGGGCAAGGTCTTCAGGGCCACCATCAATGATGTGAACTGCGCAGTCATCATTCCTCTTAGGACCCATTACTCGGACATCGTCGAGGTCATCTCCAAGGAACGGCTGAGGGAGAGCCTGGGCCTCAAGGACGGGGACCGGGTCGAGCTAATGATAAAGATATGACCCGATAAACGACCCCCGGGCCACAATAAACTTGAAATTCAGGTAATTTGTATCCTTATTAGGTCCGGACATGGCCCCGAAGAAGACCTCTAAGAATAGCGACCCCGATGATGAGCCCGGGCCCTCCGAGGATGAGCTCGTTCCCAAGGATGAAAAGAAAGGCGAGGGCCACATCGCAAAGTCCGAGGAAGAGGAGGAGCTCATCGACAAGAAGGTCGAAGAGGAGTCCCAGGATTACCGGCGGAAGCTCGTGGTCAGGCCCAAGACCATTTCCTTCACGCCATCGACGCTGCAGCGCAGGAAGATCGAGGCGCCCAAGAAGACCTGGAAGCCCCTGGGGGCCGGGGTCCTCCTGCTTGTCATAGCGATCGTCGGCCTCATCACGAGCAGCAACCTCATCATGACCATCGAGAACAGGCCGCTCTATTCGCCCAACACCGGCAGCCTCAAAGGCTACATCCTGAACAATGACGGCGAGCGGCTGGCCGGGGCGCGCGTGGACATCGTCGGGAAATCCCTCACGATATACTCGAACGCCGACGGCAAGTACGAGTTCAAGTCCATACCCAAGGGCGAGTGCATCCTCGAGGCCACATTTCCCGGCTACAGGACCGTGACGTTCCCGACGATGATACTCGGGGGGACCCAGCTCCAGGGCATCGGCGACACGAACCTCACCCTTCCCAAGGTAACGGCCCTGGGGACGGACTTTACCAAGGTGACCGCATTGCTTAGGGGCCAAATCCTGGACAACAACCAGAACCCGGAGGCCGGCGCCACGGTCCGGGACGAGGCCCTCGGCAAGAACGCGACATCTGGCAACGACGGCAGCTTCGACCTCGGTGCGGTCCCCGTCGGCAAGCGGACCGTCGTCGTGAGACTGTCCGGCTTCTACGACCAGCGCGTCACATTCTACCTGGTCTCGAACAGCACGTCCCTAACGGTGACCTTGTCCCCGGGCAACGGCACGAGGATCCAGGACCTGACATCCGGGACGGGCCACATACGGGGCCAGGTTTTGGACGAGAAAGGGGCGCCCGTTCCATACGCCCTCGTCGAGGCCAACGGCACGGCCCTGCTCGCGAACGCCACCGGGCATTTCGACCTGAGCGTCGATGCGGGTATCGTCACCGTCACGGCGACGGCGGTCTCGAAGACCAGCACCTATGCGAGGACCTATGTGGGCACGGGCGCCGATGGCGCCGAGGTCTTGCTGGCCCTGGACTTCGATATACCGGCGACCCTTCCGGGCGACCGGGATGCCCTCCGGGCCGACCTGACCACATGCGGTGCCGTCATGATCGGGCTGAGCGCCTTCATGCTCTTCACCGCCATCAGGGCCTTCCAGCGGCGGGGGTTCTGGCTCCCAGTTGGCGGGTCCCTGTTAGGGGCCGTCATGATGTTCGTGACATTCCAGTACGCCGTTTTCCTGGGCCTCGCGGCCTTCGCGCTGCTGATATTCTCGAAGAGGGAGTTGGAGTGACGACCGATAAGAATCGAAAGGCCAAGGGCGCCAGCAAGGTCCCCGGGGTGCCCGACAAGATGCTCCCCGATGTGGAGCGGCTGGCCCGGGAGCGCGCCCAGGCCAGGGCCAAGAAGGCCGCGAAGCCCTGCAAGCCGGGCGAGGCCAGGAAAGGCAAGGCCGTCACGCCCACCTGCGACGACCTGGAGACGGCCAAGCCAAGGGCCGCAGCCTCCCTCAGGACGCGGGCTGCCGGCTTCTTCTTAATACTCGTGCTCATCCTCGGGGCCCTCAATGCGGCCTCGGTCGTCTACGAGGGGCTGATGTACAAGACGCCCGAGAAGACCATGGCCTCAAGCTCGGGGAGCCTCTACGGCCACGTGACGGACACGAAGGGATTGGGCATAGGTGGCGTGGATGTATCGCTGGTGGGGACCACCCATAAAGCCACCACCGACATCGACGGCTGGTACTTCATCGGGTCCGTAACCACGAAGGAGTACCGCATCCAGGCCGACAAGGCCAACTACACATCCATCATCAAGCGCATAAAGGTCGAGGAGCAGATGCCCAGGCCCGTTAACTTCCAGCTATCGGCAGGCAGCGGCGTCAAGGCCGCGGATACCAGGCTCCCCGACAAGCTCGGGGACCTCCAGTCGTCCTACGCCTACAGCGCGCTCGTGAACCTCGTCGGGGCCATCGCTGTGGGCATCGGGGCCTACTTGTCCTTCAAGAGGATCCGCTTCAGGACGGCCATTCTTTGCGCGGTGTTGGGGACCCTCACATATGGCTTCATGCTGGGCTCGTTCCTGGCGGTCCTGGCATTGCTGCTCATCATCGCCGGGAGGCCCGGCTTCCACCCGACCAAGGCCCCGCTGGCCGCGAAGGCCAAGGCCGGGACAAAGGCGACGGTGGAGGACGCCGAGGAAATAACGCTCGACACGGGCGAGGGCGCCGAGGTCCAAATCCCCGATATGAAGACCCTAGGGACCCGCAGGGCCGAGCAGGAGATCGGGGCCGCCGAGGGTGAGGCCAGGGCCCCGCCCGTCGAGGAGACAATCCAGGACGCCGAGGTCAAGGAAAAACTGATGAGCAAGGGCCTCGAGTCCGAAGGCACGGCCACGGACCTGGACGGCGAGATTCTTCCCAAGCGTAAAAAGCGCGAGATCAAGCCCGTGGGGCCCGAGGTCGTGGGCGACATGGAACGGGCCCTGAAGGAGACCATGGCGTCCCAGGAGGATACCGAGACCGACATCGTTGCCTCGGTGCTCAAGAAGCTGGACCTCGACAAGCCTGTCCCGCGGGTGCTCCCGCCAAAGGAGGCCCCGAAGAGGAAGCCTTCGAAGGTCCACGAGGAGCGGCTCCTGTGCCGGGTTTGTGTGAAGCCTATAATCCTCGAGGACGAGTCTGTCAAGTGCAAGTGCGGAAGGACCTATCACATCCACTGCGCCAAGAACATTGGCGATTGCAAGAACTGCGGGCGGCGGCTGAAGGTCTGACGGCGGACCTTCTTTATTCGTCGATGCCATCTCCAGGAGATCTATCCTCCATGGTCCCCTTTTCCTTGTCAGGCTCTTCGAGGACTGGCTTCTCTTCCTGGGCCGGCTTCTCCGGGGCCGGGGCCTCTTTCGGTTCCTCCTTTTTCTTTAGGGCCCTCTCTTCCTCGACGACCTCGGAGCCATGATAGAAACCTATCGTCGTGAAGATGAATGTTAAGATGTAAAGGGCCGCGATGACCGCGCCACCGATCGGCTCGAGCACGAACTGGAACGGCCCGATGGAGATGATGACAGCATATATCACGGCCGTCAGCGCGCTGGACCATAGAACAGTGACCCAGAATGCGGACCAGAGCCACTCGCCTTTTCGGTTCCGCCGGAGCCACTTGCCGGCCACCATGGCGCCGGCGTAAGGCCCGACCATCAGGACGAGCACGAACCCGACCACGGGCACAAGCAAGGCCGCGAGGAAGACGGCATCTATCGCCAGGGCGGTCCCGATGGCCTTGCCCATCCTCTTCCAGGGCGGCACCTCGGGCGGGCCCTTGCCCTTCCCCTTCTTGCCCTCCTTCCTGTCGGCCTTCACGTCCGGGTCTCCCCAGTTCCGCGCTTGTGATGACCTTCTCCCGATAAAAAGGTTGTCGATGGCAAAAGGCCGCCGGACCGTCCATGGGATGGGCCCAGGAATGGATAACTATTTGTAATAGATTGGCATCTCCAACGGAATAGGGTGAGGGCCACGGTCGTAAAGATACCAAGCGGCATCTTCGGTCTCAACGCGCTCATGGACGGCGGCTTCAACGAGAGTTCGGCCACCGTCGTCATCGGCTCCTCCGGCGCCGGGAAGACCATCCTCGCGACGCAGTACCTCCGAAAGGGCCTCGAGCTAGGCCAGGAGTGCATCTACATCACGCTCGACGAACCCCCGAAGCAGATAGTGAACGAGGCCATCGAGATGGGCTGGCCCGACATCAAGAGGTACATGGAGGACGACCTCCTCGCATTCATTGACGCCAGCGGAAAGCAGTTCTCGGACTTCGTCAGGACCGAGCTCGCCGAGTTCGTCAAGGAATGGAAGGGGTCCAAGGCCAGGATCGTCGTCGACCCGCTGACCCCGGTGATGTGGTCCTCCAAGGAGAAGTACGAGCAAAGGGACCTGGTGTCGTTCCTTTTCAGGGAGACCAAGACCATAGGCACGGTCCTGTGCACGCTCGAGGAGCATGGCCTGGCCGGGGACCTGTCCCATCCCGACACCATCATACCGATGTACCTTTCGGACTCCGTGATACATCTCAAGTACGTCCTCCACGACGAGCTCACCATGCGGAGGCTCAAGATCATCAAGTGCCGGCAGAGCCGTCACAGCCACAAGGCCCATCCGTATTACATCGTGAAGGGCCCCGGTGTGCTCGTCAAGATCGTAGACTTCGACCGGCAAAAGATGCCGGACGTCACACGGAGGCTCAACCAGCTCCCCGATAACGACCGGGACCGTGTCCGCGACATGATGAAGAACATCTCGAAGCAGACCCTGGAGGGCATCGACCTCTCCGATGTGCTACAGATCATCGTTCAAGACTACGAGTACGACCTCAAGCTGGGCGATACCGGGCCCACGGGCCGCGACGAAGGATGAGCGGCCCAACCGTGCCGTTATGATTGCATTATAATCACGGGGTCATGCGATGGCGGATGAAAGGAAGGGCGAGCAGGAAAAGCACGGGGGCCTGGGCAAGGCCCTGCGCCAGGCCGTCGGCTACGAGGAGCTCGGCGAGGATGAGAAGCGGCGGGAGCGCGGCCGAGAATCCATCCTCATGAACGAGGCCCGGCAGGATATCTTCCAGCTGCTGTGCGACAGGCCCTGCGCCCACCTGAGGCTCGTGGCCCGTGTGCTCAAGATATCCGCCCCCACGGCGGACTGGCATCTGGGGAAGCTCGTTCGCGCAGGCATCGTGAGCCGCCACATGGTGGGGAAAAAGAGGGTCTACTTCCCGAAGGACTTCGTGGTCCTGGGCGACATAAAAACCTTCGCCATGCTGAACAAGGAGCTGCCCAGGAAGATACTTCAGGAGCTCACGGCGGAGCCGGGCCTTAGCCAGACGGACCTACGGCAGAAGCTCTCGAAGGGGGCCATGAGCCGGTGCCTCTCCGATATGAGGGACTGCGGAATACTGGACACCATCACAAGCGGCAGGTTCGTCCATTATTACATCGACAAGGGGCTGCTGGCCCGGGACCGGGAGTACGCGGGCCGCATGCGGCAGTTCCGGCGGGAGACGCTCAAGAGGTTCGCCAGGGACGGGCTGTCCCCAAAGATCGTCCGGGCCCGCGAGAACCGGATCGAGATCGAGGTCATGTCCGGGCCCAGGACGCGGCAGCTGGTCATTCACACGCGGCCCTTCGCGTTCCTTCTTTCAGGCTTCCGATGACATCCGACGAAATGTAAGATGCATGTCATCAGGACCCGTGGAATGTCACACATCTATTTGGATCTCGCCCAGCTCCAATCCACGCGGCCGATGGGCGGGTCAAGAGAACTGCAGGATATCTATAAATATTATTATCCTCATGAATAACAACATAAGCCCGAGGCAATCGATGTGATCCCCCCCATGAAGTCACGAAAGGTCATGATTTCCATCGCGGTCATAGTCATCCTTGTGGCCCAGATGTTCTCCGTCATGGCGGTGGTGCCCAGGGCCATGGACTTCGTCCGCCAGATAACGACCCTCGGGGACGGCAAGACCGAGGCGACGGCCGTCTTTTCGGGCCCGGGCAAGGACACGGGACTCTTCCTGAGGATACCCAACGGCGCCACCATACTATCGGCGGCGATCAACATCACGAGCGAGCCCTACTCCCCGGGCGGCACGGACTACCCCGAGAACGTCTCGGTGGACCTCGGGGACGACGGGAACCTGGAATGGGCCTTCGAAGGGACGGGCTACGGGCGCTTCGGCCACCAGGACCTGATATCCAACTCTACGAACTTCACCCAGACGCTCAAGGTCCCGTTCTACACCGGAGGGACGAACGGCACCCTAAGTGTAAGGCTTCCCAAGTACGCCAATGTCACCCGGGCGACCCTCACACTCGAGGGCTCCAAAGGCTCGGGGCCGTCCCAGCTGACCAACCCGAGCAAGATGCAATCGTGGGCCCCGAACCAGTGGGTCAATAAAGGGACCTCCACCATGGTCGACGAGCTCAACGGCCAGATACTCTACGACACCATCCAATTCGACCTGGGCAGCATCCCGACCACGGCCTTCGTCTCCAACGCCACCTTCTGGTATGGCCGGGCCGGTACCAGCCCCTACGAGACCTGGGGCTACTCGTTCAACGACCAGCTGGGAGTGCACAGGATCGACGAGAACTGGGCCTTGGGCAACACGAAAAAGCTCAAGGAGTCCGACCCGCCCGAGGACACCAACGCCATGGTAACGGCCAATGTCTTCTACGACTGGAACATCACGCATATAATGGCCTCGTGGGTCGAGGGGGACTACACCAACAACGGCATCTGCATACACCGGACAGTGGCTGCCACGCAGGACAAGTGGGACTACTCGCTCATGCCCTACATAGACGTCAAGTACGGCAGTCCAGGGAACGTCACGATGCTGATAACCGGCGGCGCGAACCTCCAGCTCTACAGTCAGATAGGGACCTTCGACACCTCCGCGAACGTGCCGGACTTCTCGTCCAAGCTCAATGGATATCTCGCGACGCACCCCGCTAACCTCACAGACAGCTATGGGAACGAGCTCGTCGATGTCCCTCTCTCGCTTTCCTCGACGGACCCCGGCAGGGTCACCGTCTCGGGCATGGACATCGCGTACAAGTACAGCACCGTCATCGACAAGAACCCGACAACGGTAAACCTGACCCGGTCTCTCGACGCCTTGGTTCCAGACGCGATCGATGGCAACTCGACGGACATCAAGCTGGCCATCTTCTCCAACAACACCGGAAGGGTCAAGGTGTCTGGCATAGACATCAAGTTCCTGCCGCCGGACCACTCGGCCGTCATAGACACCCAGACGCCGATCACCCAGGTGGTCAGCATGAACGAGAACGAGACCATGGAGTTCAAGATAACCGCCAGCGACCTCTACAAGTACCCACTGACGGTGGCCTGGTTCATGAACGAGAAACCAATCGTCAGTGGCCAGTACAACATGACCTACTACGCGGACTTCGAGTCCGCCGGCAACTACAACATCACAGTGATCGTGAACAACGGCCTCCACGACACCATCGCCAACTGGGACCTCGTGGTCAAGAACGTCAACAGGAAGCCTATAATAGATTCCTACGAGCCCGAGAAGGACTTCACGATGGACGAGAACAGCTCGGCCACCTTCTCGGTCAAGGCCCATGACCCGGACAGGGACATTGTGAGGTACGCGTGGACCCTCGACGGCAAGGATGTCGTGGGCAACGATGTGGCCTACACCTACCGGACCGACTACTTCTCCGCGGGCCTCCATGACATCAAGGTCAAAGCCATCGACCCGCGCAGCCTCATCGCCACCATGCTCTGGAGCGTGACCGTCAACGACGTCAACGCCGCGCCGGTCATAACCAGCGCCGACCCGACCAAGGACGTCACGATGTATGAGAACCAGACCCAGAAGTTCTCGGTGGTGGACAAGAGCCTCGACGGCGATCAGCACACCATCCTGTGGCACCTCGACGGCAAGGAGACGGGAATCAAGGGAAGGCTGTACGAATACCACACGGACTTCGAGTCCGCAGGATTACATGTGGTCAAGGCCCAGGTGACGGACGGGGAGCTGTCCACCAACCGGTCCTGGGACGTGACGGTCATCGATGTCAACAGGCCCCCGGTCGCAATCATCGACGCGCCGGAGGACCCGACCGAGTTCCTGGAATGGGACCACATCCGCCTCGACGGGGGCTCCAGCAAGGACCCGGACCGCGACCAGGTCAACCTCACCTGGACCGAGCTGAAGAAAACGCTCGGCAAGGGAAAGAACCTGACGGTGGACCTGAAGCGCGGGGTCCACGACATCACGCTCACGGCCGAGGACGGAAGGGGCGAAGATTCCACGGCCCAGGTCACGATAATAGTCCGCTACATCGAATTCGAGGCCACCATAACACCCGATTTGGCCAAGCCCGTGGGGGATGACAGGGTCATGGTGACGCTTCATCTGACCAACAGGGGCGACGGGTCCTACGACAGGATGGCCGTCTCCTTCCTCGTGGATGGTAAGAACGTCTCGGGCGAGAACATCACGGTCATAGAGCCGGACAAGGAATTCTTCCTGGTCTTCCCGTGGAAGGCCAAGGAGGGCACGCACACCATGGCCTTCGTTGTAGGGGGCCAGAACTTCACGCAGACCATAATCGTCGGCAAAAAGCCCCTCGTCAACAAAGACAATGGCTGGATGTGGGCCATCCTCCTGATCGTTATCATCGGCGTCATCATCTGCATCGCGGTTGCCGCGAGGCGGAGGAAAAAGCAGAAGGCCGTGGCATCCCTGCCAGGGCCCGAAGTGCCGGTCTATGCGCCCACGACCCTGCCGCCCGTCCAGGCGGCGCCGGCGCAGCCACCGCCCCCGGTCATGCAGGCCCAGCCCATGTACTCCCCGACATCACAGCCGGTCGCATATGCACCGCAACCGCAGCCGACCTGGGCACCGGCACCGCCGCAGCCCCGGCCCGTCATGGCACCCGCGTATGCGCAGCCACAGCCGACATGGGCCCCGCCGCCTCCACCTCCTCCGCCACCTCCGCCGGCCCCGATCGAGGACGAGCCCCAGGCCAGCGCGGCCCTTTCCAGGACCGACGACATGATGAAGCGGTACGAGGCCAGCGGAAAGGACACGCTGAAGGCCAGGAACACCTTCAGGATCGCCCAGACCTTCTATTCCAAGGGGAAGTACTCGAAGGCCATCCACTTCTGCAAGCAGGCGGAGAGCTATCTCAGATAGGGCCGAATGACAAATTACTCTCCCTCGAGATGGCGGCGCTATGGCCAGATGGTGATTGAAACGTTGCTTATTCTCTAGTATATATAAGTATTTTGAATTTAGGACAAGTAATTATTTATAAAGGTAATACTAAAATGATTCCCAATACCTGAAGGTCTACCCATGGTAACTTGTGAATCGAAGATAGATGCCGATGTCAAGTTCCATGCTCTGAACATGGCTATATTGGCCCTCGCCATGCTGGGCCTGTTCCTGCTCCTTCTCAGCATCAGGGCGCCGAACGTCTCGGCGGACCCTGTGCCCGACATCTTCGGATGGTACGATGTCACCTCGGACACCACATGGGACAGCGGCGAGGCCACCTGGAGCGGCGAGATATACATAGAATCCGGCGTCACGCTCACTATGAGGGACTGCAAGGTCACCCTGACCGACTATTACCAGAACATCTACGTCTGGGACTACGCGACCTGGACGACGGACAACGTCTCGCTCCGCAGCTCTATCCAGACCTACGGGTGGGTCGGCTACTACTCGTCATACTCGACCGTCCGGTTCAACAACACCTACATCGAGAACAGTTATTACCAATACATCCAAGGCTACGACGTCCAGATCACCAATAGCACCATTGCTAACGGTTACTTCGGGATATACATCGAGACCTGGAATGGGAACAACTGGGGCCAGAAGGGGCCGCTCCTCAAGAACAACCTCATCAGGGGCAACGACTACGGGGCCTACATGTACGCGTGGGGGGCCAACGCCCAGCCCGTCTTCGAGGACAACCTGTTCATCGCGAACAACTGGCAGGCCTTGTACCTTGAGCAAGGCAGCGTCATCTTCAACAACAACACCGTCCTCATGAACAGCGGCACCGGGTTGACCCTCTACCAACCGTCCATGCTGGAGTTCAACGGCAACTCCATTCAGAGGAACGGCGGCAACGGGATTGAGCTGTATTACCTGAACACCGAGACCACGATCTACGACAACGTCTTCTCAGATAACTCAGGCAGCGACATCTACCTTTACAGCTCGAAGCTCACATCGGTCAACAACGTCGTCGGGAGGGTGACATGTGAGCAGGCCAGCGAGCTGAACGTGTACTGGGTCGTCGACGTCCAGGTCAACTGGCAGGACGGCTCGGGCCCGGTGAAGGATGCCACGGTGGAGTTCTTCGACGACAAGGCGGCAGGCATCGTCCAGGCGACGATGACCGAGACCGACGGCTGGTCCAGGGGCATACCGGTCAAGGAATACTGCTGGAACGACAAGGGCAAGCAGATGTACACCCCTTACATGATAAACGCGACCATGGACGACAAGAAGGCGTCGATAATCGTGGACATCTCCGGGAACTCGCAGTTCTCCCTTGCCCTCGACAACATACCGCCGGTCCTCCAGATCGAGTCGCCGGTCAACAAGATGTTGACCAACAAGAACCCGATCCACGTCAGGGGCTTCACCGAGAAGGGGGCCACCTGCACCATCAACATGAAGTCGACCCTGGTCGATAACCAGGGCTGGTTCGAGGCCTTCATCAACTACACGACGGACGGCGGCCATGACATCAAGGTCGCGTGCCAGGACGTAAGCAAGAACATGCGTTCTGCATCCAGGACCATCTACACAGACACCAAGGCACCGACCCTAAGCATCGACGCCCCGGTGGAAGGGTTCCTGACCAACAACCCGAACATCGAGGTCATAGCAAAGACCGATGCCGGGGCCACTGCCGAGCTCAACGGCAGGAATGTCGTCGTGGACAACGATGGCAACATCGACAGGGTCGTGGCCCTCGAGGAGGGCGAGAACTCGATTGTCATCAAGGTCTGGGACAAGGCCGGGAACACGAGGGAGGTCAATGTCACTGTCAAGCTGGACACGACACCGCCCAACCTGTTCATCCAGGACCCAGCCGACGGGGACTCGGTCACCTCGCAGGACATCAGGGTCGTGGGATTGACGGAATCGGGCTCGCTCCTGAAGGTCAACGGCATGGACGTCAGGTACCTGGGCAGCTCGTTCCAGTACTCGATAAGGCTCAAGGAGGGCCCCAACGTCATCACCGTCGAGGCCTGGGATTCGACCGGCAATCACGTGTCGAAGACCGTAACCATCATTCTCGACAGATCGATGCCGACCATCACCATACTCACGCCCTCGGACACCCTCTACACCAACCAGAAGGTCGTCTTGCTCCAGGGCCGGACGGACCCCTGGAATACCGTCACCGTGAACGGGGACCCGGTCCAGGTAGACATCAACACGGGTTATTTCGAGAGGAGCATCGTGCTCAAGCCCGGGTCAAACAAGCTCGTCGCGGTGGCCACCGACGCCAACAGCAACGCCGTGTCCAAGTCGGTCACCGTGGTCCAGGACAACTTACCGCCAACGCTCACCATCCTGACTCCCGAAAACGGGACCGTGACGAACCAGGATTCCATAGTCATCGGAGGACTGACCGAGCCCGGGGCCAGCCTGACCATCAACGGCCTCGACGTGCTCGTGAACGCAGGCCGGTTCAGCGCCTATATCCCGCTAGACGAGGGCAAGAACCAGATCGTGGTCGTGGCCACGGACAAGGCCCTGAACATGAAGTCCGCCAAGGTGTTCATCATCAGGGACTCGGTCGAGGACCTACGGGTGTCCTACCCGTACGACGGGATGACCACCTATGCCAGCATTATGCAGATCAACGGGACTGTAGAGCCAGGGAGCACGGTCATAATCAACAAGAACCTCAAGCCTGCCATGGACGCCCTGGGCGACTTCAGGGCCCCGGTCAGTCTCGAGCTCGGCCAGAACGATATAAGCGTCACGGCCACGGACCCGCTGGGGAACGTCAAGAGCGTGAAGATGACGGTCAACCGGGAGGAGCCGCCCCCGCCGCCGCCGACCAAGACGGTCTACACCGGTCCCGCCTGGACCCTGTCCGGCCCGTGGACGCTCATCATGATACTGTTCCTGGGCCTCATAGTGGGGGCCGTCGTCATGGGCGCCCTCTACAAAACGACAAAGAACAGGCTCGAGCGGAGGACCAAGACCAGGATCGACGAGCTATTAATGAGCGGGCTCCAGTCGAAGGGCCTAACAATCGCGGACCTTGCACCCTCTACAAGGGACCATGGGGCGGCATTGATGGCCGGATACAAGGGCCCGCCGCTTCACATCGAGAAGGGGCCGATACCGGCCGTCCCGGACATCTACGCGACCCCGCAGACAGCGGCCCGGGTCGAGATGGACCCGGAGGTCGCGGCCGTCGAGGAGAGGGTCAAGAACGCCGGCTACCAGGGCCTCGAGACATCCAGGGCCAGAAACAGCCTGAAGCTCGCGAAGTTCTACATGGGCAAAGGCGAAACGGAGAAGATGCACAAGTACATCGAGAAGGCGATAGTGGAGCTCGAAGAGCTCGGTGCCTGAGCCATCGGTTGAACGGGCAGGTCTGGGGCCTGCCCCTGTTTTCATCCTTTTTTTTCTAGTAGGTGTTCAGATCATCGTGGCCATTAAATATTAATCACCGGTTGACATATCTAGGATTCCTCGGGGCGCGACCGTGTCCATACCCGAGGTGATATCCATACTGGAGGAATGCTATTGAGGACGGTCTTCGTAGGTGCCGGAGCTTGCTTTGCGAACATCATGACGGATGTCCTTGCGAAGGTCGACAACAATGCGGCCAAGAACCCCATGTGGAGGCTACTTGCCGAGGTCATCAAGTACGAAGGGATCGACGAGAACAACAAGAACAAGCACGACATCTACTATTTCGACTCTGGCCCGGAGCTCAGCCGCGAGGAGCGGAACGGCCAGATGTTCACCTACAACATCTCCTCCGGGAACATGCTCTCAGGCGCCGGGAACATCATGACCGCCCAGAAGTTCTGGAAGGAGAGGGGCGACAAGATGTTCAGACAGATGAGGACCGACATCGGCGACCCGAAGCCGGACCTGTTCATCTCGGTCCGGGGCTGCGGGGCAACGAACTGCGGCTCCGGCTTCCTGTTGGACCGGAGCATCCTCGAAAGGTACACGGAAGCCGTCATTATCCAGTTCCTCATCCTGCCGCACAGAGGCGAAGGGATCGAGGCCAGCAGGGTGGTCTACGCCATAAGCCAGGCGGCCGAGCTGCTGCAGCAATATCCCGACAGGTACACATGCGTCATCATTTCCAACGAGAGGATACTCATGGCCGCGAAGAGCTTCGAGGCCATGGGGGAGAACTGGTTCTATCCCCTTGCGAACCAGGTCGTCGCGGACATCATCGCGCGGGTGCTTTACCCGACCTTCTACGAGCACTTCAAGAGCATCGTGGACGGGTTCCAGGGCATGAGCGACATGAGCGTGGACGACGGCTCGAGGGAGAAGTACCTCGACGTTAGGGACTTCGTCCGGCAGCCGGGGTTCAGGACGGTCGAGTTCGCGCACGCCCTCGATGTCGAGGCCCTCGACGAGGAAGCCGTGGCCGCCATGGTCCAGAAGTTGGGTACCGAGATGGCGCTAGTGAGATACGGCGATTCAGAGCCCATGATCTACGGGAGCTTGGGCAAGATGGAGCAGACCACGGTGCTGTTCACAATGTTCATGGGCCCGAAGGGGAAGGTCGGGGACATGACGAAGGTCTGCCTCGCCGAGGCACTAGAGAACGCCTATCTGGGGGCGTTCCCGAAGGTCTATGTCTATGACATCCTGAGGCGCGGGTTCGAGCTGCTCGTCTTCCCGAGCGGCGGCATCCCAGTGGATGTGTCCGTCTGGTTCGAGAAGTTCAACAAGAAGCTCAGCAACCCGAGGTACGCCCAGGTCGTGGAGCAGTACTGCATGGACCTGAACGAGATCCTCAGGCTCTACGAGAAGGTCGCCACGTACCTGCAGTTCAGCAAACCCGAACTGATCCTTAGCACGAGGGCGAAGACCAATGAACAGGTGAGGGATTCCTTCACAAGATGAAACTAAAAAAAAACTATATAGACCTCAAAAATTTTTATAAAAAAAAATATTATAAGAGTCGAAAAAAAAGAAAAGGACACGCCTTATTTCTCGAGCTTATTCAGGATGTCATCTATCTCGTCATCCATCTTCGCCCCGTCCTTCGGCCCTTTCGGAGGTTCCTCAGGCTTTTCTTCCTTGATGTCCTCCCTCTCGCCCCTACCACTTTCCTTCGGTGCTTCCTGGGGCGGCTCCGGCTCG
>Ga0315286_10003075_pt1 | contig 15644 bp, 13 predicted proteins | sample YL17G10_0_MG_FD_205038 | JGI IMG/M metagenome (GOLD analysis project Ga0315286, IMG submission 205038) | Sediment microbial communities from Yellowstone Lake, YNP, Wyoming, USA - YL17G10_0 | ecosystem: Environmental > Aquatic > Freshwater > Lake > Sediment | place: USA: Wyoming | collected...
CCTCGTCTGCGACACGGTAGGAACCGGGATGATGCTTGAGATGGCCGGGGGCCTGACGTTCGACGTGCATGGCCTGACGGGCCTGCTCGCCATCCTGCTCATGCTCGTCCACGCGGTCTGGGCGACGGTGGTCCTGGCCAGGCGGGACGAGCGCTGGATCAGGAGCTTTCACAAGTTCAGCATCGTCGTGTGGGCGATCTGGCTCGTGCCGTACTTCAGCCCGATGTTCCTGGCCATCGGGAGGTAGCCGCGGCCGGCGCCCACTCGCGCGCGCCGTCGACGCAACGGGACCGTCCCGGCGTGGCGGTCCGCCCTGGAGCGCGGCTGCGGTCCCCGAGCTGACGGTGGCCCGCCCGCGGCTGGTCGACGGCGTGACCAATGCCTCTGGCGGTCGCTGCAGGCCTGCGCGACCTTGATCGGCAGGAGGTCGCCCCCAATGGCAGAAACGGGTCCCAGCGGCCGATCGTCGCCTTCGCCGCTACCGGACCCACGCACTCAGGACTCTGCCGCCGATGCGCCCTCGCTGACGCACGGCTTTCTGTTCGCCGACCTCCGCGGCTACACGAGATACGTCGACGCGCACGGCGACCACGCCGCGGTCGATCTCCTGGACCGCTACCGGACCCTGGTGCGCGGCGCGGTAGCGGCATTCCGTGGTGCGGAGATCAAGACCGAGGGCGACAGCTTCTACGTCGTCTTCGACTCTGCCAGCGCCGCGGTCCGCTGCGGCCTGGCGATCGTGGCCGCCGCCGCGGCGACGGCCGACGGTCCGGCCGACGCGATCCAGGTGGGCGTCGGGGTCCACGCCGGCGAGACGGTCGAGACGGCCGAGGGGTACGTCGGCTCGGCGGTCAACATCGCCGCCCGCCTGTGTGGCCAGGCGAAGGCCGGCGAGCTGGTCGTGAGCGAGACAGTGCGGTCGCTGACCCGGACCTACCTCGACGTCGAGTTCGAGCCGTTGGGTACCCGCCGCCTCAAGGGCCTCGACGAGCCGATCGGGATGGACCGCGTTCTCCCGCGAGGCTCGGTGGGCTCCCGCGGGCGCTCGCGCCGCGCAAACGGACGCGGCCGGTGGTTGGCTGCCGGCATTGCCGCCGTCGCGCTGGTCGTCGTGCTGGGCGCGGTCGTCGCTGCGGTGCTGCAGGGAGCCCGGCCGTCGCCCACGGCGGTGCCGAGCGCGTTGCCCACTGTGACGCCCTCGGCGGCCTCGACACCCGCATCCGCGGTGCCGTCGCCATCCGGGGCCCCCGGTGGGTTGACGACGGCAGAGCAGGCGATCCTCGCCCGCATCCCAACGGATTTCCAACCGTTCTGTCGCCGCTCGAGCCTGCCCGACGGCTCTCTCGGCGGCACGGCGAGTCTTCGCTGCGACCTGCCGCTGGACTCGTCGTCGGTGTTTGGCGCGGACTCTGTCTGGTACGACGCGTTCTCGGCGCCGGGCCTCATGGCGAGCGCGGTGAACAGCGTGGTCCAGCGTCAGCAGCTGCCCGTCGGCGAGTGCGGGCCGGCCGGCGGGAATGCTGTCGGTCGCTGGTCCATGGGCATCACCTTCGCCGGCCAGCTCGCCTGCTACGCGAAGGACGGCGCGGCCTGGGTCCTGTGGACGTACGAAGGAACGCAGATCGCGGCGCGGGCGGTCCGCCGCGGTGGCGACGCGGCGCGCCTCTACGCTTGGTGGCACCTGGAATCGGGCTACCTCCGCTAGGGCCCCGTCGCCGCGACAACCATCCGCTCCGGCTGGCAGGCCCAGTAAGGCGCCGTCAGGTCGAGCGGTCCGTCGACGGTAAGGACGGTCGAGCGCACGAGGTCGTAGCCGTTGGCGGCCCACAGGAAGAGGTACGGCAGCCGCGTCGCGAGATCTTCCTGCGCCTGCCGGTAAAGGCTGGTCCGCTCGGCCTGGTCGTAGGTCGCCTTCCCGGCAGCGACCAGGCGGTCGAGGACCGGGTCCGCGAATCCGATGAAGTTGTTGAAGACGTTCGTATCGAGGTGCTTCGCGTCGGTGATGGCAGACGAGATGAAGGTGCCCAGTCCGGAATCTGGGTCGGCGGCGATGATCCAGCCGCCGATGTAGAGGTCGAACGGCGTCTTCGTACCCGGGACGTGGTGGGGGTAGACGAAGACCGTATTCTGGAGTTCGTCCCAGCCGGTCGGCAGGCTGCGGAGGTCCATCCCGCAGTCGTGCGCCTGGGTGGCGACTAGGTCGGCCATGTGGACCCGGTCGGCGGCATCGCCCCGCACCACGATGTCGGCGGCCAGGCGCACCCCATCCTTGGCGTAGATGCCGTCGGCCCCAACCTTCCATCCGGCGCCCTCGATGAGTTTCCCGGCTGCGGCGATGTCGCGGGCCGGCTTGGGCAGGGTGGGGTGGTACCCCCAGCTGCCGGGGAGCACCGGGCCATAGACGGGGGTCGCGGCTCCGCCGGTCGCGGCATCGACGTCACGCGGCAGGTCGATGCACAGCTGGAGCGCCTTCCGGAGGTTGACGTCAGCGAACAGGCGACCCGGCCGGACGTTGAACATGACCGCGTAATACCCGGACTCCGGGAGCGTCGCGATCCGGACGCCGTGCGAGGCGGCGGTCGCCCTGAAGGCGGGGCCGAGGTTGCCGAGGCTCGAAGCGTTGCCCTCTTGGAAGATGTCGACGCTGCCGTCGACCAAATCCGAGCCGTCACCCTTGGCCGGCATGAAGTCGAGGTAGCGGGTCGCCGCGAGGCCCCCGTGGTAGCCCGGCCAGGCCTCGAGGTGGATCCGGTTGGCGTCCTCGGACACGTACCGGTAGGGCCCCGTGCCGATCGGGTGCCAATCGATCGAAAGGCACCCATAGGCCGCCGCCACGGCGTCGAGCCCTATCGCACCAAGAGCGGTCGCCGTCTGGCGGATGAACCAGCTCGCGGTCTGCATCCAGGCGCACGCGTCGAACGTCCCGCTGCGCGAGAAGTCCTCGCGGTAGAGGGGCACCCCGATCTTCGCCAGCAGGGCGGCCGCCGCGTCGAGGCGGGGGGTGCAGACTGGGGGATCGCGAGTCGTCTCGGTGTCGATCGCGTCGGCGAGCTTCGTCAGGTCCGCTGCCTTCAGGTCCTTCGTCGCGGCGATGAACGCGGCGTACGAGGCCTCGACCACGTGGCGCGGCAGGATCGGGACCGTGGGCAGCACCGTCGTGAGAAACGTCGGGTCGACGGATGGGAGCGCGAAGTCGACCGTCCGCGGGTCGACGACCTGGACCTCCTTGAGGCTGCCGGTCCAGCTCGCCGGCGGCTGCGGGCCGCCAGAGAACGTCGGCCGCGAGAAGAGCCGGTAGGTGTACGCGACGTCGTCGGCGGTCAGCGGTGTCCCGTCGTGGAAGGTCGTCTCGACGATATGGCAGCGAATGACCGTCCCGTCACCCTGGGGCGCGCACGGGCCGTCGGTGAGGTCTGGGACGGCATCGAACGTCGTGTCGTACCGGTAGAGGCCGCTGTAGACCACGCTCGCGAGGGTGATCTGGTGGGAATTGGGGCTCTCGGTGGCGCCCCGGTACCCGTACGTCGCAGATCCCGGGCCCGGGTTCCAGCCGATCCGCAGCGTGTCGGCGTAGGCGGGCGATGGGCTCGCGGTCGGGGCAGGGGTGGCGGCCACCGGCGGCGACGGCGCGGTCAAGGATGGCGTGACCTGGGTACCGCAGCCCCATGCCAGGATCGCCACACAGAGAATGATGGCGCCGCACCGTCCGGCGGCTGTGGATGCCGATCCAAGTGCCGTGGGCATCACCGGATCCCCCTCGCGGACGCGGCGCCAGCCTGCGCCCGACCCCGTCGTCGGTCAAGGGGCGAACGGCCCGACATCGTCTGGCTCCGCGGGATGGAAGGACGGCGCCGACGAGCACCGCCGGCCGGGTGTCGCCAGTGACGGGTTGACGAGAGCGCGGCGGGACGATCTTCCCGCCGCGCGTCCCCTCACTGTCACCGCGATTGAGCCACCCCATGGCTCCCCGTGAGGGCATGGAGGAGCTGCCTCGCCAGCATCCAGAGATGGCGCGAGCCGGAGCCCCCGGCGCTGGTCGCCCCGGACCGCCCGATCGTATGCGACTGCCGGCGCATCAACCTGACGAAGCTCAAGTTCGAGGTGATCAGCTATCTCTACCAGCGGAAGGGATGTTCACCGGATGCGCCACCCGAGGGAAGCGGCCATCGTTTCGTCGCCGAGGCCGGCATCTGTCGGTCGGCTGGGAGGATAGCGATGCAGCCGCTGCAGTACCACCACGGTCAGGTCGCCGTACAGGACGAGGCCAACACGCGCCACGTCGCCGAGAAGCTCGCCGGGTGGGTTGGCCCGGTCGAGCGCTATGCGGCCGCCGCCGATCTGGTGCTGTTCGCGGTCCTTGACGGGGCCGGCCGAGAGAAGGCGCTCCGCTTCGCCGTGCTCTCGGGGGCGCCGCCACTCGTCCGGCCGGTTGCGGCGGGCCGGCTCCAGCTGCCGCCCGCGATCAAGGACGCTCTCGTGGGGACGGACGACCCAGGCTCGGTGGGGACGCCCGTCGGCGGACTCGTCCTCAGTCTTGCCCGGGCCGAGCGGGCCCGCGTGAACGGCGTCGTCCGGCAGCGCGACGGGCAAGTCGAGCTGGCGGCCAGCGAGGAGTTCACCCTCTGCCGGAAGTACCTGGCGCCGTCGCTCGCGGTCGGTGACGAGCTGTGCGTCGGGCCGGCGACGCGGGAGCCGGTCGCGCTCGACGACCCGTGGACCCAGGGGATCGCGGCAGCCGCCACGACGTCGTTCCTTGCGAGCGTGAGCCCCGACGCCGCCCCCGACGTCGCCCATCGGGGCGGCCCGCCTGGATTCCTGGCGGTCGACCCGGCCGGCCGGACCGTCGCCTGGACCGAGTACGTCGGCGACGGCGTGTTCAAGAGCGCCGGCAACGTCCGCGCCACGGGGATTGCGGCGCTGCTCGTCCTGGACCTGGCGGAGGAGGACGGCCTGGAGCTTGCCGGGACGGCGTCATACGAGAACATCCTCACGCGGTTCCAGCCACGGATGGAGCCGCTGGTGCGGTTCCGCGAGCCGTGCCCGACGCAGGGACGCATGGCGCTGACGGTCGAGACGGCGCACCGGCTCCGCGGCGTCGCGCACCCGCGTCGGCCAACCGCGGGCAATCCCGTGACCTCCCGCGACGAACCCGACGAGCAGGCGCCGCGCCGAGGCGGGTCGGCGCCCCTCGAAGGATGAGCTGCCGAGCCGGATCAGGAGAATCCGCGGCTCCCACCGCGGGCCGGCCGGTCACCAGACGAGCGTCACAGGAGACGTGCTCCTCGACCACGGCGACGGGTGGAGCCCGGACGCACACGCCGAATGTCCCAGCCGCGACCAGTGCCGACAAGAGCCCCTCGTCACCAACGGCGCACGGCGAGGCAGCGGCGTCCTCAGCGGTCCGCCTGTGCCCCAACGCCCGCAGATCCCGCTTCCGCCGGGGGCATCAGCTCGACAAGCACGGCCCCCGTCACGTTCACCACCGTGCACGGCCCGAGCTGAACTCGCCAGTCCTTGCTCGCCGCCAGCGCCGTGTGGCCGTGAAGCCAGAGCGTGGGCGCCAGGCGGTCGAGGATGAAGCGATAGGCGGCGAAGCCGCGGTGGTACGGGTCCGACGGCGTGTCACCCAAGCCGCGCGGCGGCACGTGACTGAAGACGAGGCGCGGACCGGTTCGCCGCACGAGCGCAGCTGCGGCGGGCCGTAACGCCTGGCGCCACGCCGCAGCTTCGTCGCGGCGCGCCGCTCCTGCCGCGTCGCCGGGCCACGGGAGCGCGAGGAGCGGCACCCCTTCGAGGGATCGCCGGTCCGGGCCCGCGGACGGAAGGGGCAGCGCGGCAAGGCCGGGCCACGAGTCGCCCCTGTCGTGGTTGCCGCGCACGTAGACGAGCGGGGCGCGGAACGCGTCCGCAAGGAAGCAGAGGCGTTCCGGCGACAGGTCTCCGCAGCCGACGACGAGGTCGATCGATCCGAGAGACTCACGATTCTCGCGCTCGTCGAGCGCGGGATCGAACTCGTCGGAGGTCGCCAGCAACCGGAGTGCACGGCCGCCGCGTCCGCGAAATGGGCGAGCGTCGGGCCAGACGACCTGCAGGCGACGGATCACGGATCGGGGGCCGGCCGCGAGAACGGCATCCGCGACCCCAGCCCCGCGGCCCGCATCTCCTCGGCCTCGGCGAGCAGCGGCGCCAGCGATCCGGCCGGATCGTCATCGGCGTCGCCCGGCAGCGCCAGCACGACGACGACCGCGTCGACGTCCAGCTGGCCCGCGTACAGGGCAGCAGCCACGCGATTGTGCCCGTCCACGACCCAGTAGCCCCCTCCGGCCTTCAGGACGTCGATCGGAGGCAGGGTCACGAGATCCGCCACTGCCTGCCGCACTCGATGCCAGCGCCCTGCCCAGTTCGTCGAGCGGAACGCCGGGAGGGGCAGGAAGTCGCGGCCGCGCTGGTCCGGCCCCTCGACGGCCGTGCCCCAGATCTCCTCGACAGGGATCGTCGCGAGGCCGAGCTCACGCCTGAAGGCGTTCCGCGCCTCCGGGTGCACATCGAACATGTTCGGCAGCGGTTCCTTGTTCAGGCTGCGGAGGTGCCGGATTCTCGCCGCCTCACGGTTGCGCCACTGCTGCACGGCTGCGTCCGCCATCCGCTGAACACGCTTCACGACGGCTTCGGTCAAGTCGCGCAACGCCTCGGGCGTGCCGGTCACGGTGTCGAGGACATCCGCCGCGCCGGCGGCGGCCCGGCGCAGCACGGCGTGCGCGAGTGGTTCGGGCGCCGGCGCCTCGTCCGTCGGCGCGGTTTCGGGCTCGGCCGGATCCTGGGGGCTCGGTGCGTCGGACATGGGTTCACTCAAGGTCGAGGGCCGCGATCATAGTCGCCGATGCGGCGGAATGTGCCCCGTCGACTGCGCCCACCTGTCGCCCGACCCCACCGCGCCTGCCCTGGCGCGTCCAACCCCGCCTGCCGTCCGGCTCTCGACAGCCCGGCGGAGGCCGGGCACGCTGCCCACCAGCGTGAGGCGGCGACGCGCGGCTGGCGAATGCCGGATCCGCTGGAGCCAGGGAGTGCAGACGATGGACGTTCACGAGGTGCTGAACCACGCGCGAGACGCCATGACGGTCAAGCGCGTCTTCGGCGACCCCTACGAGAAGGAAGGGGTTGTCGTGATCCCCGTGGCCAACGTCATGGGTGGTGCGGGCGCCGGTGGCGGTCCCGGCCCGGGAGCCCGGCCGGCGAGCGCCGGCGAGGAGGCGGTCGGGGAAGGCGCGGCAGACGCCGGGTACGGGATGGGGTACGGGCTGCGAGCGTCCCCGGCCGGGGTCTACGTCATCAAGGGTGGGGAGGTCGAGTGGAAGCCCGCCCTGGACGTGAACCGCCTCACCCTCCAGCGCGCCGGCGTGGCCATCGTGGCGCTGTGCGTTCTCCGTTCGATCATCAGGACGCTGGCGAGGCGCTGACGCTCTCCTCGGAGGATGGAAGGCGCACCGGAGCAGCACGCTCCTGTTCCGGGCGCCTCCACGGGCGCCGCCTCGGCGGAACCGAGTGTCGGGCCGGGGCGTCTCCCGGGTGTGCGCATCGCCCTCGTCCTGCTCGCCGCGCTCCTGGCATTCGCTCTCGGCGCCTGCGCGACCGTTGATCCGCTCGTCCCCGGCGACGTGCGGGACGATGCCCCCCTCGTGACCATCGAGACGCGTGGCGGCTTGTGCCCAGATGGCGAGTGTCACGGCGTCACGGTGATCCGGGTGGACGGGAGCGTGGCCCTCGACGACGGGGGCGTGGCACGCATGCCGGAAGTAGTCGTCGCGCCCCTGCGCGCGGCGGTCGCGGCGACCGATTTCGCGGGCCTTCGCGCCATCGCGTTCGAGGGCGTCTGCCCCGTCGCGTTCGACGGCATGGAGACTGTCTACACGATCCAGACGCCGCACGGTCCGGAGCGGCTCGCGTCCTGCGAGACGACGATCGACCCGGATCACCCGCTCGTTCGGGCCATCGTGGCGGTCCTCGAGGCGGACCCGGTTGCGGCACCCTGAGGACCTGCATTCGTTCCATCTCGTCGAAGACGGCCAGGGGTTTCCCTTGTGGATGCACGGCAATCACCCGGTGGCGTCTGAAACCTTTGACGCCTCCGAGGTCTCAATAGAAGAGGACGACCCCTCGTGCGACTCCTGCACGCGATCGTCCATGGAGGGAGGATCGACATGAGACGATCCCTGATCATCGGGCTGACGGCTGCCGTCATGGTGGCCCTTCTGGGCACCGCGATGGTGAGTGCCGACAGCGGCCGGCGCGACATGAAGGCACGCCTGTCCGGTTTCCAGGAAGTCCCGGCAATCTCGACCCAGGGCACGGGATCGCTGCGACTCCGTGTCAACGACGGCGGGACGGCCATCACCTTCGAGTTGAGCTATGCCAACCTCGAGGGCGGGGCGGTCGCGGCCTCCCACATTCACTTCGCCCAGCCGGGCGTGAACGGGGCACCGATCGCCTTCCTCTGCGGCGGCGGCACAAAGCCGGCCTGCCCATTGGCTCCGGCCACGATCAGCGGAACGATCGTCGCCGCCGACATCCTCGACGCGTCGGCCCAGGGGATCGCGGCCGGCCAGTTCGCCGAAGCGCTCCGCGCGATGCGGGCGGGCGTGACCTACGTCAACGTCCACACGGCCGGCTTCGCGGCGGGCGAAATTCGCGGCCTCATCGGGGGCAAGAAGGGCGACTAGCACCCGGGATCACCCGAGCTCGCCCCGACGACTGAACGGTCGTCGGGGCGAGCGCTTCCCCATTGACGAGGCGTACTGCGAGGGCGACGTCAAGGCGTGAGCTGTCCGCCCTGAGTCAGCGCCCGGTGCGACCACCGGTCGCGTCAGGGCCGAGCCCCTCCAGTCGATAGACCTCCTGCGTGAAGCCGTCGAGGAGCGTGCGTCCGCGGCCGAGCGCCCGCTCGGCAGCCGGCCGCCCCGTTGCGTCGAAGAAGTCGCGCTCGGTCAGGCGCCCGAACCAGCGCTGTAGCTTCTCCCAGTCGGCCTCACCCTCCTCGAGCTCGGCGAACCGGAACTGCTTCTTGCGCGCCTCGCGACGGATCTCGTCCTCGAAACGCTCGACGCTGTCGACGATCTCCCCGTATTCCGCATCCCGGGCGGCGTTGAAGCGGGCCACGAGCTCCTTCTCCCACGCCCGGCTCGGTGACACGGTCTCGAGGAGTGACGCCTCCCCGCCCGCGCTCCGGATCCGCCCGCCGAGCCGGTCCAGCTCCCCCCGGAGGTCCGGTCGGTCGGGCAGGACGGCGGCCGCCTGCTGGAGGTAGACGGCGCCGAGCTGGCGGAGCTGCCTCCAAACGTACGTCCGGTGGCCGGACGACTCGGCCTTGATCCGGTAGATGAGGAGCAGCCACCGCCGCTCCGCTGCCGGTCGATCCTCCATCGCATCGGCCACCGTCATCCGCCCACGTCGCGCCGGGCCATCCCCCAGGCGCCGACGGCGAGCCCTCCGATCGCGAGCGCGAGGCACGTGACGATCCCAACCGCGTCCCAGGCGCCGACCATCGGCTCCCCGAGGTGCGTTGTCAGGGCCAGCTGGCCGACCCAGTCGGGCAGTCGGAGCAGCGGCGCGAGCATGTCCAGGAGGAAGGTCCCGATCGCCACGGCAAGCACGGCCGGCGCAGCCAACGAGGCCCGGAACAGCCCGCCGACGCCGACGCCGATCCCGGTGAGGGCCGCGCCGTAGAGGGCGAGCGCGAGCGTCCCGATCGCCGGCGTCATCGGATCCTGCCCGACCGAGGCGACGCCCAGGGCAATCGCGGTGGCCAGCAGAACGGTCACCACGGCGATGGCCACCCACACGGCCGCCCCGCTCGCGACGGCCCACCGCGCCCGCGTGAGCGGTGTCGTGAGCTGGAGCTCCAGCCTGCCCGCGGTCTCGTCCGCCGAGCGGGCCGCAATGAAGGTCGTCGCGGCGAGCCCCACGAGGACGAAGCCCAGCTCGGCAAAGGCGAGTTGGAGGAAGCCCGCCGCGGTCGTGATGTCGATTCCCGGGATGAGGCTGCGGAAGATCTCGGCCATGGCGGGTGAGGATGCGAGGGCGTCGAGCAGGGACTGCGAGGCGGCCGCCATCAGCACGCCGTAGGTTCCGAGGCCGATGCCCCATGCCAGCGCCGCCGGCAGGAGATCGCCGAACGACCGGAAGAGCGGCCCGTGGACCCCGACGAGCGCGCGGGGAAGCCCGGGCGCCGGCATCGAGATCGTCACCCCGACGTCCCGTCGCGCGAACGACTCGACACCGATCGCGAGCAGGATCGCGCAGGCGACGGCCGTGAGGCCAACCCCTGCCCAGTCCGACTGCCCGGCAAGGGGGACGTGATCGGCCGTCCACGAGAACCAGGTGACATCCGCGATCGTGTCGAACGCCGGCACGACGGTCCGGTAGCTGTGGATGACGTAGCCGCCGAGCATCAGCGCGCCCGCGATGCCGGCGGCTGCGCCGCGCCCGAGGAACGGCGCCAGCGCGAATGCGATCGCCCCGGCGATCAGGGCCTTGATCCCGAGTCCGAGCGCGAAGGAGATCGCCGCGAGTGGCGAGATGGCATCGCCGGGCAAGGTGGAGGACACGACACCGGTCGCCCACGCGGCCACGGCCACGAAGGTCACGGCGACGCCGAGCGCTGCCGCATGACCGGCGAGCTTCTCGAGGGCGATCGAACGCTTCGAGCGGGGCGTCGCGACGGCGAGGTCCAGGCTGCCTCGCCGCGCCTCGCCGGCGAGGGTGGACGACAGGGAGAGGATGGACCAGAGCCCTGCGAGGAGCGCGAAGTAGGCACCGTAGTGCCACGAGATGAACCCGCCGAGCGTGTCGACGTTGACGGGATTCCCATACATGCCGCGGAGCATCGGCGGCATGTCCCCCGACATCGCCGCGAGCTCGAGCCTCGCCGCGGGCGTGTCGTAGGTTGTCGACATCGTGATGCCGCCGGCCACCGTCATCACGCAGAGCAGCGCGCTGACGACCAGCGCCCCGACGCGCGCGTCGCGAAGCGTCTTGCCGAAGACGCTTCCGAGGCCGTAGATCCGGCTGGTGAAGGGGACGTGGGGGGCGGACGCCGAGACCGGCACGCCCCGGATCTCAGCGGCCATGGTTGTTCACCTCGACGGCCTCGCGACCGTACTGGGCGAGGAAGGTCTGCTCGAGGCTCGGCTCCCGGGTCTCGAAATCGACCAGCTCGAAGCGGGCGGCAGCCTGGACGACGGGCGCCATCGAGCCGGTCACCCGCATCTGGAGGCCGCCTTCGGTGGCGACGACGTCGCTCACGCCGGGGAGCGAGGAGAACTCCGAGGCCGGGACGGGCGCGGCGAACCGGAGCTCGACCTGGTGATGCGCAAGGTCGCGGAGCGCCTCGACCCGGTCGACCGTGACGATGCGGCCGTCGCGAATGATCGCGACCCTGTCGCACGTCTTCTCGACCTCGCCGAGGATGTGCGACGAGAGGAACGCAGTGCGGCCCTCCGCGACCGTCTCACGGAGGAGCCCGAAGAACGTCTGCTGGACGAGCGGGTCGAGCCCCGACGTCGGCTCGTCGAGGATGAGCAGGTCGGGCCGGTGCTGGAGGGCGATGACCAGGCCCACCTTCTGCTTGTTGCCCTTCGAGTATTCCTTGAAGCGCCGCGACGGATCGAGGTCGAAGCGGGCGACGAGGTCGGCCTGGTATGCCGGATCGACCCCGCCGCGGAGATTCGCGAAGTACTCGATCGTCTGGCCGCCCGTGAGCCTGTCGAACAGGGCGAACTCGCCCGGGAGGTAGCCGATCCGCCGGTGGATGGCCACGGGATCGACCGTCGGTTCGATCCCGAACACGGACGCGCGCCCGGAGGTGGGGCGGATGAGGTCCAGGAGGAGCCGGATAGTCGTGGTCTTCCCGGCGCCGTTCGGCCCCAGGAAGCCGTAGATCTCCCCCTGCTCGACGGCGAGGTCCACGTCCACGATCCCCCGGTGGGGTCCGTAGAACTTGGTGAGCCTCTCGGTCTCGATGACGGACATCGCGCTGCCCTCCATGCCGGGCTGCGGATCCGCGGACCGAGCCACCTCGCAGGCGCATGGCGTCCCTGGCTCGATCTCCAGGATCTCGGCAAGTAGACCGCGCAGAGGCGGGCGACGGCCAGAGGCGCCTGGACCTGGCTATGTGACGAATGTCACATGATGTGCATGTCACACACGTCGCGCTGGGGCGGCAGCGCAGGCCGGCGTCAAAGCGGCCGCAGTCGCCGGGGGTGTACCGTTTCCGCTCCACAAGGCGCGCCAATGCAACGGTCGCCAGCGCCTCGAGCCAGGGGGATCCGTTGTGAAGCGTCTCGTCGTCCTCGTCGCGGTGGCGACTTCAGTCCTGCTCGCCGGGTGTGCCGGCGCCGGATCGGGCGCGCCCTCCGGTTCGGGAGGTCCCGCAGGGACCGGGCAGCCATCGGCGGCGCCGAATGCCTCCGACTCGGGCGCCGGCGCATCGGGCGACACCTCGGCCCAGTTCGGCGGCGACATCTGCTCGGCGCTCACCAAGGCGGACATCGAGGCCGCGACCTACCCGCAGGGTCCCGCCACCTTCAGCAGCACCGACACGCAGAAGAGCGCCGACACCGGCAAGCCGGTCGTTTGCCAGTACCTGGTCACCTTCGATGGAAAGCCCTCCATCGTCGGCGCCTACATCGCGCTGCTGGACGACAGCGAGATCCAGCACCGCCGGCAGGCCGCGCTCTTCTCGCCGCTCTCCGAGGCCGTCAGCGGGATCGGCACGGAAGCCTCCGTCGTGCAGGCGGCGCCCGGTCTGTACGAGGTCTGGGTGACCGGGACGCACGGCAAGTTCACGGTTGGGGCGCAGGCGAAGGCGACCGCCATCGCGCTGGCGACCATGGCCGCGGGGCGCAACTAGGTCCGCCGTTCGCGACCGTCGCCGAACGCAGCGACCCGCGGAGATTTGCACGAAGAGGCAGGCCTCCTACGGCCCGCCCTCTGCTACCGTTCGAACATGGGAGATCGGGTGGTGGGTCGCGGCGTCCCGGCCGGGGGATCCGTGGTCGGCTCCGGGCGCATCCCTGCAAGGACGGGGCGGCGCAGCCAGGCGGGCCTGCCCTCGACGTCGGCGGCCGCGCGTCACGCGGTCGGGGACACGGGGAGGTCGCTCAGCCTCGACGGCGCGACCCCCGGGTTCGATCACATCTCCACGGACGACGTCCTCGCCCTCCAGCGCGCTGCCGGCAACCGGGCCGTCGCCGAAGCCGTGAGCCTGATCGCCCAGCGCGTGCCAGTGAAGAACGCGCCGACGGGCGAGACGGTCTACAACCAGGCTGCCGCCGGGGGCCAGGCAGGGGCGAAGCACTACACGATCACGGCAGCCTACGAGATGAACCGCAGCGGCGACTCCGGCGTGACCGTCACCGTCAAGATCAAGTTCCTGAGCCAGGCTCGCAACACCGTGCCGAAGCCCCCCGGCGCTCCCCCCGGCACGCCGGACGCCGGGGACCTCGTCGGCCCCCAGACGGAGATCCCCGCCGGCGACGAGCGGCGGGGCTGGGCGACGACGACGGCCGGTGACGCGGTCAGGCACTGGAACGGCCGGCTCACCCTGGTGGGGGAGGAGTGGAACGCCTTCTCGGAGAACACGAAGAAGCGCCTGCCGGTCACCTTCCAGGCGATCCCCGTCTTCGGGATTGGCGAGGAGGCTCACAACACGGTCATCGTCCATCCCGCCACCGTCGTGGGCGGGTCGACGGGGAACCCGATCGACGCCGGCAACTTCTACAAGAAGAAGGACGACGCGGCCTACCCCGCGAGCGACGACCTCATCTACGCCCATGAGTACGGTCACCTGCTGGGGATCCCGGACGAGTACAGCCAGAGCAACGAGCAGATGAACGCGCTGCTCCACCAGGCGGCCCCGGCGGGCGCCGCCAGCTCGCAGGCAGCGCTGGACCGCACCACCGTCGAGCGGATGACCCTCGCCGCCCTGTCGAGGCCCCTCAGCGCCCAGCTCGACGCCGCCATGCCCGCGGTCACGGCTGCCCTGCGCGCCCAACGGCCGCTCGTGAAGGCGAAGATGGCGAAGGCGGCCAGGGACGCGGTCGCCTCGTCCGCGGTCCGCGACGACCTGCGGGCACAGCTCGCCGCAGGGTCGGAAGGGAGTGTCAGCCCGAGCATCCCGGGCGCCGTCGCCTTCGAGACGACGACCAACTTCAGCAACCGCACCCAGGCGGGGGCGGGCGTCGAAGCGGGCTTCTCGGCGGCGGCCCTCGGGACGCAGATCTCGGACGCCTACTGGAAGGCCCTCACCGGCGCCCAGCGCGCGACCACCGCGGTCGCCGGCCTCGGGGACGTCAGGGTCAACGTTGCGAACGCCGTCTACGGGGCCTCCGGCGCCGGGACCGCGACGGCCGGCAACGCCTCGGCCGTGGCCGCGTCGACCGTGGGGCCGGCAGCCGGGCCGGGCCTGCCCGCGGTCGCGCCGCCGGCCAGCCTCCTCGCCGAGCTGAGCGGGTTGCCGGCCACGTGGGCGGCAGCGGGGTCCGCGCTCGAGGCCGGCGTCACGCCGGCGGCCTTCACGGAGAAGATGCAGGCGGCACTTCGGAGCGCGGCTGCGGCCGAGGCCGCCGTGGCGGCAGGGCTCCCGCCCGGGGTCGCGCCCGCGTCAAAGATCGCGACGGCTAGGGGGCTCTACGAGAAGGCGTACCAGCTGGTGACCAACGCCTCGAAGGTCGCGTCGCAGCAGGTCGCGACCGATCTCGTCGCCGCGACGGTCAACCCGGTGCTCGCCACGAGTGTCTCGTCGCTGCAGGGGACGATCGCGACCGAGGTCACCCGACTCATGACGACGCCCCCGGCCGGGATGGCGGCCGCCGGCACGCCCGATCCCAACATGACGGCCGTGGTCACGGCGATGAGGGGGCGCCTCGACACCGCGAAGGCCGCGACCGCCGGCACGGGCCGCGACCCGCTCGGCGCGCCCGGTGGCACGGCGCCCGCCCAGGACGTCACCTACAGCTACCAGGGGTTGATGGGCTCGAACAAGACCGACGCGATGCGCGCCGACCAGTTCGCGCCGGTGGTGAACCAGTTCAACGACAAGCTGGCAACGTTGTTCGAGAAGAAGTTCTCGGCCGAGGTGAAGTAGGTGAAACGGGTCGCGGCGTTCCACTGGCGAACCGCGCCCCCGACGTCGGTCGACGAGGAGCTCGTGCTCTTCGACGACGGCACCGCCCGGCTCCTCGTCCTGCGCCCGCGCGCTGGGGGGTCGGCGGTCGGCGCCTGTGCCTGCCACCCGGTCGATGACGATGCCGCGATCCTGGCCGCTGCCGGCCGCGGGCCGACGGAATTCGACCTGCTCGCGCCCCCGACCGATGCCGCAGCTGCGCGCCTGATGGCGGTCGCCGACCGGGTGGCCGATGCGGCGCGGGCGACCCCGCTGGCGCTCGCCACGTTCCACGCGCGGCCGCTGGCACCCGTGGCCGACGGCCGGCTCGCGATGTCGCTCCTCGTCGTGGCCTCCGGGACCGCGGCCGTGGAGTTCGAGCTCGATGTCGCCGCGTCGGCCGTCCACTTCAGCACCGCCGGTCTGCCGGTGGGCTGGCACGACCTCCCGGAGCTTCCGGTGGGGTTCGTCACCCGCGACGCGGAGG
>Ga0315286_10003076_pt1 | contig 15636 bp, 16 predicted proteins | sample YL17G10_0_MG_FD_205038 | JGI IMG/M metagenome (GOLD analysis project Ga0315286, IMG submission 205038) | Sediment microbial communities from Yellowstone Lake, YNP, Wyoming, USA - YL17G10_0 | ecosystem: Environmental > Aquatic > Freshwater > Lake > Sediment | place: USA: Wyoming | collected...
AGATGCAGATGCAACGAGGGCGCTGAAATCCTGCTGACTGTAAAAAGGCTCTTCGAAACTGTGCAGCCAAAACAACGTCATCTTTAATTTGCCGAATTTACGCCTGCAGTCATCGAGGATAGACGGCGGCGTATCGCGTACAAGGTCGTAAATCAAAGCGAAACCCCCTTTTTTGAGTACCCGATAAACTTCATTGAGGGCTTTAACAGGCTGCTTCCAGTGATGAATGGATGCGGTGCTGACAACTATATCGAAACAGCCGTCAGGAAACGGGATATTGTCGGCGTTGCCTTGTTTAATTTCGATTGACCCAACACCGGCAACATTCTCTCTGGCTTTGACAACCATCGCAGGCGAAGAATCAATGCCGATGAGTTTCATTTGAGGAGCCTTTTGATGAAGCTTCAGCAAAAGCCAGGCGGGACCTGTGCCGATGTCCAAAAGAGAGCCTTCCCTGCAAAAGTTTAATATATCGTCCGCTGCCATCTCATAATGACGCTGAAATACGACAGTCGAGCTTATCAGATTATAGAGCACCGAGCCCGGCCAGGGAATCGACTCCGGGTGAAGACGCTTCATCAATCCTCGCATCGATGGAAGAGCAGCCATTTAAGAATAATCCTCGCAATAAAAACGATTCTGGATTATTCGGTAATTTTGTAAACGCTGTCGCCTTTGCGGACACGGTCTGTGACTTTTATGCCGATTGAATCGCCTGCGTTTGCTGCCGTGACGGTTACATTTTTAATCTGTATTGAGTCGACCGTCATCTCAAGGTCCGTGGTATGGCCCTTGATTTTGATTTTATCGCCGACATTCAGGGGAGCAGTCAACTCGATACCGGCAACGACCGGATGCGCAAAGAAATCCGAAACTTTTCCGATGACCTCCTCAGTCATATCTGACTCCTTTCAATTTAAAGGATTTAATGCTTATATGGACATAATTCTAACGCGGCCGAGGCGTTATGCAACAGGGAATTTGGGGGTTCTTTAATCTTTTTATCATAAAGACTTGACAATACCAGCCCGGCTTAATATGATGGGCTGCAATTATGGAGTTGTTTTTGTCGCAATAATTTAGCGGAGGCTATGGATGCGACTTAGAGTAAAACGCGGAGATAATCTCGTAAACGAATTGCGATTTTCACGGGGCCCGATTTATATCGGCAGACAGATTGGCAGCCAGATTTTCCTGCCGGACAGGGCCGTTTCACGTCAGCATACAGTTCTTTATACCACCACAGACGGCAAATGGATTGCTGAAGACCTTGATTCAGCCAACAAAACTTATCTTAACGACGAGGCGATACATAAGGCCGAGATAAAAAACGGCGACATACTGAAAATCGCCGACTTCCATATTGAAGTTCATATGGAAGAGTCCGACAAGCCGGGCGCCGCCGTCAGCCTTGAGGACACGCTTCATGCGACACTGCACGAGCCGCAGATTGTGCTTCGCCATCTGGACGGCGCCGATGCACCGCTTATAAGGATGCAGGCAAAACGGGGCAGGGATTTCTCGGATGCTGCTTCGGCCATATGCAAAAACGGCGATATGGACAGCCTTGTGAATACGCTGCTGGATTTGCTGTTTCGGCAGTTCGGGTCTTTTCGTATCTGGGTAGCAGTGCGAAAGAACCCCGAAGGCGCGATGGAAGCGTCAAAGGGGAGAAAAATCTCCGGACAGGGGGTTAAGTTTGAGGAATTACAGCTTGGTTCGAGAATCAACGAGGCGATAAAGAACCGCTATTATGTTCTTGTCCCGAGACTGCCGATGCAGGAAGAGGGCGAAAAAATCAGTTCCGCAATGATTTGCCCCGTGATGTGCGAAAAAGAATGCTTCGGCGTTATTTATGTCGACAATTCTCTTGACCATGAGCACTACGGCATCAATGACCTTGACTATCTGATTCTGATTTCACTTATGGCGGGAGCGTTTATCAAGAACCTTTAGATATCAGCGGGACCACGAAATAGAGCACCGACAGCACGGTTATAAGCCACATTGCCGGTTTGATGTCCCTTATTTTTCCTGTGGACCGTGATGATGTTTTACGATTTCGCCGGCAACCATATAGATAATATCTTCAGCGATGTTTGTGGCGTGGTCGCAGATTCGCTCCAGATGACGGGCTATCAGCAGCAGCGGCACTGCGCGGTTTGCGGTGGCAGCGTCGCGCAACATATAATCATTAATCAGCTCCGCGCAGATTGTGTTGCGGAGCTTGTCGGCCTGGGTGTCGGATGCCACGACCTGTTTTGCCAGAGCGATGTCTTTATTGACAAAGGAGTCTATCGCGTCGCGAACCATTTTCTGCGCTATATCGGACAACATTGGAATGTCGATGAGGGGCTTGAGAAGCGGTTTATCGGCCAGTTCGAGCACGCGCTGGGCTATGTCGACGGCCAAATCGGCGATGCGTTCGAGTTCCGCATTGATTTTCATCCCGGTGGCGATGAAGCGAAGGTCGGTCGCCATCGGCTGATAGCAGGCAATCAAATCTATGCATTCCTCGTCGACGACAAGCTCAAGCTCATCGATTTTGTTGTCGGCAGTGATGACATTCTGGGCCTGGGCATTATCCCGGTTTGTCAGCGCCTCGATGGAAGCGGCAATCGCCTGGCGGGCAAGCTCGCTCATTTTTAAAATGTGTTTGTGCAGTTTTTTCAGCTCTATGTCTAAATGTCTTTCCATACATAACTCCTAACCGTATTTTCCGGTAATGTAATCGTCGGTACGTTTGTCCCTCGGAGTAGTAAATATATCTTTTGTCCGGCCGAATTCCACAAGTTCTCCCAGCAGCATAAAGCCGGCCTCATCGGAGACACGTGCGGCCTGCTGCATATTATGTGTTACGATTATTATAGTATAATTTTGCTTGAGTTTGTGCATTAATTCTTCAATTCCTGCCGTTGCCTGGGGGTCGAGGGCGGAGCAGGGCTCGTCCATAAGAAGCACTTCAGGCTTTACGGCCGCCAGTCTGGCGATACAAAGCCTCTGTTTTTGTTCCAGCGAGAGGCTGAAAGCCGATTTGCCGAGCTTGTCCTTCAGCTCGTCCCACAGGTCAACCTGCCTGAGGCTTTGCTCTATTATTGCATCCAGCGCTCGCCTGCCCGGGGCCCTGTGAATTTTAAGACCGAAGGCGATGTTTTCGTAAATAGACAGCGGGAACGGATTGGGTCTCTGAAAGACCATTCCCACTTTTTTGCGCAAAGCCATCAGGTCTGTTTCGCGGTCGAAGATATTTTCGTTATCAACCAGGATTTGGCCTGATGTCCGCACGCCTTCGATTAAATCATTCATCCTGTTAAAGGTGCGCAGCAGCGTTGACTTGCCGCAGCCGGACGGCCCTATTATGGCGGTGATTTTATTTTTCTTAAAGACGGCATTAATTTTTATTAAAGCCTGAAAATCGCCGTACCACAGATTCAGATTGTTAACCTGTATGCTATACATTATCCCGCACCTTCTTTTAATTCAATTTTTTTTAAATCTGTTTTAATCATACAGCCTTTCATTCCTTAAAAAATATTATAATTCACTGAATGTTTAGAAGGTGCGGGATTATCCGAATTTACCTCTGATATAGTCATCGGTTCGCTTATCTTGCGGGGCGGTAAACATTTTATCGGTTTTATCGACCTCGATAAGCTCGCCGCTAAGAAAGAACGCGGTGCTGTCTCCCACGCGAGCGGCCTGCTTGACATTATTTGTAACCAGGACCAATGTATAATCCTGCTTGAGCATAAACATCGCCTCTTCCACCTTTGCGGTGGATATCGGGTCAAGGCCGGAACAGGGCTCATCGAATAAAATAACCTCCGGCTCGACGGCAAGAGTCCTTGCGATGCAAAGCCGCTGCTGCTGACCGCCCGAAAGTTTAAATGCGGAGATGTTCAATCTGTCTTTTACCTCGTCCCAGAGATATGCTTTCCGGAGCGACTGTTCGACTATCCGGCAGAGACTTTTTTTGTTTTTTATTCCGTGCATTCTTGCGCCATAGGCGATATTGTCAAAGATAGACAAAGGCAGCGGCAGGGGCAGGGCAAAGACCATACCTATTCTTTTACGCAGCAGCTCGACGTTTATGGCGGTAATGTCTTTTTTGTCGAGCTCTACGGAACCTGTCATTTTGAAATTTGTTTCGAGCTCATTAAGGCGGTTGAGCATTCTTAAAAATGTTGTTTTTCCGCTGTTTGCCGGCCCTATAACGCTGAGAATCTCGTTGGCGTAAATTTTAATACTCAGGTCCCTTAGCGCCTGCATGGAACCGAACCAGATATTCAAATTTTTTATGTTTATTTTTGTTCTTACCACGTCTTTTCTTTTCTGAAACGATAACGGATTATGATAGCTATAAGATTCATAAACAGAACCAGAAACAAAAGGACCAATGCCGTGCCGTATCTTATTTTTTCATCGACGTTTGGCACCTGCGTGGAAATAACGTAAAGGTGATATGGCAGGGCCATAGCCTGGTCAAATATGGATTTCGGCATCTGCGGCAAATAGAATGCAGCGACGGTGAATAAAATTGGGGCTGTTTCTCCGGCTGCTCTTCCCAAGCCGAGTATTGTGCCTGTCAATATGCCGGGGACGGCATTTGGCAGGACTGTGTGGCGTATTGTTTGCCATTTGCTTGCGCCAAGCGAGAGGCTTACCTCGCGGAATGAGTTGGGAACGCTTTCCAGCGCCTCTCGCGATGTGGTAATAATGACCGGCAAAATCATTATTCCCAATGTCAGCGAGCCGGAAAGAATAGAAGTGCCGAATTTGAAAAAGATGACGAAAATCGCCAGGCCGAAAAGGCCGTAAACTACAGAAGGGACACCCGCCAGGTTCACAATCGCCAGTTTTATTATTCGCGTCAGGTGGTTGTCTTTTGCGTATTCACTGAGGTAAATCGCGGCAAGCAGCCCCACAGGCAGAGCGAAAATAATCGCACCCAAAACGAGGTAAATAGTTCCGACGATGGCGGGGAAAATTCCTCCTGCCCGCATTCCCTGTCGAGGGACATCAGTTAAAAACTGCCAGCTTATCGCCCCGATACCCTTTTGAACGATAATGACAACAATCAGGCCGACCGGCACGACGATAAGCATCGTTGCCAGGAACAAAAGAAAGAACGCTATTTTTTCTGTTCTCTTGTGATTTTTCATCCCGCACCTTCTTTTTATTCTTTCTTATTTAGACTCAATGTAATTCTATTCTTTAAATGACTAAATGCTTTTCCAAAATATTTTAGAGATTTTTCTCTTTTTTTTGCATTATCGAATGAACTAAAACTTTCATAATATATTAGCGTCCAGGGCAGATATTTTCTGGTATACTCAACGCGACCAATATTGTGTTCTTCCAATCCGCGTTCAATATTATTAGTATACCCGATATACAAATTTCCGCTTTTTCGACTTTTTAAGAGATAAACATGATACATAATAGTCTTCACATATTAATATTTAGAAGGTGCGGGATTCATTTTCTTTTATGCAGGAAAATATCCGCGGTCACATTGATTGCAAAACTTATGACGAATAGAACAATACCTACGGCGAAGAGAGCGAAATAATGTTCGCTTCCGACGACGGCCTCGCCCATTTCCGCCGCGATGGTTGCGGTCAGCGTCCTGACCGGCTGGAAGATGCTGTGCGGTATAACGGCGGCGTTTCCGGTAATCATCATGACGGCCATTGTTTCGCCGATGACCCTGCCGATGCCGAGCATTACGGCGGCGAGAATGCCTGACGAGGCGGCAGGAAGAATTACCCGCCAGATTGTCTGCCAGTGCGTTGCGCCCAGCGCCAGAGCGCCTTCCTTATATGACTTGGGCACAGAATAAAGGGCGTCCTCCGCGATGGAAACAATCGTAGGCATAGCCATAAATGCGAGCATTATTGAGCCTGACAGGGCGGTAAGACCTGTCGGAAGGTGAAAGATGCTTTTGGCCCAGGGCACCAATGTTACCATACCGATAAAGCCCAATACGACGCTGGGGATGGCTGCCAGAAGTTCGATTCCGGCCTTGAGAATTTCCTTCAGTTTCAATGGAGCGACTTCCGCGATGTAGACGGCACAGCCCACGCCGATAGGTATGGAGATTACCGCAGCGCCGGCTGTAACCAGCAGCGAGCCGAGAATCAAAGGCAGGATGCCGAGCTGCGGCGGTTCAGAGATGGGATACCATTTGCTGCCGAAGAGAAATTTCAGCGGCGAGACAATTTTGAAAACTGCAAGGCCCTCTTTAAGAAGAAATACGAAAATAAGGACAACAAAAAATATGGATGCCAATCCGCAGATGAGGATTAGCTTTTCAATCAGAAATTCCTTGAGCTTACGCATAGTTTTATAACCACGTCATTCGGCTGCGGCTGCGAGGCTCGTTACGGCTGCGTTAAACGTCGGTCGTCGTTAAAGACGCAACCATAAGACAAAATACGAAACGAGCAGCGTAACCGATATACGAAATACGTATTATTTATTTACAGGTACGAAATCCGTTTTTGATACAATTTCCTGGCCTTCTTTCGAGAGGGCAAAATCCACGAATTTTTTTACCAGACCCTGAGGCTGACCATTTGTGTAAAGCAGCAGCGGACGCGATATAGGATACTTTCCGCTTATTACATTATCAATTGTCGGAGCGACAAATTCCGAGTTTGGGTCTTTTGCTATCAGAACAGCCTTTTGTTTATTAGAGATATATCCCATACCATAATAACCAATGGCGTCGGGGTTGCCTGCAACTTCATCGGCGATTGCCTGCGAAGAGGGCAGCATAAGAGCCGACGGTGCAAACTCCACTGTGGAATTGGGGTCGTTTTTCCTTAAGACGTGTTCTTTGAAATAAACGTGTGTGCCGGAGTTTACCTCTCTGGAAAGTATGACAATCTGGCCGCCCTGGCCGCCTAACTGTTTCCAGTTTGTGATTTTACCAGTAAAAATCTGTGCGAGCTGTTCGAGGGTAAGTTTGTTTACGGGATTTTCAGGATTTACGACTACCGCCAGACCGTCGAGGGCGGTTTTTATCTCGAAGGGATTTATTCCTTTTTGTTTTGCCAGGCTGATTTCCTTGCTTTTAATATTTCTTGAACTCATTGCTATATCACAGGTTCCGCTGATAAGGCTGGACAAGCCTGTGCCTGAGCCGCCGCCGGTTACCGAAATGAAATCCTTCGGGTTTAGCTCCATATATTTTTCCGCCCAGGCTTGGCCGAGATTTACCATAGTATCTGAGCCTTTAATCTGGATAAAATTTTTCCCGGGTGCCGCGAAGGCAGATACCGCAAATAAGAGAGAAATCGGGATTAGATACAGCTTCTTCATAGTTTTTGACTCCATTTATTTTCAGGATACTATTTTGTGTCCCCGCAGATAGTTTTATTTTAGATATTTTTTCATGGCAATCAATAAAAAAAATTGCTTAAAATATATAAGTAATTCAGATTTTATGGAGGTTTGTTATGAGTAAAAAGGTGCTTATCGCGGTGGCCGACGAGATAGAGGAGCTTGAGGCAATAGCAATAATTGATTGTCTGCGGCGTGCAGGGGCTGATTTGACGATTTCTTCTGTGCAAAAACTGCAGATAACTACCGCCAGAAAGGTCAAAATTACTGCCGATTGTTTAATTGCCGGCTGTATGGGGCAGGTCTATGACCTTATAGTCCTGCCGGGCGGTATGCCGGGGGCTGAGCACCTTCGCGACAGTCGGGAACTTGCGGAAATGCTGAAAAAGCAGAAGGCATCCGGCAGGTTTTATGCTGCGATTTGTGCCTCGCCTGCGGTTGTATTTGAACATCACGGCTTATTGGCAGACAAAAAGGCGACCTGTTTTCCATCGATGGCTGAAAAGCTGGCAAACAAACAGGCGATAAATCAGCGGGTAGTAGTCGACGGCAACTGCATAACTTCACAGGGGCCGGGCACGGCTCTGGAGTTTTCTCTCAAACTGGTTGAGCTTCTGTTCGGCAGCGAAAAAAGCCAGGAATTGGCAAAAGCAATGCTGATAAAACAATGAGGGACTTCGAAGAACTTTTTGAAAGGCTTTCAAAGTCTAAATTCAGGAGCGGTTTTAAACTCAAACCCGCTGATATTGAATATATCAACAAAAAGGGATTGCAGACCATCAAGCAGCACGCCAGAGATTTTATTACTAAGCGTCTTGCGCCGGCTGAGCCGAAAAATGACCCCGCACCTACTTCACATTCTTATTTTTTGCCAAGCCTTGTCTGATTCAAAACCAGGAAAACAGGCAAATGTTTTTTAGAAAGACGAGAATACAAAGTAGGTGCGGGGCTGCCGAAAATGCCTTTTTAAGTGGCACAAAATTGCTCCGCACAAATCGTTAAGCGAAGCCGAAATTGATTATATTGTTCTGGTTTTAATTGCCTGGATTAAGAATCAGATTGACATTTGTTCGCCGGTTAGATAAAATAGTTTCTTTTCGTAATAGGGATTAAAACACATCCTGATTATTGATTAATCTTTTTTAGGTTTTTATGTATTCAAATTATATTCGTAATGTAGCGATAATCGCCCACGTCGACCACGGCAAGACAACGCTGATTGACCGGCTTTTGTATCAATCCGGGATGTTCAGGACTGAAGAGCTTGACAAGCTGGCCGGCAGCGAACACGACTTGATTATGGATTCAAACCCTATTGAACGGGAGCGCGGCATAACAATTCTCAGCAAAAACTGTGCGATTTACTATACCGACTCCGAAGGCGACGAATATAAAATCAATATAATCGACACGCCGGGCCACGCCGATTTCGGCGGCGAAGTCGAACGCGTTTTAAAAATGGCCAACGGTGTATTGCTTCTGGTTGACGCATTTGAAGGACCTATGCCGCAGACAAGGTTTGTTCTCAGCAAGGCCCTTGAAAATAAATTAAAACCTATAGTTGTAGTCAACAAAATAGACCGCGAGAACAGCAGACCTCACGAAGTTGTCAATGAGATATTCGATTTGCTCGTTCAGCTCGGCGCCGATGATGACGCTCTCGATTTTCCTGTTGTTTACGCGTCCGCAAGGGAGGGCTGGGCGACAACAGACCCAGAAAAAAAGACTAACAATATGCAATTGGTATTCGAAACCATTATAAAAAATGTTCCTCCTCCGAAGGTTGTCCCCGGCGCTCCGCTGCAAATGCTGGTAACGAGCCTTGAATATTCGGATTACGTGGGACGAATCGCGGTGGGCAGAGTTTTCGCCGGCGAGATAGCTGAAGGGCAGAATGTTACGGTAATTGACGCCAATAATGTGCATACCCGGCAGAAGGTTTTGCAGATTCATCTGTTTGACGGTCTGGGTCGAAAGCAGGTTCCAACTGTTCTGGCTGGCGATATATGCGCGGTATCCGGCCTTGACCCTGTCGATATAGGCAACACAATTGCCTGCGCGGACAATCCTTCGAGGCTCGCAGTTATCGCTGTCGATGAGCCGACGATGTCGATGACGTTCAGGGTCAACGATGGGCCTTTCGCAGGCAGAGACGGCAAATATGTTACCAGCAGGCAGATTGGCGAAAGACTTGAAAAGGAGCTTCAGCATAATGTTGCTTTGAGGGTCGAGCCGGGGCAGACGCCTGAGGAATTCATTGTTTCCGGCAGAGGCCTGATGCACCTGGGAATACTGCTGGAGAATATGCGGCGCGAGGGATATGAAATTTGTGTCGGCAAACCGGAAGTAATTTTGAAGGTGGTTGACGGCATACATCATGAGCCGATAGAGCTGCTTGCGGTGGATTGTCCGCTGGATTGCCAAAGCGCCGTGATGAGTCTTGTGGGCGAGCGGCGGTGCGACGTAGTTAAAATGGACGCCAAAAACGGCGCGAGCGATTTTATTCATATGGAATTTTTAATGCCGTCCCGCGGCCTGTTCGGCCTGCATGCGAGGATGATGAATGCGACGCAGGGCAGGGCGGTTATGCATCATTCGTTTGAAAGATATGAGCCGATGCGAGGCTCAATTCCGCAGCGCAAGGCGGGTGTTATGATTGCGACTACTACAGGCCCGGTTACGGCTTATGCACTTGATGCCTTATACGACCGCGGCATTTTTTTTGTTGAGCCAGGCGAGACGGTATATGAAGGCCAGGTAGTCGGCGAACACTGTAAGGATAATGATATCCCTGTGAACGCGGCGAAGGTCAAGCAGCTTACAAACATCCGTGCGGCAGGCAAGGACGATGCGGCACAGGTCAGACCCCCCAGAAAGATGAGCCTTGAACTGGCGATGGAATATATCCAGGCCGATGAGCTTGTTGAAATTTGTCCTAACTCAATTCGAATCCGCAAGCGCTTTCTGAAAGAAGAGGACAGGCGCCGTGCCGCCCGCAAAGCCGGTCAGTAACTTTTTTTGATTTGTATTAATGCTATTTCACTTTTTGAACCGAGTCTCATTCTCGGCCCCCAGGTTCCTGTGCCCGACGTTACATAAAGATAACCGCCTTCATATTTATGAAGACCCCAAATGTAGTTGTAGAACAATCCGACTATGAAATTAAAGGGGAATATCTGGCCGTGATGAGTATGTCCGGATAATGTCAGATTGACTTTCGCATCGGAAAGCATTTTTAAATCTATGGGCTGGTGATACATCAGGATACAAAATTTTGACTTGTCCGTGTTTAATTTCCGAAGAATTTGCGCTATATCTGTTTTGTCGGTGCCGTTATCAATGCCTATAATTCGTATTTGACCGAAATCCATCATCTGATTGCGGAGGACCGTGACATTTGCCGCTTTGAGGGCTTTTGCAACTCTGTCAGGCCCTACATAGCTTTCATGATTGCCGGTAACAAATAAGGCGGGGGCCTTAAGATTTTTTAGCGTCGCAATCGCTTCCTGTGTGCTTTTATTGAAATTGTCGACAAAATCGCCGGTGATAAGTACCAGGTCGGGATTTAAGGCGTTCGTTTTCTCGATTATTCTTTTAAGAAAATTTCCGCTTACGGAACCTATGTGAATATCGGATAACTGAACAATGCTGCAATCCGTATTGCCGCCGATTGTCAGTTTTTTAACGCGGACAAATTGAGTGTTGACCATCGAATATATGGTTACAACGGCAACGAATATTATTATGCCGGCACCGGCAGCGACAGGATTTATTTTTAAAAATAATCCGGCGATTTCGTAAACAATAAGAGTTGAAAACAGCAGCCACATGATTCCATACCAGCTGGTAACCACTATAAATATGATTTTGCAGATGATATTATCAAAGGAGAATTGAAGAAATACCGCGGTGATTAAGGACACGGAGCAGATAAAGACCAATATCCAGAAAACCGGGCCTCTTTTAATCGCGAATAAGCCGCACAATCTCCAAAGGACATAAAAATTCAGCACAAAAGACAAAAACAGAATAATGCTTAAAAAAACATATCTCATTTGCGAGTTATTGCTCCGTTTATAAAACCCGGATTCGGATATTATAGCAGAGCCGGTTTCAAAATCGACAGATTTATGAGGAAAAGTCTGTTTTTGTTTGGAGTTACGGCAGGATTGAAATTATAATCCACCGCGATGGACGGAAAATCTCAAAGCGAACATAAGGAACGTGAGCATTTTTTCAATGCCGCCAAAGTGGTGGCGCTGATAACGTTGGTTTCGCGCATATTCGGATTTTTCCGGGATATGGGTATCACTTCGCTCGGTGCAACCAGATACAATGATGCCTTTGGTCTGGCGTTTAAAATTCCCAATCTTTTCCGCCGGCTGTTCGGCGAAGGTGCGCTTGCTTCGGCTTTTGTGCCGGTTTTTACCGAAGTGCACGAAAAGCAGGGCGTCGAAAAAGCCCGCCTGCTGCTTGCCAACGCGACGGCAATACTGGCTGTATTTCTGGCGGTGCTGCTGGTTGTCGGCGAGCTGGGGTTCTTTTTTTATTCGCTTGTGCCCGGCCCGAAAGACAGAAGCTTTCTGATGCTGCTGGCGATAATTATGTATCCTTATATGTTCACCGTCTGCCTGCTTGCGTTGTGCTCGGCTGCGCTTAACGCAAAGGGGCATTTTATATATCCGGCTGCGGCGCCGATAATATTCAATATTTTCGGGATTATCGCAGCGTGGTGGGTTGCTCCGGTTCTGAGGCAAAATCTGCAGGGACAGCTTATCATAGTGGCCTTCAGTATTGTTATTGCCGGTGTTGTGCAACTGGCCGCGGTGCTGTGGCTGCTAAAAAAAGGCGACTTGTTTCTTCGTCCCCGGCTTAAACCGATAGAATCCGGAATCAAACCGATAATTAAACTTGTTACGCCAATGCTTTTGGGCCTGGGTTTTTTGCAGTTTACGGAATTTTTTCAGGATGTTATCGCCTGGAATCTTACTGTAACAAAAGAGACATCGGCTCTTAATATTTTCGGCTGGATTATTCCATGTCCTTTGAGAGAAGGCGTGATTGTACGGGTCGGCGCAGCTCGTGCCTTTTATCAGTTTCCAATGGGTGTGCTGGCTATTTCGCTGGGCGTTGCGGTATTTCCGCTGCTGAGCCGATATGCGTCTCGCGGCGATATTCCAAATCTGCGCGACAGCGTCAACCGTGCGATTCGTCTTTCGCTGATGGAAGGCATTGCGACCGGTGTAGGCTTGTATATACTTGCCGAACCGATAATGATGATTTACGCCCGGAGAAAATTCACCGTGCCCGATGCAATGCAGGCTGCGTTTGTGTTGAAGATGTATGTTTTGGGGATGTGGGCCTATTGCAGTTATCAAATTCTCGCAAGGGCGTTTTACGCCTGCAAAGACACGAAGACCCCTCTTAAGGTATCGTGCATTTTGGCAGTTTTCAATCTGTTGCTTTTGCTTGCGTTAATTTGGGTGCCGGGAATGGGTCCCGGTGCATTTGGTCTTTCGACGTCAATAACGTTTGCGATGAATGTAATGATTCTTATTTATTTATTGCGGAGACGGCTGGGCCTTCTGGGCGGGCGAAAAATCGCCGCAAGTTTCGCGAGGGCGATTGCTGCATGTGTTGTGATGGCGGTCGCCGTATATTTTTTACAATGGAATATGAAAAATGTAAACAACCTGATTGTTCTGGGAGTATGTGTTCCGGTAGGGGCTATAATATTTATATTCGTCTTGTGGCTGCTGAAGGCGCCGGAGATAAAGGAATTCATCGGCGGAATGAAGGAAGACGTTCAGCAATAAAAATGCGAGCGAGAGGAGTCGAACCTCCACGTCCTTTCGGACACAAGGTTCTAAGCCTTGCGCGTATGCCAGTTCCGCCACGCTCGCATAAGAAAAATTAAAAATCAAAATTTAAAATTAAAAATTTAGGAATCCGCCCCTGGCGGATGAAGTCTTTTTTATTTTTCTTTTTCCTTGGATATTTCGTCGATTTTCTTTTCAGCCTTTTGCAGGATTGCCCTGCAGTGCTTTATAAGTTCCATTCCCTGCTCGTACTGGGCCAGGCTCTGTTCGAGCGAAATCTGGCCGTCCTCAATTTTGGAAACTATATCGGTTAGTTTTTTTATCGCCTGCTCGAACGACAATTTGCTTATATCGTTATTTTCTTTTTTTTCAGCCATATATATTGCCTTTGTATTTTTTTAACAGGGACCTCTTAATCTTCTTCTGTTTTAGCAAGCTCGCCGTTAATCTTCACATTTTCCAGAACCAGGTTCTTGACATTATCAGTTGTGTCGGGGCTTTCGACGTTGTCGAACGTGCAGTTTTTCAGGCGGACATTGGTTATAGGCGAACGCTCATAGCCTTTAAGGAACAGTGCATATTTACTTTTTTTGCTGGTAACATTTTCCATATTGATATTCCGGACTTTTGGCGTAAATTTCCCCTTATCGCCTTCTCCGTAGAAGTAAAAAATATGCAGTATCGACTCTTTTACCTGCCCGACGGTAACATTCCTCATATAGACATTTTCTATAAAACCGCCGCGGACAGAATTGGTTTTGAGCCGCAGTGCCCTGTCCAGGTTCGGGTCGTCCATTGTGCAGTCTTCAGTAAAAACATTTCTGATGCCTCCGGTCATTTCACTGCCGATAGCCACTCCTGCGTGTCCTGCTTTCATCTGGCAGTTGCGGACAATAACATTTTCGGTTGGCACATTTACCCGTCTGCCGTCGTTGTTCCTGCCGGACTTTATGGCGATACAATCGTCTCCCGTGTTGAAATAGCAGCCTTCGATAAGAACATCTTTGCATGATTCAGGGTCGCAGCCGTCATTATTCGGGCCTATGCCGTCAACCCTAACGTTTCTAACGGTAATATTCTGTGAAAGCACCGGATGAATATGCCAGAAAGGACCGTTCCTGATTGTGATTCCTTCTATGAGGATATTTTTGCACAGATACGGCTCAATCATATTCGGTCTTAATGTTTTGCCGCCGAACTGTCTTTTTTTAACCGGCACGCCGTCCTGACCCTGCTTAAACAGCAGCTCGCGGTCTTCGCGGATTTTTTTCCATCCCCACCAGCTCGCGCCCTGTCCATCGAGTATTCCTTTGCCTGTTATGGCGATATTTTTTTGCTTATAGGCATAGATTAACGGCGAATAATTCATACATTCGATGCCTTCCCAGCGGGTATATACAGTTGGCAGATACATATTGGGGTCGGTTGAAAATTTTATAACAGCGCCTTCTGAAATGTAGAGGTTAATGTTGCTTTTCAGATGAATCGCACCGGTCAGGAAAGAGCCGGCAGGGACAACAACCCGCCCGCCGCCGGCTTCGCTGGCGGCCGATATCGCCTTTTTGAAAGCTTCGGTGCAATTTGTGTTTCCATCGCCCACCGCGCCATAGTCAGTGATTTTGAAATCCCTGTCAGGGAAAGAAGGAGCTTTAATCCCGCTCAAAATTTTTGGGACCTGCTCCCAGCCTGCATTTGCCTGCCTGACCGGCCCGGCCAGCAGGACAAAACAGGCCGGCAGCAGTAAAATACTGTTTAGGGTGATTATGAATCTCGTTGAGCTTTTTCTCGCCATTTTGCTGTTCCTTAAATGTTGACTTTGAAAGCGGCTATTCTACTTTTTTGTAACCCTGCTTTCAATTGTATTTTCATTCGCAAGTTCGGTAATTATTAAATCCCCGATGCTCACGTCTGTTGGGCTTGTTATAACCTTGCCGCTGATTGTGTTCTTTGCAATGCTGTAACCGCGGTTTAAGACGCTTTTGGGATTGCAGGCCGACAGTTTCCCGGCCTGTGTTTCGAGCCGGATTGTTGCAGTGGAAAAAACCCGATTTATTTTTTCGGCCATCCTGCTGCCTGTATTATTTAATGAAATCTTCCTGTCGGCCAGGATACGGTGAGGCTCGATTTTCAGGATTTTCTCAAAATATAATTGCAGTAATTTACGGATATTAAGAACGACCGATTTGGCCGAGTCGGCAAGGCTGCCGCCAAATTCATCGAGCATCTGCTCTCTTTCCCGGATTATTACGAGCGGCGCGCGAAACACTTCCGCGGCAAGGATTGTCGCCAGTTTCTGCCCGCCCAGTTTGAGTATGGAGTCGGTATTCTGTCGAATTCTTTTGTGAGCGGAATCTATCTGCTGCAGAACTTGTTTGATGTCCGGCACCGCAATGACGCCGGCCTTTGTCGGCGTTGAGGCGCGTGCATCGGCAACGAAATCTGCGATTGTAAAATCGACTTCATGGCCGAC
>Ga0315286_10003077_pt1 | contig 15635 bp, 10 predicted proteins | sample YL17G10_0_MG_FD_205038 | JGI IMG/M metagenome (GOLD analysis project Ga0315286, IMG submission 205038) | Sediment microbial communities from Yellowstone Lake, YNP, Wyoming, USA - YL17G10_0 | ecosystem: Environmental > Aquatic > Freshwater > Lake > Sediment | place: USA: Wyoming | collected...
ACGCCTTCATTAACGCTGAACGCCACATGGCGGTTGTCCGGGTTCACCGTGAAAAAGATGACTTTGTCGAACGTGAGGGCCAGCTTCACCGGCGTCCCGCCTTGGGCCGGAATCCGCCAGTAATCGCGGCCGACCTTGACGACGATATTCCGGCCGTCGCCCGTCCATCGGGCATATGTCACGGGACCGCGATACAGCTCCCGCGGCGCTCCCCCACCCACCGATATGACCTGGGCGACCCCGTCTCCCCAATGGACGATGTCCCGGCCGTCGGGCGAGAGGTCGTAATTGATGCCCTTGATCTTCACGACCTCCGATTCCTCCCCGGTCTCGAGATTGCGCTTCATCACGACCGGGCCACCCTTCACATAGATCAGGTTTTTACCGTCCGGGCAGAGCCGGGGGGCGATGACCTCATCCGTGAGGCGCGTGAGCGCGCTCGTCTCGATGTCGATTTTGAAGGCGCTGAGCTTGCCCGTCGCCCCATACCCGATCCCGACGAGGGAACGGCTGTCAGGCGCCCAGGAGATCTGGTTAAAAAAGCGAAGCCGCGGCGTCAGGACGCGCTCCGCTCCGGTGGCGGTAGACTGAATCGTCGGGATGTTGGTCCCGGGTCGGGCGAAGCCCCGCCGCGAGAGGTAGGCCAGGTTCTGGCCGTCGGGGGACCAACTCAATAAAATCGGCGGGCCCGTGTAACGAGTCGTGATGGGGGCTGGCGGCACAAGCGCTTGACCCGTTTCAAGATCCATCTCGCCGCGGTAGAGGCGGCCGAGATACGTCTCGTTCTTGTAATAGAGGGATCCGTCGGAGGCCAGACCGAGGATGGAGAAATCCCGGCCGAATTCCTTTTTCAGGAGCCCCGGCTCTCCCTGCGGCTTTCCCTCGGCGACAGGAACCGCCCACATGTCCCACGTCCCGGAACGGTTGCTGAGGAAGACGAGACCTTGGCCGTTCGGCGTCCAGCCGACCAGAAGATCGTCGGCGGGATGCCCGGCGACCGGCACCTCGCTCCGTCCGTCGGCCGTCATCAGGAAGATGTCCCCCTGAGCGGAACGGCCTTCCCGCATGAGCGTGAAGGCGATGAAACGCCCGTCGGGTGAGTAGGCGACTTTCTCGAGCGAGAACGAACCCTCGGGGACCGACCTCAGGACGCGCATCGACCCGTCCGCGGTCGAGATCAGGACGAGATCCGTCGCTTCTTTCTGCGTGCGAAGGGCGAGAAGAGAAGCGCCGTCGGGCGACCATATCCAGGGTTCGATGTAATCCTTTTCGCTTTTTCCCGAGTATAGAGTTCGCAGCCCCGAGCCGTCTAGGTTTCTGATCTTAAGGACGGTCAGCCACTCTTTGTCCTCGGCCTGCTGTTCTGTCGTGTAAGCGATTTGCTTACCGTTACGAGAAAACGCTTGAGCGTCGAGCCTGTCTCCCTCATCCTTGCTCCAGGGTCCCAAGTTCTTAATCGTCGTTTTTTGCCCCGCCGCGATTTCGAACTGGGTGACGTTCCCGTCATACCCCAGACTTCGGATGAACTTGCCGTCCGGGGTCAGGAAATCGCCGATCGCGGAGGAATCTTCCAGAATCCGCCGTGTGGCGGGTCCGCCTGCCCCGCTGGCGACTCCCGCTCCGCCCATCGCCGCCAGCCTGGCCCGCGCTTGGGCCACGACCCCGGCCTGGTCGGCATAGTCGCGGACCAGGCGCTCGTAAGCGGCGCGGGCCTCCGTCTGTCCCAGCTTCTCGTGGCACTGGCCCATCCGTAGCAATGCGGCCGCGACCGTGGCCCGGCCGGCGCCCGGCAGCGCGGCAACGGCCTTGTACTGGTCGATGGCGCCTTTCAGGTTCCCGTCGACGGTTTCCGTTTTCATAGCGGCCTGGAGGGCTACGTCGGCCTTGTTGTCCTGGGCCTGGCTCGCCAGAAATCCTGCGGAAAGGGCCATACAGAGCAGGCCCGCTATCAACCTCCGTCTTGCTGACTTCATCGTGGTTCCCTCCTGCCCCCCATGTTACGTCTCCGTTGTCAGGAGTGTATCCGCGCTATTGTCAGGATTAGGTTTTATTCAGCGTGAGAAACGGGATCCCGGGTCCCGCTTTTGTGCCTCGCCAATCCGGCCAGATAGCGCTGCCGGATCTCCTCTTCGGAAAGGACACGATCGTAGACTTCGACCTCATCGATCGCGCCCTTGAAAAGAGAGGCGGGCAATCCATAATACATCACGGAACCGATGCGCAAAGGCTCCGTCGGCCGGTATGGGATCGTTTGAGTGATGGGGCCTGTTTTCAACAAAGCCCCGTTGATATAGACGCTTGCGCTCCTTGCCGAATAGATCGTACCGACCACGTGATACCAGGTGTCGGGCCGAAACCCCGCATCGGCGGCGATGGCATCGATGCTCGAATCCCCCCCGTCGCCGAAGAACGTGTGCCCGTGCCTGACGCCCCACCAGATTTTACCTGCGGGATTCAGGGCTAACTGATAGACGGCACCATCATAATTATAATTCCCCTTGGCCAGGATCGTTTGGAAATCGGAACCTAAGCTCGACGGCTTGATCCACGCTTCCGCGGTTACCTCATTCAAAGAGAGAGGAACCGCAGCCGATTTCGGCGCCCCTTGGACGTCCTCCATCACCCAGACGTCCGGTTGCCGCCGGCCGGCTTGGAAGGCGATACGCGTTCCGGCAGGATCGATGCTCAATCCGCACGAGCCGCCGCCGAAGGCCATCGCCTCCGCCAAGACTCCGATCTGAAGCGGCTCTTTTTCGCTTGTGGAAATTTGCCAAAGCTCCAGCCGGAAGGTCCGTCCCGATGTCTCGATCGCCTTGGCGAACAGCAGGCGCCGTCCGTCCGGTGTCCAGACCAACCCGTCGCGCCGGATGCTTTCGCGGCCGCTCAGACGGAGGAGCGCCCGCGCGTCCGCACCCTGATCTGACATGACCCAAATCTCGTCGAAGGATCGGATTCCGTTATCGAAATGGAGCGTGAAGGCGAGCTGCCGGCCGTCGGCGGTCAGAACCAGATTGCCGGCTTCTCTTCCCAAGGGTGCGCGATAAAGCTCGCGCTCCTGTCCCGTCGCCAGGTCGCGCTGCAGGATGCGGGCGGCATTGTCGGCGAAGGCAAAGCCGGCCCGAGAGAGGATCAGCGACTTGCCGTCGGGCGTGAATCGGCCATCCAGCGCATCCGCTTCGGGATTGCTGGATAGGATGGCCGTGGCTTCTCCGTTGGGAATATCGATCCGGTAGAATCCCAGGTGATGAAGCTCGACGTCGGTTCCTGAAATATAGACCCCCCGTCCATTCACCGCCCAGCGCATCTTCCGCAGGTGCTCCAGGTCGAACGAGATCGGATGCTCGCGCTCCTCGCCGGTCTTGAGAGAGCGGACGCAGAGGAGCCACCGGTTGGCGATCCGATTCGCAACATAGACCAAGTACTGTCCGTCCGGGGAGAACAGAGGATATTGGGTCGTCTCGTTGGCGCCCTTGCGGATGAGAGCGGGCGCGGATAGCAACCGCAACGCGGCGGGATCGAGCGCGACCTCATAGGCGGCCATGCCGCCGCTCTCGATTCCGAAGAAGAACGATCCGTTTCGCGTGAATCCCAGGGGTTCGATCTCCCCCATCTCCGACTTGAGCAGCTCGGGCGATCCCTTGGGCCTGCCCTCCGCAACCGGAAGGTACCAGATGCCTCGAGGACCCGGGCGGTCGCTGGCAAAGAGGATGCCCTTTCCGTCGGGCAGCCAGCCGAGCAGCCGGTCATCGGCGGGATGCTCGACCAGCGGGACCTCCTGCCCCCCGTCCACGGCCAACGCGTAAATATCGCGGCTTTCCGCGTCGTCCCGGGGAGGATAGCTGCAGGCGAGAAAGCGGCCGTCCGGGGAAAAGCCGCGGGGCGCGGCCCGGCGCGGCCCCAGCGTCTTCAGGATCCGCGCGGAGCCGTCCTTAGAGGAGATCAGCGCGATTCGGTTGACCTCGAGACCGCCGGTATCGCCCTTCGCGGTGACCACAGCGGCGAGGCGGGTGCCGTCCGGGGACCAGGCGCCGAGCTCGATGTCGGTCGCATCCCGGGCGCGATAGAGGACGCGCGGCGCGGCGCCGTCGAGGCCGACCAGGCGGATCACCGGGGCGGCGCCGTCGCTGCCCCAAGTATAGGCGATGCTCTTGCCGTCGGGGGCCATGAGGGAACGACCGACCGCATGCCCGCGGTTATCAGCGTTCTTCGTCAAAAGACGGGTCTCTCCGCCGGCCAGGTCGCGAAGGGCGATGTTCCCCGTGGTCCCGTCCGTGAAGATGATGTATCGCCCGTCCCAGGACGGCGCGCCGTCGGTGTTCACCCCGGGCCCCGCCCACACCCGCCGCGCCACCACGGAAGGTCCGCTCGCCGTATGGTTCAACGCCGCCAGCCGCGCCTGGGCGGCCGCCACCATGTCCTTTTGATCGTCGAAATCCCGGACGACCCGGTCGTACGCCCGGCGCGCCTCACGCGCCTGCGCGTCGCCCAGTTTCTCGTAACACCGGCCCATGCGAACCAGCGCTTTCGCCGCCACGGCGCGATCGCCTCCATTGCCGAGCCTCTGATACTGCTCGATGGCGCCTTTCAAATTCCCATCGACGGCTTCCGTTTTGATGGCGGCCTGAAGCGCCACCTCCGCCTTGTTGTCTTTCGCCTGGCTCGCCATGTCCCAAGTCGATAGGGCAGCGCAGAGCAACGCGACAAAAAGAATCAGCTTCGCCGGTTTCATGCCAATGTCCCCCTGTCCCGCATTTTAGTCAACCGTCGAAACGGTAGCCCAGGCCGCGGACGCTCACGATGTATCGAGGCGCGGAAGGCTCCGGCTCGACCTTTTTTCGCAGGGTGACGATGTGGTTGTCGACCACACGATCGGTGACGAATGTGCCGTGCCCCCAGACGAGATCCAGCAGATGATCCCGGCTCAACACTTTGCCGCCGCTGCGGATCAAGGCGGCGAGCAGCTTGAACTCGAAGGCCGTGAGCTCCACCGGACTGCCGGCGCGCCGCAGCTCGCAGCGGCCGAAATCCACTTCCGCGTCGCCGAACCGGACGATCGGCGGATCGTCGTCCGAACCGCGGCGGAGGGCCGCCTTGACCCGGGCCCGCAGCTCGCGCGGGCTGAAAGGCTTGGTCACGTAGTCGTCGGCGCCCGTTTCCAGCCCCAGGACTTTCTCCGCCTCCTGCGTCCGGGCGGTCAGCATGATGATCGGCGTCTTCGCGCCCGCCCGCCGCAGCTCGCGGCAGACCTCGAAGCCGTCCTTTCCCGGGAGCATGACATCGAGCAGGATCAAGTCGAAGGCTTCCTGGCGCGCCCGGCGCAGGGCGCTTTCGCCGTCCGATTCGATCTCCACGTCGTATCCCTCGTTCGTCAAATCCAACTGCAGGCCGAAGGCGATGGCGGGTTCGTCTTCCACGACCAGGATGCGTTTCATGCGGTCTTCTCCAACGGCAGCAGAATCGTAAACGTGCTGCCCTTGCCGGGTTTGCTCTCCAGGCGGATTTCGCCGCGATGAGCTTCGACGATGTGGAGGGCCATGGCCAGGCCGATGCCGGTCCCTTGGATATGGGCCGCCCGGGAGCCGGTTCCGCGGACGAATCTTTCGAAGATCGCCTTTTGCTCCGAAGCCGGGATCCCCATGCCCTGATCCCGGACGCAGATGGCCAGGCGGCCCTGTTCGCGGGCCATCCCGACCCAAACGGTGCGGCACTCCGGCGAATACTTGACCGCGTTGTCGAGCAGGTTCCTCAGGGCCAGGCCGAGCGCCTCGCGATCGGCGTGAATGGAGGGATACTCCCCGCCGGGCTCCAGTTCGACTCGGTAGCCCTGGGCGACGGCCTTCTCCTGGAATTCGGCGACGAGGTCACGCACCAACATAACGGGATCCAGATGCTCCAGGCGATAGCGGAACGCGTGCGCCTCGATCCGGCCGAAATCCAGCAGCGACTCGACGAGCCTCTGAAGCCTCTCGCTTTCGCTGGATAAAAGGTCATAGGATTTTTGCTTCAGGGCCTCCGTAGGCACCCTCCCCTTGGCCAGCATTTCCGAAAGCTGGCGGAGCGACGTGAGCGGGGTCCGGAATTCATGCGAGACCGCCGAGACGAACTCGGACTGGTGCCGGACCACGGCCCGCTCCCGGTTGATGGAGCGCATGATGAAATAGGAGCCGGCCAGAAGCACCAGAGCCAGGACCGCGAAGCCGATGATCAGCAATCGGCGGCGTCCCGTCACCCCCGTCTCGGCGGCAACGGGATCGCCGTCGTTGGCAATCAGCGTTCCCGGAAGACGGGTAGCCGCCGCCGTCCGAATGGCTTGCGGGCCGCTCCGATTGAGCATGCCGATCATCACCTGTCCGTCGGCGTCCACCAGAGCGGCCTGGATTCCCCGGCCCAGCAGGGACTCCGCCCACTTCGCATCCAAGTATTCGGACCCGGCCAGCACCGCGCTCAACTTATCCGAAGCCCCTGACCAGGAGAGTAGGGCCGGCCGACCTTCCACTTTCTGGATTTGCCGTCCTTTCGTTTCCGGCGCGGCCATCCATTGATGGTATATCGATTCCGCCGCGGCCGAGAGCGCGGACGCGTTCTGCTCTCGTTCCGTCAAAAGACGGGCTCCCGACCAGCGCAGCGCCTCGTCCCGGTGGAATTCCCAGGCGGGGCGGAGCAGGGCCCAGCGGCCGCTCCAAAGGGCCTCATGCAGGAGCGACGCTTCTTTTTGCAGTTCTTCGCGCCTTCCGCCAGCCTCCAGCACGGTGCCGCGCGCTTCGCGGGCCATCAGTTCCGCCGGCAGTCCGAGAACACAGATCCGGCCGAGTTGGACGAGTTCGTCGTAGATGCGGAGGGCCTCCTCATTCCGTCCGGATTTTCGAAGGGTTCGGCCCAGCCTCAACAAGGCTCCGGCCCGCACCCCCGCATCGGGCGACCGGGCCAGCCCCCGAAAGACCTCGGCCGCTTGGGCCGGATCGTTGCGCTGGTATTCCAGACTCTCGCCGGCGGTGAAGGTCGCGGCCGGCGGTTCTTTGCACTCCGGGACCGCGGGATAGAAAAGCAGACCTCCGGGCGGGTAGGCGTCGACCTCGCGCTTCGTGGCTTGGAGGACGACCACGCCTTCCGGAAGGGCCTTCGCCCCGGAGCTTGGGACGAAACTCCGATAGCCCTCAAGCTCCAAGAGGCTTTGCTGAAACGAGACGGCCGTTTGGTCCGCCGCCGATTCCAGGCGCTCCTGACGGCGCTGACGCTCAAGAGCGTGATCCTGCTTCAGCCATTGCCAGCCGAGCCAGCCAAGCGCACCGCCCAGGACGAGCATCAGGCCGAGAAAGACCGCCAGCGTGCGCCGGGGCGGCCGGAGCCAAAGGCCTAATCCCATATATCGCCTCGCCAAGGATATTGATTCCTCAGTCTATCTTCGGCTGGGTCAGGATTGAATGGAGTTTGTGTCAGGATTCTGTTTTTCCGGGGCGCTGGGATGATTTCCGACACGTGTTGAAGTCTCCCCTCCGATTCCTTCAAGGAACGATCCGAAATGACGGCATCCATACCCCGCTCTCTTTTAGTCTAACACCGGAGATGGGCAAGTTCCAGGCCCCGAAAAGTCGCGGCTCTTGTCCGGCCGATGCATTTCGACTAAGCTGGAGGCAAATTCCCAAGGGAGGTCCTTCGACATGAAAAAAAGCGCCTTGGTTCTCGCCGCGATTCTCGCGCTCGCGGCCCTGCCCCTGAGGGCGGCGGTCACTGTGAAAACCCTTCAAAGCACGTCCGAGCTTCCCGGCCCGCTGGCGGCGTTCGTCCAGAAGGGCGATGTGCTGGCCCGAAACGGCAAATTTCTGGCCGTCGCCGGCGGCGTGCCCCGCCGTCTCGTCTCCTCGTTCAACTCCTCGTTGGCCGAGGCCCTGGGCTGCGTCTTGGCCTTCGTTCCCGACGGCCTCGGGATTCGCCCTCTGGCCGTCGTCGGAGCCCCTTCGCTCCGGATCCAATCCAAAAACCAGACGATCGCCTATGCCACCGCCAGGATCGAGGGAGGAGCCTTGATCGCCAAGGCGGCCTGGAGCGGTCCGGACAAAAGCCGGCTGGACATCCAAACCCGCATCGACTTTCGGCTCGATGAGGGGAAGATCGTGCTGACCTCGGATGTCCGCAACGCGGGACCGGCGGACATCGCCGGAGTCAGCTATGCTCTCGGGGCCAATGCCCTCCAAAGCTATAATTTCAGCCCGTATCAAGCCCCCGCGTTCCCCGACTTGAACTTCCGAGTTTACGAAAGGCCGGACCATGTCCTGGGCTGGTTCAATCCCAATCCGGTTGAAACCCGCGAAGCGCCCCTCCCCGGACGCCTGCGGCCCGGCCAGTCGTACCGGGTGACCTATGCGCTCTTCACGGCCGACGACGTGCCCTCGATCCTGGACAAGCTCTACGCTATGGCCCGGGTCCGGCCCGAACGGGCCACGGTCGAATTCAAGGATTTCGCCGGTCCGGGGGAAGTCATCGTCCAGGACGCCGCGGCCGGGGCGACGTTCTTCCGGTCGTTCCTGGCCAAGGCGTCGCCGCTCTCGATTCCGTTGCCGAAGGGGACCTATACCGTCACGGCGAACCTCTTTCCCGCGGTCCGCGAATTGAAGCTGACCGTCGGCGGGGAGGCGGCGGCCGCCAAGATCGTCTTCACCCCGGTCTTCGGCAAGGTCCGCTTGGCCGTCAAGGACTCCCGCGGTCGCACCGTCCCGGCCAAGGTGAGCTTCCTCGGATTGGGACGGACTCCCTCCCCGTACTTCGAGCCGGAAAGCCCGGTGGTCTCCGGTCGTGGTTGGGAAACGGCCAAGAACTCGGCCTATCCGCCGCCGGAAGGCGTGACCACTGCCCTGCCGACCGGGAGTTACCTGGTCGCGGCGTCCCGCGGCCCCGAATATTCGCTCGAGACGCGGGTCATCGAAGTGCTGGAGGGGGGAACTCAAGGCCTGGCGTTCACCCTTGACAAGGCGGTCGATACGCGCGGCCTCGTATCGTTCGACCCTCATATGCATACCGTGAACTCCGACGGGACGGTCGCCGTTCCGGAGAGGCTCCGAAGCATCGTCGTCGAAGGCCTCGATGTCGCCGTTGCGACCGACCACAATTACATCACGGATTACAAGACCGACCTGGACCGGCTCGGCCTGGCGGATCTCCTGGCCTTCATCCCCGGGGAGGAGGTCACGGCCCGGTCGGGCAGCATCCACTACAATTCCTATGCCGTGACGCCGAAGCCGACCGAGATCAACAACGGGGCGATTTCGATCGAGGACGAGACCCCCAAAACGCTCTTCGGCTTGAGCCGCGCGGCGTTTCCCGGGAGCCTGACCCAAGTCAACCATCCCCGGTCGCGGGGACTGGGCTATTTCCTGTTTTATGACCTTGACCCCGCCCGGGCGGCGGCGGCCAAAGCTCCCTTCGATCTGGATTTTGACTTGATGGAGGCCATGAACGGCCCCCGTCTCAACGAGGCCAACCGCCAGTCGATCGAAGACTGGTTCCATCTCCTCAATCGCGGCTACGGGATCCGCATCATGGGCAGCTCGGACACGCATACGATCGAGGGAGCCGAACCGGGCTATTCCCGGACCTATGTCCTCTATGGCGGGCCCAAGGGCAAGGCGCTCGATGTCCCCGCTTTTCTGCGCGCCGTCAAGGAAGGCCGCTCGTTCGTCAGCAACGGCCCGATCGTAGCCGCCCGCGCCGGCAAGTCCACGTTCGGGGATATGGCCACGGCCAAAAAGGGCCGCCTCGACCTGGCGGTTAAAGTGACCGGGGCGCCCTGGCTGGACGTCTCCGAAGTCCGGCTCGTCGTAAACGGCGAAAGAAAGATTGTTCTTCCCGTGAAGAATCCTTCTTCGGCCGAGGTCAAATTCGACCAGAAAATCCGGCTCGAACTGGCGGGCGACGCCTGGATCGCCGTCGAGGTAGTCGGGGCGAGGACGCTCTTTCCCGTCCTCCAGCGGATTGCGGGCAGCGGCCGGCCGGCGGACGCGGCCCTCCCCTACGCCTTGACCAATCCGATCCTGGTCGACGTCGACGGTAACGGCCGGTTCGATCCCCCCTGGAAAGACAAGGTCCGGATCAAATAGGATCGAGCCTGGGGCGGCCGCTCCTCGGATCGCCCGGTCGATTCCGAGCCGATCGGGATGATGTCCGCCCGCGGGACGGCAATAAAACCTCCGCCCGCTCGTCTTAAAAGATATGAGCGCTGAATCGCCGCAGCCGGCCGTGGCCGAGTTCTTCCAGGAAGAGCACGGCCGTCTGGTCGGCTACGTCCGGCGATGGCTGGACGAAGTGGCCGCCGAGGAGGCCGAGGACATCGTCCAGGACGTGGCCCTCAACCTCTTCGACCGGGCCGACGTCACGGCCCCCATTCGCGATCTCTCGGCCTACGTTTATCGCGCCCTGAAAAACCGGATCGTTGATTATTTCCGGCGGAAAAAGTCATCCGTCTCCCTGGATCGGCCGCGGAGCAACGGACGGGAACCCGCTCTCGCCGATCTTCTGTTCGACAATGCCATCCCCCAGCAAAACGATCTGGAGCGGAAGGAGAACCACGAGCTTCTCTACCAGGCTCTCGGTGCTCTCCCGCCGGAGGACCGGGCGATCATCCTGGCCACGGAGTTCGAAGGCGCGACGTTTCGCGACCTGGCCGAGGCCTGGGGTGCGCCCCTCGGAACGCTGCTGGCGCGCAAGGCGCGCGCCTTGATAAAAATCAGAAAATATCTCGAATCTTCGGGAAAATCTTTTTAGGAGGAATTTCGCCATGCATTCGGAACACACCCATCCCGGGTTCGCGGTGGCCCGCATCGTCGGCACGACCATCGCCGGCCTCGTCGGGGCAGTGATCATCGCCTTTCTATTCGGCTATTTCGTCATGCTGCTCTGGAACTGGCTCATGCCGCCTTTGCTTCACGCCGGAACAATCAATTACTGGCAGGCCTTCGGCATCGTGATCCTGGCCAAGATTCTTTTCGGCGGCACCGGCGGCAGCCATTATAGCCACGGCCCCCGCGGCTGGAAAAAGAACGCCCGGCGCTGGGATCGCTGGGAAAAAGGAACCTGCGGCGGGGAGGATTGGACGGACGATTGGGCGCCGCGAGGATCCCATCGGAATTGGCGCCGGTACGATCAATATTGGAGAGACGAGGGGAAGGCCGCGTTTGAAGCCTGGCTCGATAGGCAGGATAAAGGCGGGACCCCGGATCCTGGCAAAGACTCCGGCCGGCCCAAAGCCGAATAGCCAGCCCCGGGGACGCGGTCCCCGGGTTCCCTCTATTCATCCCCGCTCCCCTTATGGGGGGCGGGGATTTTTTTCGGGCGGAGAAAATAGCAGCTCACGGCCGGCGCGAAGCGAACCTCAGCCCTTCAGGAAGAAAACATCCTCAAACGGGACATCAAAGACCCGGGCGATTTTCAAGGCCAAATGCGCCGAAGGAATCCAACGCTCGTTTTCAACGAAATTGATCGTGGTCCTCGTCACGCCGACCAATTCAGCGAGCTTTTCCTGTGTCAAGTCCTTCTTGGCGCGGAAAACTTTCATGTGATTTCCCAGGGCGCACTCACTCATCGAGAGCCTCACGATTGTAGTGGAGGAACGACCCGATGAGGGAAATGAGGGCGCCGAAGAAAATCAGCCAAGGCCCCTCGGGGAGTTGTATATATCGGGAAAACAGTTGGGGAACAAGAGACGATTCATACCATTTCCAAACGAAGGTGATCCCACAAATCATGAAAAAACCGAACCGATAAGCCTTAAGCCAATTCTCCCTTATCCTTTCGTCGTTGACCGCCGAACGAAGGAGAGGGTTTTTCTTCAGCATATGTCGGTAGCGCCAGTAAAGGGCCAGCATAATGATACAAATAAAGAACCAAGAAAGGAGGCCCAGTTCCAAATAGCGATGTGACCACGCCGAATATCCAAGATATCTTCCTACAAAAAAATGGATCAACAAGAAAAATGTGGTGAGGGAAACAACGGCTAAGCCGGTTGAGATTTTATTTCGTCCCCGAACGAGTGGATTCGTGCGTGATCTTCGTTTATCGATCCAAGTCCGCAAGAGAAGAACGAGGATCAACAGGCTCCAGAGCAAAAGGACTCCGGGGAGAATGCGATAGAGCCATCCGGATCTGATCCCCAGGTAAACGGAGATAAACGCAGGATACATAAAAATACCAAACGCGGCGACCGTCCCGAGAAGAATGCTCCAGAGGATGCTTTTTCGCATCCTGTTCATCTTTTCAATCTGATTTTCCATTGGTCCCCCTCTAGGTGAAAGATCATATTTCAATGTATAGTATTCTATGCTATTTGTCAAGCATTAACAACATTGAAGTATCTCTTGATACAAATAAGAACCTAAAAGGGTCATAACGACTGAGACTTTCTCTATGCTGAATTGCCCCTCCCGTTCGCTCTCCTATCGCCCAAAAAGAATCCGTCGGGCCTCAATAGAATACATCGGGGGCGGTAGGGATCTGTAGGAAAAACCTCGATAAACCATCGTGGATGGCGCGGGGAAGAGAGCGAGCGGACAGGAGGAGGCCTCGCTCCTGCGTCTCGGCATTTTGGAACGCATATATGCCTAATAGCCGGGGCGAGGGGTACGCCGCTCAAAAACCGGTCTTCGGACGGAGCGGGCAGGGTTCGCCCTATGCCCGGGGGCATAGGGCGAGAGCGACGGACGAAGCAGAGCGGAATTTCCTCGCTGGGGAAATTCCGCGCGTTTTTGAGCGGCTACTCCGAGCCCACGGAGGAAAGATCCTCTTCTCCGAGCCCCACCGCCCTAGCTCCTCGTTCCTTTATTGACAGTCCCGCCGGCTTCTTTTATATTGATGCCGCCATGAACTGGGAACAACTCGCCAAAGAACTCGCGGTCCAAACGGATTCGAAAATCGTCCTGCTCGTGATCGACGGCCTGGGCGGCCTGCCCGTCCAGGGGAAGACCGAGCTCGAAACGGCCGAGACGACCAACCTCGACCGCCTGGCCCTTCGGGGAACGTGCGGCCTGACCGACCCCGTCCTGATGGGCGTGACGCCCGGCAGCGGGCCGGCGCATCTGGGATTGTTCGGCTACGACCCGCTCCGCCACCAGCTCGGCCGGGGGATCCTCGAAGCGCTCGGCTCCGATGTCGAAGTGAAAGAGGGCGACCTCGTCGCCCGGGGCAACTTCGCCACGCTCCGGGACGGCCTTATCGCCGACCGGCGCGCCGGCCGGATCCCGACGAGCGAATGCGAGCGCCTCTGCGGGCTCTTGAACGCGGCCTTCGCCGGCCGCACGGACCCGGAAATCAAGCTCTTCGCGGGAAAGGAGCACCGCTTCGTCGTCCGCTTCCGGACGCCCGGCCTGGCCGACGCCCTAACCGATGCGGACCCGCAGAAGGACGGCAAGCCGCCCGTTCCCACGGCCCCCCTCGTCCCCGAGGCGGCCAAGGCTGCGGGCGTGGTCAACTCGTTCCTGAGCGAGGTCATTCATATCCTCAAGGCCGAGACCGTGGCCAACGCGGCGCTGCTCCGGGGATTTTCGGTCCAGCCGTCCATCCCCGGCATGCCTGATCTCTACAAGCTCCGTCCGGCGGGGATCGCCAATTATCCCATGTACAAGGGGCTGGCGAAGCTCCTTGGGATGACGACCTACAAGGTCGGGACAGAGACGGCTGACCTTTTCTCCGCCCTCGAGGCCCACTACACCGAGCATGACTTCTTTTACATTCATTATAAGAAGACGGACGCAGCCGGAGAGGACGGGGCGTTCGCGGCCAAGGTCCGGGCCATCGAGGAGATCGACTCCTTCATTCCCCGGATCGAGGCCCTGAAGCCCGACGTCCTCGTGGTCACTTCCGACCACTCGACGCCGGCCCTGATGCACGGCCATTCCTGGCACCCTAACCCGTTTCTGCTCGTCGCGGCCACCGCCCTATCGGACGGCACCGGCGTCTTCACCGAGCGGGAATGCGGCGGGGGCCTGCTCGGCCGGTTCCCATCGGTGAACGCCATGCCCCTGATGCTGGCCCACGCGGGCAAGCTCAAAAAGTACGGGGCCTGAGCCTGTTCCTAATTTTTTAGAATTTCGATATAATCAGTCTACTTTGAGAAAACGGCGCATCGGATGGGTCTTCATCGCCACGGCCGCCCTCGCCGCGGCCGCCTCCGGGGCTTTTGCCTCCGCCCGGGTAGCGCTGACGCTTGTCGTCCCGGATGCGTCTGCTTCAGGGCGCGCGGGGACCGCTTCGGCGCGCGCTGGGGCTGCGCCCGCTTATCCTCAGGATCCGCTGGCCGAGGTCTACAACCTCCGCTATTACACCCACTCCAACTTCACCCGGATCGTGGTCGACATCGGGTCCCTGCGCGAATACGCCTCCGCCGAAACCCGCAGCCCCGGGCGGATCGTCGTCGACATCCTCCAGGCCCGGATCAACCCCATCGTCCGTGAGCAGGTGGTCCCGGACCGCTGCGACTACATCAACATGATCCGCATCGTGCCCAAGTCGGACGCCACGGTCCGGGTGACGGCCGACGTGGACTTCGCCCGGATCAAGCGTTATCAGGTCTATGCCTTGTTCGACCCCTTCCGGATCGTCATCGACATCTACCCTCGGGACAAAGTCCCGTCCGCGCCGGCGGACCCGGCTGCGGCCGCGGGGACGGGCGCGCCCGTCGGCAAGAAGCCCCAGCCCGCCCGCGACGGCTACAGCATGGCCCGCCAACTCGGCCTCGGGATCAGGACGATCATCCTCGACCCCGGCCACGGCGGCAATGACCCCGGCTGCCTCGACGCTTCGGGCCTGCTGGAAAAGGACCTGGCCCTCGACATCAGCCTGCGCCTGCGGGAGCTCCTCCGGGCGAACACCAAGTTCGACGTGATCATGACCCGTGAGACCGACATCTTCGTGCCGCTCGAAAACCGGACGGTCGTGGCCAACCAGCGGAAGGCCGATCTGTTCCTCTCGGTCCACATCAACGCCTTCCCCGACAAGCGACGACAGGGAATCGAGACGTTTTTCCTCAATTTCAGCTCGGACCCGAGGGTCAACGAGACGGCCGCCCGGGAGAACGCCACGACGACCAAGACGATCGGCGAGATGGATAAAATCCTCCGGAAGATCGTCCAGAACAGCAAAATCATCGAGTCGCGCGACCTGGCCCAGAGAATCCAGGGGAGCCTGGTCCGCTGGCTCGGCCGCCAATACTCGGACGTCAAAGACCTCGGGACGAAAGGAGGTCCGTTTTGGACCCTTATCGGCTGCGAGATGCCTTCGGTCCTGGTCGAGGTTTCGCACATCTCGAACCCTATGGAAGCGCAGCGGCTGAAGAGCGAGGTCTACCGCCAGCAGATCGCCCGCGGCATCTACGAGGGACTGCTGGCCTACGTCCAATCGCTGGGAAAAGGATGACGTCATGGATAGGCGCGATTTCCTGAAAGACCTGGCCCTCGGCGGCCTGGCGGCCGGGCTCGCCCCGAGGATTCTCGGCGGCGCACCGCAGGGCGGAGCGGCAGGCGCCAGAGGCGCGACCATGGCCGCACCGCAGGGCGGAGCTCCCCCCGAACTGGCCTACATCCAGGGCGACTCGCCGGCTGCGATCACTAAAGCCGCGATCGAAACGCTCGGCGGCATAGGCAAGTTCGTGTCCA
>Ga0315286_10003078_pt1 | contig 15626 bp, 13 predicted proteins | sample YL17G10_0_MG_FD_205038 | JGI IMG/M metagenome (GOLD analysis project Ga0315286, IMG submission 205038) | Sediment microbial communities from Yellowstone Lake, YNP, Wyoming, USA - YL17G10_0 | ecosystem: Environmental > Aquatic > Freshwater > Lake > Sediment | place: USA: Wyoming | collected...
GATCTTTCCAGGAACCAGCGAGGCATCCACAGGCAGGAGTTCATCCCCGCTGGAGAGCAAGCCAAAGCGCGGCTTGCGGTAAACAGGCACTTCCGCATAACCCAGCATCGCCAATAAACCGATCTGCTGGGCACGCAGGCGTGTTCCTGAGGTCAAGACCACATCCCCGGAGTGCAAATCGTCACCCCGCCGGCGGATATTCTCGCCCAGCCTGACGGGCTTGCTCGCCGTCACGGTCTGCGGAGCAATAGTGCCGGGGATGCGCACCTGGAAATCGGTATCCTCCACCATGACCACCGCCCCCGATCCGGGTGGCAACGCCGCGCCGGTCATGATGCGGGCAGCCTCGCCCGGGCGGAGGGGGGTTTCATAGTGATCGCCCGCCCGAATGTCAGCGGTCACCTTCAGGGTCCGCAGGCTGGCAATATCCGCCTCGTGAAGCACAAAGCCATCCATCGAGGAATTATCAAAAAGGGGCAGGTCGGTCCCGGCGGTCACATCGCGAGCCAGGACGCGACCGGAGGCGCGATCAAGTTTTACAACCTGGGAGTCAAGCGGCTGGAAAGCCGCTAGGATACGTTCACGTGCTTCGGATACGCTGAGCATGAATAATGTCGCCGTTCCTTCTGAAAGCGGCGACATTATACCACTGCTCTTTATTGAAATCCGTCGGGATTCTATGGTCTGCGGATATTGACCATCTCTATATTTATTTGTTACTTTTTATTCATGCAAGGCCGGCAGGAATTGTGACAGGCTTTCAGCCCAACTGCGAATGGCATTCCAATCCCGGTGGTCGCCTTCCTTCCAAACCCCGAACAGTACGCTCAAGCGGAATTTCAACCTGTCGCTGGACGAAGGCACCTTGCTGATATCCAGCACCCCGGCAAATAATCCCTCGCTGACCGGCTTGACCAGGGCTCGCACAGGGGCAAGGAATTCTGAAACGAACGGGCGGTAGGTTTCACCAGTTTTCATCGCCAGTGTCATGCATACCAGGAAAACCATGCAGGATTTCTGTGCCAGATCAGCCTGGTGGTCCTTAAGGAATTGCATGGCTTCCGGCAGCCACTGCTTGTTCTGGATTGCGCTGCCCGCCACCACTGCCGCATAGGGTGCCAGGTCATTTACATCCTGCATGCGGAGCACATCCACCCGGGCACCTTTTTCCGAAAGGGTCTTCCCGATGGCTTCAGCTACCCCGGCGGTGGACCCCGCCCGGCTTGCGTAAGTTACAAGGATCTTATTATTCAATAAACCTTCCTTTTCACAAAATTTTTATCCGTTCTTCTTTTGGAATTCCTTCATGAATCTGACCAGTTCTTCCACTGATTCCAGGGTCAGGGCATTGTACAGTGAGGCGCGCATCCCTCCCACCGAGCGGTGTCCCTTCAAACCGATCAAGCCTGCTTTCCTGGATTCGCCGGCAAATTGCTCTTCCAGTTTCTCGCTGGGCAGGTGGAAGGGAATGTTCATCACCGAACGGTCGGAAATGGCATGCCCTTTGAAAAATCCGCCGGAATCATCCATCGTCTTATACACCAGCCCGGCTTTTGCCTGGTTGCGCCTGGCGATCGCCTCGAGTCCGCCGAGGCCTTTTGCCCACTTCAACACCAGCCCGACGATATAAATGGACCAGCATGGAGGCGTGTTGAGCAGCGAATTTTCTTCAGATAATGCCCGGTAATCCAGCAGGTTGGGCAGGTTTGCTGGAACCCGCTCCAACATCTCCTCGCGAATGAGACAGATCACCACGCCTGCCGGGCCTGCATTCTTCTGTGCACCGGCATAGAGCATGGCATACCGGGAAATGTCGATCGGGCGGCTGATGAAATCCGAGGAAGCGTCGCAAACCAGCGGGACACCCGGCAAGGATTGAGGCTCGGTAAAGTATTCCACCCCGTGGATGGTCTCATTGGATGTGAAATGCAGGTAGGCAGCCTTTGGATCCAGGTGAAGTTCCGATTGGGCAGGCAGGCGGTTGAAAATCTCTGCTTCCATGCTGGCTGCCGCTTTTGCCAGTCCCAGTTTTTGAGATTCCTTGAATGCCTTCTTGCTCCAGGTGCCGGTGACGATATAATCCGCGGAAGCCCCCGCCGGGCGCAGGTTCATGGGGAGCATGGCAAATTGCAGGCTGGCGCCGCCTTGCAGGAACAGGGTCCTGTAACCGGCCGGGATGCCCAGCAGGTCGCGAAGGTCCTTTTCAGCCTCGGTCAGGATGGCTTCGAATTCTTTCGAACGGTGGCTGATCTCCATCACCGACATCCCCGTGCCCTTGTAATCGAGCATCTCCGCCTGCGCCTGTTGCAGGACTTCCATTGGCAGAACGGCAGGGCCGGGATTGAAGTTGTGAATGCGCTTGGTCATGATCATCTCCTGAGTTGCAGACAATTCGAAAATTCCACGCCCACAGATTATAGTCCACAGCCGGTATCCCGCCCACTAACAATAGGCACCGTCCAGCCATGAGATATATCAGTTGACAGCCAAGGAGGTCATGTTACAATGTTTTCGTGAACCTGAAGGTTCCATAGGACAGAGGGATACGGCCATCTGGTGCGTGTGTCTCTGTTTTTAATCCGGGATCCAGATAAGGAGCAAGGATATGAAGATTCTCGTCTGCGACAAGACCGAAACCGAGGCTGTTGAGAAAATGCGCGCGGCTGGATTATCAGTGGATACGAACTTCGAGATCACACCCGAAGAACTGGCGAAAGCCCTACCTTTATATGATGGCTGCGTGGTACGCTCACGCACCAAGATCCGCCAGCCATTGATCGACCTTTGTCCCAACCTGAAGGTGATCGTTCGCGGTGGTGTGGGTCTCGACACCATCGATGCAGAGTATGCGCGTTCCAAGGGCATTACCGTGATGAACACGCCCAAGGCGTCTTCCGCCTCGGTGGCTGAATTGACGATCGGTTTCATGCTCATGCTGGCGCGCAATCTCTGCGCTGCCAACACCAGCATGAAGGCTGAAAAATGGGAAAAGAAAGCCTTCGAAGGCAGCGAGATCGGCGGGAAGACGCTCGGACTGATCGGCATAGGAAATATCGGCAGGGAGGTTGCGCGGCGCGCCATCGCCCTCGATATGACGGTCATTGCCACTGACCCGAACGTCGGCGCGGTTGAGGGGGTCAGGATGGTCTCGCTCGACACGCTGCTGGGCGAGGCTGATTACATTAGCCTGCATCTTCCCAAAACCAGAGAATCTGCAGATATGATCGGGAAAACCCAGTTCGATAAGATGAAACCAGGCGTACGGATTATCAACTGCGCCCGGGGTGGAATCATCAACGAAACCGCCCTTCTTGAAGCGCTGACGAATGGCAAGGTGGCTGGCGCAGCGTTGGATGTATTCGGCGAGGAGCCGCCAGCGGACTGGAAACTGGCGAAACTGGACAATGTCATCTGCTCGCCGCATATCGGCGCGGCAACACTGGAGGCACAAAAGCGCGTGGGTGCGGAAGTGGCAGAGAAAATGATCGAGTTTGCCAGCAAATAAATATCAAGTTGATCTTGATAAATCCCTGCAAAGGTCGAGAACATGAATTCCTGTGAAGACATCGGTATTCAGATCCCCCAGGTCTACCTGCCCCGCCAGAGGACTGACCTGACCAGATGGGCGGTGATCGCCTGCGACCAGTTCACCTCTGAGCCCGAGTACTGGCAGAAGGTGGAAAGGTTCATCGGCAAGGCACCCTCCACCTATCACCTGGTATTTCCCGAGGCTTACCTGGATAAACCCGGTGAAGCCGCACGCATACAGCGTATCCATGAAAGCATGCGTACATACCTCAAAAAAGGCATCCTCGAACCGCACAACGGCATGGTCTACGTGCAACGAACCTCAGCAGGGCGTACCCGCCATGGTCTGATGCTGAATCTCGACCTGGAAAAATATGATTTCACCAAGGGTTCCACCAGCCTGATCCGCGCGAGCGAAGGCACGATCGTCGAGCGTCTGCCCCCCCGCATGAAGATCCGATCCGGTGCCGCCCTGGAATGCCCCCACATCCTGGTGCTCATCGATGACCCCGGGGGGTCGGTCATCGAACCTGTCAGGAAGGCGGCGGGTGGTCTTGAAACAATGTACGATTTCGACCTCATGTTCGGATCGGGTCACCTCACCGGCTACGCTGTTAGCCAGTCCCTGCAGGACCAGGTGGTCACAGCCTTGTGTAACCTGGCAAAACCGGAAAATTTCGCTGAGAAATACGGGCTCCGACAGGATGCACCCGTGCTCCTGTTCGCCATGGGCGACGGTAACCACTCTTTCGCAACCGCGAAAGCCGTATGGGAAAGAATCAAGCCCGAAAAAGGACTCGGGCATCCAGCCCGCCATGCACTGGTCGAATTGGTGAATGTCCATGACCAGGGGCTTGAATTCGAACCCATCCATCGCCTGTTATTCGGGTTGAGGAAAGACCTCCTTTCCAGCCTGAGGGCTTTCTTCGGTGCAGACATAGCCATTAATCCTGTCGCCAGCGGCGAGGAACTGGTCACCGCAGTGGATACGGCGGATGGTCCGCTCCAGACGATCGGCCTGGTTGGAGGCGGCAATGGTTTCAATCTCATCGAGGTCAATCATCCGCGGTCCAACCTGCCCGTTGGAACGCTGGAAGCCTTCCTTGAGGTGTTCATCAAGGAAGGCGGTGCGGACAGGATCGATTATGTCCACGGCGGGGAAACCGTGAGCAGGCTGGGCAGCCAGCCAGGAAATGCGGGGTTCTACCTCCCCCGTATGAGCAAGTCCGATCTCTTCAAGACCGTCATCCTGGATGGGGCATTACCTCGCAAGACCTTCTCCATGGGAGAGGCAACGGAAAAACGGTTTTATATGGAAACGAGAAAGATTGTTTGAACGAATCTATACCCCCGGGAGCCGGTTCTGATACCGGCTCTTTTTTTTTATACGCCTGACTGAAGAACGAGATACTTACACGGAGTAAGCCATCCCGGTAGTCTCATTTATCCAGAATAGCCAATTGCGCCAGGCAGTTCTGAAAATCAACCGGGTAAGGGGCGCGGAAAATCACCCTTTCACCGGAAGATGGATGCAGGAAAGCAAGCGATTCGGCGTGCAGGGCAGGGCGTGAGATCAGCACCGTCGCAGGCGAATGATATAACCTGTCCGCGAGCAGGGGAAAACCGATCGCCGCGGCATGCGCCCGGATCTGGTGCGTACGACCGGTCCGGGGGATCGCTTCCAACAGACAATATCCTTTGAAACGCTGCAGAACTCTGAATACTGTCTCCGACGGTTTGCCAAGGCGCTCGTCCACCACCGTGCGATGGCTGTGACCCGCATCGGCGCGCAGGGGATGCCTGGCGGTGGTTTCCTGCCACCGGGGTGAGCCAATAACGATGGCGTGATAGACCTTTTGCGTCAGACGTTGTTCGAATTGGATGCTCAACGTACGATGTGCTTCTGCCGCGCGGGCGAAGACCATCACCCCGCTGGTGATTTTATCCAGCCGGTGCACCAACCAGGTCTTGCCAACCTGCTCCTCCAGCAGCCGGACCAGGGGATGGGAATCTTCTTCCCATCCGTCCGGCAGGACCGGTAAGCCGGAAGGTTTGTTGATAATGATGATCTCGGCATCAGAATACAAGATGAGATCGCTTATCGAAACGGTGCCCACGCGTATAATTGTACCAGCGAGATCGTTCGAACCTGCCTGCCCCTTGAGATTTCGGTTTTTTCCAGATCCTTACCCTGCCAGGCTATCGCAAATATTCATTCCCTTCGATCCCCGCCAATACTTGCGGATCGTGGCGGGAGAAGCCGTGCAGGAACCTGCCGGTGAAATGCTTCAAGGTGATCGAAAGCCCCAACCCGACCATTCTCACCCAGGCTGGCAGACTGTTCCGTTCCGGATAAGCCTGCCGCAGGAGATAACCCTCGCGCTGAATCGTATCCAGGAACCATTCAAACCGGGCGCAATACCAGGCGCCTGCGATCTTGCATCGCAGGACATCTAGCGTATCGATATAGCGATGACCTGCCTGCAAAAATAATCGGGCTCGCTGCACCTGATCCTTCACCCACAAGCAGAACTGGCTGCTTTCCACCAGTTCCAGTGGATTCTTTTCAAAGGGCATATCCTCCACCGGGATGTTGATGATCCCCACCTGGAGATCCTCCAGCGTGTCGCGCAGCATATGGGCGAGGTGGGCACCCATCACTGCCGTGCTGCGGTCCGCAGTCTTCGGATAAGGATGACCGTTACCGATGAAGTACTGGATACCGTCCATCACCGCGGTTGCAAGCCACGACATATAAGCGGTCAACTCTGCACGGGTGGTCAGGCGTCCACGCCGGTCGGCATCGAATTCGATGACCTTCATGAAATTATGGATGAAAGAATTCAAACCGCTTTCAGGTCCCCGGTCGTGGGCGATCAGGTCGGCAAGGATTTGTTCCTCGGGGCAAAGGTCCATGGGAGGATTCCCATGGTAAAAACTATCGACCAGCATCTTCTGCCTGGCGATGAAAGCGTTGCGGGCTGTCAGGGGTTGGGATGGGTGATCGACTACATCGTCAGCCCAGCGGAAATAAGCGTAAGCGCGCAGGCAGTCATCACTGAGGTCCCGGTCTGCCAGGAGGCGGGCGGTTAGGTAGGATTGTTTGCTTGCGGCCCATGTGATCGCGCGGGCCAGGGCTGCAGTGTCGGTCATGGATTGATACTCCTCAGAACAATCACATCTCCCAGGTTTCTTGATGGGTCATCAGCCTGTTTCATCCATAATGCGCCCGGCTGTCAGGCGCGCCGAGGCGAGCACCGTGGGTACCCCCGTTCCCGGATGCGTGCTTGCCCCCACAAAATAGAGGTTTCTAAAGCGCTTATGGCGGCGCTTAGGGCGGAAGTAGCCCATCTGTGTTAGTCTGTGGCTCAAGCCGTGGGCCGAACCGCGGCTCAAGTTGTAGCGGCTCTGCCAATCAAGGGGTGTTAAGGAAGCTTCCACTTTTATATGTTTTTCAAGATCAGCCAGGCCCACCTGTGCCAGCCGATCGAGGATCACCGACCTTGCGCGCGCCTGTATGCCCGGCCAATCCTGGGTTATCCGGGGGTTGATATGACCAACCGGGACAGCGGCATACAGCGTATCGCAGCCGGCAGGGGCAGCAGACGGGTCCATGCGGGTGGGTGCATGGATGTAAAAATTCGGTTCTTCCGGCATGCTGGTATCCTTGAAGATTTCTGCAAATCCCTTGCGATAATCACCCGAGAAGAACAGGTTGTGGGCTCCCAACACCGGGTATTGTTTATCCAAACCCCAGTAGAAAATGACTGTCGAGCAGCCATATTCCTTGCGGTCAATACGGTCCGCCTCCCCATCGTCAGGCAGCAGACGGTTGTACACATATCCCAGGTCGGCGTTCGCCACGATGATATCGGCTTTTAGCAATTGACCATCGAACAATTCAATTCCGGTGGCGATCCTCCCATCCGTGAGGATTTTCACCACCGGTGAATTAAACTGGAATTTCACGCCGTTCTTTTGAGCGATGGCTGTCATAACTTCCACAACACGATACATGCCGCCAACCGGGAAAAATATCCCATCCGCCAGTTCGGAAGACTGCAGGAAGGAATACGTAGCCGGGGATTCATAAGGGCTGAGTCCCATGTACATGTCCTGAAACGTAAAAGCCATCTGCAATTTGGAGGTTTTGAAAAACCGGCTGGCATACGTTGTATGACGGGTGAGCGCCTTTAATTTCAAGTATGTCGCCAGCATGCCCGGATTGATGAATTCAGACAGGCTGCGAAAATCCCGGTTGACCACTTTTTCCATCGAGATTGTATAGTGCTGGTTGCCTTCGGCAAGGTAGTGCTGCAATCGCTCATAACTGCCCGGCTCCATGGTCTCCATTTGAGCCAGCATTTCGGAATGATTCGAAGTCAATCGAAATTCTGAGTTGTCCTGAAAATAAAGGTGATAATTGGGATCAATCCGACGCAGGTCGAGCTGGTCTTCCATCCTTTCCCCCAAAGCGGTGAAGGTCTCGGCATAGAGGACAGGCATCATGAAAATCGTTGAACCGGTATCGAAACGGTGACCTTCGATTACCATCTGACCACAGCGGCCGCCGGGTTTTTCGCATTTCTCCAACACGGTCACCCGGTACCCATTTCGTGCCAAACGGGCAGCCGTGGCGATCCCGCCTATCCCGGCACCGATAACAATCACTGTCTTCGCTTCTTTATTCCTATTCATCGGATGTCCTTGCGCATGCCTGGCTGCAATTCGTCTCATGGAGAGTATACGCATTTAAGTCAGCCTGGGTATCAAGGGTGGATAAAGCAAAGCCACTGTTCCGGAGGCGATCCGCCGCTCGCGGAATTCGCCCTTGTCGGATCACTTGATAATGGCTGATTTATCAGATCATCACGAATAAGACTCAAGTATTTTCGGCAACGCGCCCCAATCCATCCTTATCCGTCAGGACGAACTCCGTCCGGGTGACCTCAATCAGCTTCCGGTCTGCAAAGCGATAAATAACCCGGCAAACCATCTCTCGGGTCGTGCCCACCCGGGCAGCCATCTCATCCAGGGTCAGGTGACGCGTGATGGCAGCCTCCCCCGCGTTATCAAAATCATCCAGAAGCAGACGCGCCAATCTACGGGAGATTGGCTGGAAAGCAAGTTCCTCTACGATGGCGCTGGCGCGCTGCATCCGCTGGATCATCAAGCGGCATAATTCCCAGGCCATGCGCCCATGCGCGATGAAAACTGGCTCGATGGTATCGCGAGACCATAAATACACCCGCGCCGGGGTATGCGCCTCCAGGGTTGCCAGCAGTGGTGCCTGATCCTGGAAGAAAGCCAGCCCCCAGAACAATTCCCCGGCGCCGAATGTGGTAACCAGCAAGTTGCGCCCTTCCCCGGAGACCTTGACCGCATCCAGCTCCCCCTCGGCAACCAGGAACAGGTACGGCCATACATCCCCCTGCATCACCAATGCTTCGCCTTTTATCAACTCTTTCCTGATCGCCTGTTTCGCCAGCAGGATACGTCCTTCTTCTTCCAGCGAGGCAAAAACAGGGTGAGTGCGTAGCAATTCAACCAGCTCTTCCATGGAAATAATTATAAGTCATTCTTCCCTGCTTTGATTACAAAGGTTATTGGTTGGGTTGTGCAATACTCTCCATAGTCGATATGAACACAAGCTCAATAAATTCTTTTCAGCAAATTGAATTTGCTTTAAGGCAAAGACATGACAGTTACTATTGTGCTATATTTCACATAGATGAACACATTGAAGAAGACATTGAAGAAGGCAATCCTGATCATGCTCACCGGGGGTGCTGTGCTCTTCATTTCAGCGTGCGGAGCCCGGGAACCGGCCTGCCAGTGGGCAACGGGAACACCCAGGTATATGACTGCCCTTCCATCGGGCTCGTCAACCGCTGAATCGACAATCCTGTCCCCAGCACCCGTCGCATTGGAGATCGGAGGCAGGGAAATTCTGGTGGACCAAATCGTCGAAGGGCCTCTGTGCAATGGCACCTGGAGTGGGATCGTATATGTCAGCTGCAATGTCCAGGTCTTCGCCTGGGAAGAAAACCCCACTTTCCTGAAGGACTGTAACCTGTCCATCGAACCGGGTACGATCGTTTATGTGGCCTACCATAATGACACCGCCTATTACAACGGTTGCTCGTGTCATACCGGAGAAATCCCTGAACCTTGAAACCATCTAATCAATCAATAGGAGACGAATCATGAAAAATAAGAATATTCTCGGTGGCATCCTGGTTGTGATCGCCAGCCTGATTGGTATCATCGGGCATATGTTCCTATTTATGAAGTGGTACGTGGTAGGGATGCACACCCCCTCTGCGGAACCGGGCTGTGAGATCCTGCTCAATTACATCCATCCCATCATGGCGGATCTGGGCATCCTTGCCGGGGTGATGTTTGCTGTCAGCGCGTACGGTTTCTTTACAAAAAAGGATTGGGCATATCCCCTTTCCGTAGTGGCGCTAGTGCCAGCACTTCTAGGTGCCTGGTTCATCAACGTACCCTACATGGCAGCAGGTTTGCCCCCGGTCTATTTCATCCTCTTCTGGCCGTATGTGCTGCTTTATTTCCTGATCCTGAAACTGATTGGCAAGGTCTCCTGGAGCCAGACCCTGCTGGCACTGCTGACCGGTATTGCCTTTATTTTCTGCTGGATGAACGGCGTTGCCAGTTGGAGCCGGATGGTTACCGTTGGGGCACCGATCTTTACCCTGGTACAGAAATTGCACTGGGTGGCGATGCTCGGTTGGGCCGTGGTCACGGTCGGGATCATCCTGAAAGGCAGGGAATGGATGCGCATGGTCGGGATCATCTCCGCAGTGACCGAGCTGGTGGTGGGCATTCCACTGGCGATTGCCACAGGCCAGGAGTTGGGACGCTTCTCCCTGTTCGCGTTGGGACCGATCGCGTGTCTCGCCCTCCTCGTTATCCTGGTCTGGCCGGGATTATGGCAGCGCTGGACCGGAGCGTCTGATTAGGAACATTAAATGGATTATTCGATGTCAGGCTTTCAACGATTCTTTGCGTGAATACCAACCGGGGCTGGCATCATCCAATCCCGGTTAGTAAATATCGGATCAAATGTCACAAAAATCAAAGATATTCCTGCTTTTCTCTCTCGCGTTCTGGCCATGCTGCCACCAGGAAACCGAAGATGAACATCAGGCTGCCTATCCATAACCAGTTGATCAAAGGATTATGATATACCTTTATAGGCGCTTGCGATGGCGAGATGTTTTCCCAGTTAATCAGTACAACATATAAATCATCTGCCAGGGTGGAGCGCACCCCGGGTATCGTCATCGATTGACCGCTCGATGTGTAATAGTCACGACGTGGGTAGAGTTTGCCAAGAAACTGTCCTCCTCGGAAAACGCTGAGGGCAGCCCGTGAAACAAAACGCCCTTCCGTGGAGGGGAACTGTGCCAGCGAGTCAAACCGGAGGCTATACCCGGCAATTTGAATATATTCACCCGCTGCAAGTGTCTTTTGAGTGGTGGTTTGGTACACTTCAATACCCAGGATGCCAATTGCCATGACCACCATGCTGAAATGGATAAAATAGCCACCATAACGGCGGCGATTATGCCTGACCAGTTGCCAGAGGGCGACCAGGAAATTTTCCTTTTCCTTTTTTTGTCGGGAAAGTATCCCGCGCCAGAACTCAAACAGCGTTACGAAGATCACAAACCCCACCAGAGTAAAACCAACCAGCGCAATCCAGTTGTGAATCCCTAAGACGGCTAAAACCACCAATAAAATGATTGAAAGGATGGCTGGTTTCCACAGGGTACGTCCCAGTGTCTGGTATGTGGATCTACCCCAGGCTGAAAGCGGAGCGATACCCATTAATGCCATCATTGCACCGAACAAGGGTCCGTTGGCACGCAGGTAGAACGGCGGTCCGACGGTCATTTTCTGGTTGGTTACAAGCTCCGAGATCAAGGGGAAGATCACTCCCCAGAAGCAGACAATTAAAACACCCATAAAAAGTAAATTATTGAGCAGGAATAGCGCCTCGCGCGAAAACAGGGAGTGCATCTCGACTTCAGCACGCAGGTCTTTCCAGCGATATATTAACAAGGCGAGCGATGTAACAAAGGTGATTCCGATAAAGGCAAAGAACATCGGACCAATGGGGCTTTGCGCGAAAGCGTGGACCGAAGAAAACACACCGGAGCGGGTCAGGAAGGTGCCAAAGATGACCAGGGCATAGGTCAAGATAATGAGAATCATGTTCCATTGTTTGAACATACCGCGCTTTTCCTGGATCATGACCGAGTGCAGGAAAGCCGTCCCGGTGAGCCAGGGCATCAGGGAGGCAGTTTCAACCGGGTCCCAAGCCCAGTAACCACCCCAACCCAGCACATCATATGCCCAGCGCATTCCCAGTACCAAGCCGAGTGACAGGAATAACCAGGCAACCAATGTCCAACGACGGGTGAGTCGAATCCAGCGATCATCTGATCGTCCGGTGACCAGAGCGGCGATGGCAAAGGCAAATGGGACGACAAAAGCGACAAATCCCAGGTACAGCATGGGCGGGTGGATAATCATGCCTGGATGGCGCAGAAGGGGATTCAGACCCTGTCCCTCTACAGGTGTGACAGCAATTGCTCCTGCAGGAGCAAACATGTGCGGCACGAAATCGCCTGCAGCAGTCTGCCACCAGCGCGCAAATGGATTTTCGAAGAGAATTGTCAGGGACAGGAAAAAAGCAAGCGTAATCGATATCACCCCGATGACCCACGGCAAGAGTTCGCGGTCGCGTTCCCACTTGCGCAAGGTCACAGCCGAGGCAAAGGCTGCCATGAGCCACGACCAAAGAACAAGCGATCCGGCCTGCCCGCCCCACAGGGCAGTGAGCTTGAGATAGAAAGGCATGTCGTTGCTTGTCACCGAGTAGACATATTCGATTTCATAATGTCCTGTGACGAGAAGATAGGCCAACGCAAAAACCGCAAGCGAGAGAAGTGGAAAAGATATTTGCATGGAACGCCGGGCAGTTTCCACCCAGCGGTCAGATTTTTTATAGTATCCCAATACCGCCGCTATCATGCTGAAAAGTAATAGCAGGAATGTCAGCACAAATACACCAAAGCCAAATTGTGCAAGCATGAAGGCTCCTAGATGACAGATTTATAAGCATGCCACGTGCAAATAGCAGCAGGATGCAATTAGGTTATTTGCCGTGAACCACCTGACAAAGGACTTCTTCCTTGTATTTGGAAGGGTATTGAGCAATAGCTCATCGGCATAGAAGATATCATTCTCTCCCAGATGACCGGTGGCAATCGCCTATGCCTTTTCACTCAGCATATCAGATTGTGGAATATTGTATACGATAATCAACCGCGCCCATGATGAATCACGGTTACCGGGATGCACAACAAGAGGACCACATTGAATTTCGCCCGACGTTGAGATGACCAAAACAATCCCCAATGCCTAAGCACTGGGGATTTTAGAATAGCATCAATATTTAGTGAGCCCGAACCTCTACTTTGACGATTTTCTGATCCTGTGTCAACCAGACCCCTCTTGCGAGCAAGGCTATCCCTCCAAGAATCAGGATCGTACCGAAGATATAGATCGGCAAAGCAAGTACGTCCACCCAATTACTTCCCATATAAATGTGCGAAGCGCCAACCCACATTGGCGTTGATAGGATGACTGCACCAGACACCATGGCTGCCAGCCCGCCACCGGTTGTTTTATCAGCATCTTTGCCGCCCTCGGTAAAATCTACTTTTGCCCGCAGACCGGGGATGAGAAGCAGCAGGAAAACAATCAGTGTGAGGACATTAATATAGAACACCACGTTGGCAGGTGCAGCTTTTCCGATCACCGAAAGGGATGTGAAGTAATGGATCGCGTTCAGTACCGTACCGATCCCCAGAACAATTATGGCATTTCGATATGCATGTTTACCGCCACGTATCAATCCGACCGTGACAGCAATGCCTGCAATCCCGATAGCGATCGTTGTGAAGACAAAGGTTTGATAAAGCCACCGGTAATCTACTGGCTTTATCAATATCCAATACGGAGGGTAATTCTTTGTAAAGAAGGCTGCACAGGACGTGCCAGCACCGCCCAGGATATTCATGGCTGCGGTCATTGCCATGACAACAATGGCGAATACTCGGATAATTTTACCTGAAGTGTTTTTCATCGCTTATCCTCCTGAAGATTTTTATATCGATACAAGCCAGAAATCAAGTATTGATTACGGTACTTCCTCTGATAAATTCCAGGGGTTATTTACAAAGTGACAACGTCCACATAACGCCTGCTTGACGATATTATGACTTGCATATGGAATCGAGGATGCAGGTAAAAATGTAACCCAATTTCCTTGCTCATCAGGGCCAACTGCCAACCCCGCCGCGTCATGGCAAGCCCAGCAAGTCACTGCTTCGTGATTTTTATCATGACCTGGGATGGGAGTCGGTGGGTTTAAGGCATTCGCATGACATACTTCTGATGCACAAGTAGCAGTAGTAGTATGGGCATCGTGACATTGTGTACAGGTATACCCGGCATGTGCATTCGCAAGATTCGGCATTCCATGACCCGCAATGTCAATCTGACCGTGGCATTTCAGACACAGGTCGGTTGTAGAGGCAACATTCTCGTATTCATCGATTGGTGGGATCGATAACCAGGCGTACTCCGATTGGACCTCGCCTTTTTTCAGCCGATGGCAAACATTGCATGGTACATTGTCCCAATCGGCTTCTGCTATAGTTGGGGGCGGAGGGGCAATCTCGAATTTACAGGCTGCACAACTCGCTGGCATGTCGTCCATCGAGGGGACATAGTTGATTGGCGCGTGACAGCGCGCACATGTGCTGTTTATACTCAACTCATCCAACACATAAGTATGTGCATGAGGGCTTGCCTCCCACAGGGATTGGATTTGAGTGGGGGCGATTTCTGTTGGAATACCGGTAGATAGGGGAGCCCCAGTGGGGCTCCCCTCGTTTGATGGAACTGATGGAACCTGTGGCGACACCTGTCCCTGCGGGGGAGTCTCCTTCTCCGATTGACAGGCGGTCAGCCCTGCAACCAGGAATGCTGTTGCAATCAGACTGAGGAATAGGGTTCTACTCTGCAAGATACACCTTTCGAAAAAGATCCAGGGTTAGGGAGTCGCGGTTGGGGTTGGGACAGGCGCTCCTGCCGCCGTCAGGATGGACAATCCGTAAGTATTACCTTCTTTGTGGCAGCGGTTGCAGGAAACCGAATACACAATGCTGTGCGATACGATCTCTGCTGTTGTGGAGGGTCCACCTCCACGTCCGGGGGTGGTCAGGATGGTGGTAAAGAGACCACCCTCTACCGCCCGTCCTACAGCTGCACCGGAGGCATCGTGACAACCCAAGCATGTGACACCGGCCATCATGGGTGCGACCTTTGTGTGCGTATCAGCTGTATCCGTGTGACAATCCACACACTGCTTGACCTCACCGGAGTGTGGCTCGTGGCAGTCGGTGCAGTACTTCGGGCGATCGGCTTGCGGCCATTCACCAGCATAATTCATGTGTGCACTGCCGCCCAGAGTAACCGTGTGGTTCGCCGACAATCCAGGACTACCTACCTTCGTGCCTGCCGGGTTCGCGTGGCATTTCTCACACAGTTCATTCGGGGTATTGAGCGGTTCGTACACCATGCTTATTGGAACGAGCCAGGCGATCTCTGCGCTGGCGGTCCCGTTCTCATCAACCTCATGACACTGTGCGCAAGGGATTCCCACCCACTGCTCTTCAGTAACCAAGTCCATTCCACCTTCTGCGAACGAAGGGGCAATTCGCAATTCTGGATCGGTTGCAAATTTACAAGTAACGCAGTTTGGAGGGGCACTGGTCTTGGAACCCGGTATCCAGTTCTGTGGCGAATGGCAGCGGGTACACATGGTATTTGGGCCTTTACCAAGGTCATACGCTGCGCTATGAGGACCAATTCCCCAGGCTTCTATGAGTGCTGATTGATCCGGAATGGGTACCGGTGTTGCCGTAGGGGGGATGGGAGTGGGCATTGGAGTTGGCTCTGGCGTAGCGGCCGGCGCGCACGCATAAAGCAGCATTGCA
>Ga0315286_10003079_pt1 | contig 15625 bp, 16 predicted proteins | sample YL17G10_0_MG_FD_205038 | JGI IMG/M metagenome (GOLD analysis project Ga0315286, IMG submission 205038) | Sediment microbial communities from Yellowstone Lake, YNP, Wyoming, USA - YL17G10_0 | ecosystem: Environmental > Aquatic > Freshwater > Lake > Sediment | place: USA: Wyoming | collected...
CGACTCGGACTACCGCGCCTGATAGCCCGGTGAACGCCTCACTCGATCGAACCGCCGTGTACGGACCCGTACGCACGGTGGTGTGGCAGGGACAGCCCGCGAGGGCTTACCTATGCCAATTGCGAAGGAGCCAGGCATGGAGAAGATCCGTCTCGGCATCATCGGCGTCGGGCAGATCGGCAAGTACCACCTCGGCACCTACGCCAAGCTCCCCGGCGCCGAGATCGTGGCCGCGTGCGACATCGACGAGCCGGAGCTGCACCGGGTGGCCGCGGAGCACAAGATCCCCCACGTCTACACCGAGTTCCGCAAGCTCTTGGCGCGCGACGACATCCAGGCCGTCGACGTCTGCCTCCACAATAATCTCCACGCCCCCGTCACCATGGCCGCCCTGAGGGCCGGCAAGCACGTTTACTGCGAGAAGCCCATGGCAGGCACGTATGTCGATGCCAAGGCGATGTATGACACGGCCGAGGCGTGCGGCCGCAAGCTCAACATCCAGCTTGCCACGCTCTTCTCGAAGGAGACCAAGGCCGCGCGGCGGCTCATCGAGGCGGGCCGCCTGGGGCACGTCTACCACGCCCGGTCGTCGGGCTACCGGCGGCGAGGCCGGCCGTTCGTCGACGGCTACGGCACGGCGTTCTTCGTGCAGAAGCCGGTTGCCGCCGGCGGGGCGCTTTACGACATGGGCGTCTACCACATCGCCCAGACCCTGTTCCTCCTGGGGCAGCCGAAGGTCGAGCGCATCAGCGGCAAGGTGTACCAGGAGACCGGCATGGACGCCCGCCGCCGCGAGATCAGCCACTACGACGTCGAGGAGCTCGGCCTGGGCTTCGTGAAGTGCGCGGGGGGCCTGACGATCGACGTCATCGAGGCCTGGGCGATCCACCTCAACCGGTTTGAAGGCAGCTCGATCGTCGGCTCGGCCGGCGGCATCCGCCTGGACCCGTTCAGCTTCCACACGACGCTCGACGACCTGGAAGGCGACGCGACGTTCGACCTCGTCCAGGCCGACTGGCGGTGGCACCAGCTTGTCGAGACCGAGGACGCCTACGACTCGCCGCAGGCCCACTGGATCGCCGCCCTCCAGGGCCGTGTGCCGCTGTGGCCGTGCGCGGCGGTGGCCCTCGACACCATGCTTGTCAGCGAGGGGATCTACCTTTCGGACCGTCTCGGCCGCGAGGTCACGGCCGACGAGGTGCTGAAGAACTCGAAGTCGACGGCGGCGAACGTCTAGTACTGCAACGTCTCGTAACCTCGTGCGCGGTGGGTCTCCTGACCCACCGCGCTGCAATTCCCCTCGGGCGGCGAGATAACGCAGGTGCGCGGCGGGTCGGGAGACCCGCCGCGCAACGTGGCGTTGTAGTATTGGGTGCGGCAGGCCAGGAGACCCGCCGCGCCGCCTCTCGTGGCGATGCCCGTCAGATCTTCTTCAGAATCTTCATTGCCTTGGCGGCGTCGGCGTCGGTGTCGAGGGCGAGATAGACCACGCAGCACTTGCCGATGGCCGCGGCGGACAGGCCGCGCAGGTTGATGCCGGCGGCGGCAAGTTCCTGCGTGATCCTGGCGCCGAGGCCCGGCTTGTCGGGCCCTTCCGCCCGCACGGAGTGCATGCTCTCGGCCTTGGCGAACCCGGCGGCCGCGGCGGTCTTGACGGCCGTGGCGCCCTTCACGGGCGCGACGAAGACGACGCCGGCGCCGGGCTTGTCGGGCACCCGGCGTGCGATCACAAACTCGAGGTTCGCGCCGGCCTCGGCCAGCGCTTCGAGTTTCCCGGCCAGGCCGCCCGGCCGGTCTTCCATGGTGGCAGCCCACACGTCCACGCGAGTGACTTTCAGCGCCATGACTTGCCCTCCTCCAGAGTTGTGCTTGCCGCAGGAACGTCGCCTGGTGTTCATAGGATACCACATCGGCGGGGGCGGGCGGTATGGGATTCCGCTACACCCGCGAGCAGATGTCGGGCCGGTTGCAGGAAAGCTCCGACGGCTCGGGTTCCTTGCCCGGCTCGGTCGCGCGGACGAGGACCTGCCTCGAGCGGCTGCGGTCGCGGAAGACCGTGATGCCTTTGCAGCCCATCTCGTAGGCCATGCGGTACACCTCGTCAACGTCCTCCGGCGTGGCCTCGAACGGCAGGTTGACGGTCTTCGAGACGGCGTTATCGACATGTTTCTGGAAGGCCGCCTGCACCTCGACGTGCCGCTTGGGGGCGATCTGGTGGGCGGTGACGAAGAGGTCCGCCACGTCCTTCGGCACGGCCTTGACCTTGGCGAGCGACGGGGCCGAGGCCACGCGCTCGATGAGCGCCCGCGACCAGAAGCCGCGCTGCCTCGCGATCTCCTCGAAGACCGGGTGGATCTCGAACAGCCGCGCGCCGTCCAGCACGTGCCGCTCCAGGGCCAGGGCGAAGATCGGCTCGATGCCCGACGAGCACCCCGCCAGGATTGAGAGCGTGCCGGTTGGGGCGACGGTCGTGCGGCAGGCGTTGCGGAACGCGGGCGACTCCGGCCGGTCGTAGAGGCTGCCCTCGATGTTCGGGAACGGCCCGCGGTCCTGGGCCAGGCGCGCGCTGGCGCGGTCGGCCTCGGCCCGGATGAAGCCCATGACTTCGCGGGCGATTTCGAGGGCCTGGGGCGAATCGTACCGCACGCCCATCCGCAGGAGAAGGTCGGCGAACCCCATCACGCCCAGGCCGATCTTGCGGTTCCCCAGCACCATGTCGGTGATCGGGGGCAGGGGGTATTGACTCATCTGGATGCAATCGTCGAGGAAGCGCACCGCGAGGCGGACGATCTGGCCCAGGTAGTCCCAGTCGACGGCGCCGCTACGGACGGTCTTGTTGAGGTTGATCGAGCCCAGGTTGCAGGCCTCGTAGGGCAGGAGGGGCTGCTCGCCGCAGGGGTTCGTGCATTCGATCTGGCCGAGTTGCGGCGTGGGGTTGTCGGCGTTGATGCGGTCGAGGAAGATGGCGCCTGGGTCGCCGCCGGCGTGGGCCTGGGTGATCATCGTCTCCCAGATCTGCCGGGCGGGGACGCGCTGCATGATCCGCCCGCCGTGCGGGTTGAGGAGGTCGAAGGGCTTGCCCTCGAACACGGCCTCCATGAACGCCCGCGTGCAGGCGATGGAGATGTTGAAGTTCTCGAGCTCGCCTTCCTGGGCCTTGGCGCGGGCGAAGAGCTCGACGTCGGGATGGTCGCACCGCAGGATGCCCATGTTGGCCCCGCGGCGAAAGCCCCCCTGGTTGATCGCCCCGGTGGCGTAGTTGAAGACCTTCATGAAGCTGATCGGCCCGGAGGCCTTGCCGCGGCTGGACTCCACCAGGTCGCCGGCGGGCCGGATGCGGCTGAACGAGAAGCCCGTGCCGCCGCCGGACTTGTGGATGATGGCGGCGTACTTGATGGCGTCGAAGATCTTCTCGATGTCGTCGGGCACCGGCAGCACGAAGCAGGCCGCGAGTTGCTGGAGCCGCCGCCCGGCGTTCATCAGGGTCGGCGAGTTCGGGAGGAACTCCAGCCGCGCCATCATGCCGTAAAACTCTTCCTCGGCGATGTGGACCTCGCGGGTGCTGCCCCAGGTCATCTCGGCCTGGGCGATGTTGCCGGCCACGCGGCGGAACATATCCTCCGGCGCCTCGATCGGCTCGCCGCGGTCGTCCTTCTTGAGATACCGCTTTGTGAGGACGAGGCGCGCGTTCTCCGTCAGGTCGATCTTGGTCGGCACCTCGGCATCGACGATAGGGAATTTCATCTTGACCCCCAACTTATTGTCCTCATCATTCGTGCATTATACGAGGGCTGGTAGTACTAAGGCTCCATATTCGGATTGTCGGCTGTACCAGCCTCCGGCGGCTCTGGCGGCTGTGCCTCGCTTGCATCCTCGCCAGCCGGCGGCGGCCCGCCCCCCGTGGCATCGGCCACAGGCGCCTCGGCAGTTCCTTCCGGCGGCGGCGCCGCGGCATCGCCCTCCGGCGCATCCTTCTTCCCCATGAGCTCATCCTGCGAGTACATCGGGTGGAACGCCTCGACCTCGGGAATCTGGATGGAGTCGAGGATCTCATCGAACTCCGTCTTTTCGATGTCCGCGTCTTCCATCATCTCGCGCAAAGAACCCACCTGGTGGGCCGACGGGCGGCGCGGGTGATGCCGGTGCAGGGCGTCGCTCGACTGCCGCGCCCCCTTGGGCGTGATCGGCTTCGGCGGCGGCTCGGCGGCCGGGTCGCGCAGGAACACGCGGAAGTCCTTGAAGTCGGCGGCCTGCTCGACGCCGATCTTCCGCTGCCGGATCAGCTCGAGGATCGCCAGGAACATCGTGAGGGCGTAGTTCAGGGCGCGGGCCTTGGCGAAAAGCTGCGTGAAGAGGACCGACCGCTCCTTTTCGAGCCGCGCCAGGAGGTCCGTAGCGGCCTCTTCAATCGGCGTATCGTCATAGATTACCTCGCCCGGTTTCGAGTAGCCGAGCGTCCGGATGACCTGCGTGAACGCGCTGATGAGGTCCCAGACTTCGAGGCCCTGGAACATCTCGGCGGGCGGGCCCGGGTCCTCGTCGGGGCCGATCGCGTCGAACAAATGCTCGTCGACCTGGCGGGGGAACCGGCGGGCCATCTCGCGGCCGCGATCGTCGAGCAGGGCCGCCGCCTCCTTGAACCGCCGGTACTCGATGAGCTGGCGGATAAGCGTCTCGCGCGGGTCCTCGAAGTCTTCCTCCTCGCCTTCCTCGAGCTCCGGCGGCCGCGGCAGCAGTGCCCGGCTCTTCAGCTCCAGCAGCGTGGCCGCCATGACCACGAAGTCGCCCGCCAGCTCGATGTCGAGGCCCTTCAGCAGGTCGAGGTACGCCAGGTACTGGTCGGCGATCCGCGCGAGGGGGATGTCGCGGACGTCCACCTCCTCGCGGCGGATGAGGTAGAGCAGCAGGTCCATGGGACCGTTGTAGATGTCGAGGTCGACTTTGTAGGTCATGGCCGCAAGGGCCTTCCTTTGACTGGCAATATCTAATGTCTAATTCCTAATGACTAATCAAACCACAATGACGAATGGCGAAACAACCGGGGCAAGTTCTCACAAGGCATTGGGCATTAGGCCTTGTTGTTTGATTAGTCATTAGACATTAGTCATTGAAGAGTCTCCCCAGCCCCGTCAAACTCTTGACTTCATCGAGCGTCACCCTCGCCACCGCCTGCGCCTTGCGCGCGCCCTCGGCCACGATCTCGCGGAGCTGCTCGGGGTGCGCCTCGAGGGCGGCCCGCTTCTCGCGCGGCTCGGCCAGGAACGCGATGAGAATCTCCGCCAGGTACTTCTTGCAGTCGGTGCAGCCCCACTTGGAGTGGCGGCACCGGTCGGCCACAGTGTCGTAATCGGTGGGGCAGAAGACCTTGAAGTACTGGCAGACGTTGCACTCCTCGGGGTGGCCGGCGTCGGCCAGCCGGATGCGCAGCGGGTCGGTGATCATCGACATGACCTTCTTGCGGATCGTGTCGGGATCGTCGGCCACGTCGATCTGGTTGCCGTAGCTCTTCGACATCTTCCGCCGGTCGGTGCCCAGGAGGCGCGGGCTGGCGGTGAGCTTCGCCTGCGGCTCCACGAGGACCTCGCGGCCCATGAGCGCGTTGAACCGCCGCACGAGCTCGCGCGTCAGCTCCAGGTGCGGCAACTGGTCCTCGCCCACCGGCACGAGGTTCGCCTTGTAGATCACGATGTCGGAGGCCTGGAGCACCGGGTACCCCAGGAACGCGTAGTTGCGGATGTCCTTGGTGGTGAGCTGCTGAAGCTGCTCCTTGTACGTCGGGTTCCGCTCGAGCCACGAGATCGGCGTATAGCACGAGAGGATGAGGTGGAGCTCGGCGTGCTCCGGCACGTCGCTCTGGCGGAAGATGACGCTGCGCTGGGGGTCGAGGCCGCAGGAGATGAAGTCGATGAGGACCTCGCGGGCGCTGGCGGCGATGCCCGCGGGCTTCTCGTACTCGCTCATCAGGGCGTGGTAGTCGGCGATCATGAAGAAGCAGTCGTAGGCGTCCTGGAGCATCCGCCAGTTCCACAGGGCGCCGACGACGTTGCCCAGGTGGAGCCGCCCCGTGGGGCGCATGCCGCTCAGGATCCGTGGACGACCGCCGGACGGCTTGTCTGCCATGGTGACCTCCCCTCGAATCGCTTACCCGCCGAAAACCGCCCCCGTGAGCTCGGGCCCGCCGAACACCTGCATCAGAAGAATCACGGGCACGCGCAACGGGCTGACGTGCGGATAGCCCATGAATGAAAAGTGGATGTTCCGGCTCGCCAAGACGAGCACCACAAGGACAATCACGCCGTAGCGGCTGATCTGCGAGAACCGTGCCGCCGCCTGGGCCGGGAGCAACTCGTGCAGGATATGCGAGCCGTCCAGCGGCGGAATCGGCAGCAGGTTGAAAACAAACAGGCCGAAGTTCACCAGCGCCAGTTGGAGCAGGAGCAGGAACACGATCGTGGCCACCTCTTCGCTCAGAAGGCCGCTGCCCCACGGGAAGAATCGCAGGAAGACACTGAACACGATCGCGACGGCCAGGTTCGCGGCCACGCCGGCGCCGCTCACCAGGATGTCATCGCGCCGGGGGCGGCCATAGTTGTAGGGGTTGACGGGCACCGGCTTCGCCCACCCGATCGGGGCGAACATCAGGCACAGCGTCCCGATCAGGTCGAGGTGCACCAGCGGATTGAGCGACACGCGGCCCTGGCGATAGGCCGTGTCGTCGCCGCACTTCCATGCCGTCCACGCGTGCATGAACTCGTGGATCGTCAGGCTGAAAAGGACGACCGGGAGGCGCAGCACAAGCTCCCGAATATCAAGATCCACGCCGCTTCTCCCGAGGAGGATGCTCCGACCGTCATCTTGCAGCCCGCTGCCGCAACCGACACACTCTACCGGTCGCCACGCGCCAATTCAAGGGCCTGCGACTACCCATGTAGGCCGGGGCGCGCCACGGCTTTCGTTGAGTTTAGCCGTCGCCGGTACGGCGACGAGAAAATCGCAAGGGCCTTCGCCCACCCAACACGCGTCCGCCGCGGCGGACGGCTAAATGGGGCGCCGCCGCGTTTTGCCGTCGCGAAGTCTGGCCGTCGCCGCATCCGGCGACGGTCATCATGCCTTCCGCCGCGCGACAAACAGCATCTCATCCGTCCGCCCGAGCGCGAGGGCAACGTGGCTGAAAAGCCGGGCTGCCGCATGGCTCCGACCGAGCCATCGATGCAGCGCGCTGCCGGTCTCCGCGGCCAGGTACTCGTAGCTGCGGTTGACGAACGTCGGCCGGCGGATGCACTGCCGCCGCTCCACCGCAAAGCCGGCCGCCTCCAGGTGCCGCCGCAGCGTCGCCCGCGTGAAGTGCGTCAGGTGCCGCGGCAGGTCGAGGCCGTACCACGCGCTCCCGAACCATCGGGCCGCCAGGCTGTCCGACAGGGGGCACACCACCACCAGCCGCCCGCCCGGCTTCAAGAGCGGCCGGACGGCCTCGAGCGTCGCCTTCGGGCTCGGCACGTGCTCGAGGGCGTGCCAGAGCGTCACGAGATCGTAGTAATCGGTCGGCAACTCCGTGCCCGGCAAGGTGCCCTGGTGGATCGTGAGGCCCGCGTTGCGTCCGGCGGCCACGGCCTCGGGCACGAGGTCGATCCCCTCGGCCTTCCACCCGGCGGCGGCCATCTGGGCCACGTACCGCCCGATGCCGCAACCGAAGTCGAGCAGGCGGCCGCCGCCCTCGTAGTCGAGGTACCCGACGAACTTGCGGTTGCGGAGTTTCAGCTTGGCCGCCGGCCATGCGAAGGTCCGCAGCACCGGACAGCCCCGGTCGCCCAGGGGATAACCACGGTAGTTCACCAGCACCCACCGCAGGAACGCGCGCGGCGGCTCGGGCAGCGCCACCTCGGCGCGGTGAGGGGAGTAGGCATCCGGGTACGCGGCGCTGAGCGTCTCGGCCGTCGGCTGTGGGTTGGTCCGCGCCAGGCCGCACTGCCGGCACGCCACCACGTGGAACTCGCCCGGCAGTCCGCAGAAGCGGTCCGGCCCGCTCATCACGGGATCCGCCTCCGTCGACCCGCAGAAGTCGCAGGGGACCTCGCGGAGCTGGAGGGGTGTCGCGTTCTGTTCGCTGGTTGTGCTCATCTATGCTTTCAAGAAACTTAACCACCCGTCGCGAAACACAAACCGCGCCGCCGACCTGGCGCTGGCCATCCGCCGGCGGGCACGGGCCGTCTGCCCGACCAGGGCGAGCATCCCGGCGGCCACCAGGTCCACGGTCATCAGCATCCCCTCGCGCACAAACATCCCCAAGCGCAGGAGGAAAACCATCACCAGGCCCGCTGCCGGCCCGTGGTACTTGCGAATATATCGGAACAGGCTGCGGCAGAAAAAGAGGCTGGCGGTGGCGCTGGCCGCCGAGACGCCCCCCAGGTGCGTGATGCGGCCGGCGGGCTCGAACCGCACGCGGTACCCCGCCTCCCGGATTCGCCGGCACAGGTCCACTTCCTCGAGGTACACGAAGAACCGCTCGTCAAAGGCGCCCACCTTTTCAAGGACGCGCCGCGGCACGCACATCGCCGCCCCCATCAGGCTGTCGACGTCGGCGGCGCTCGAGAAATCGAACTCGGCCATCTTGTACCGCCGGTACGCGCCGCGGCACAAGCGAAGGAGCCTCAGCGGCGTGTACTGGTGGAGCAGGGCACCGTAATCCGGAAAGCGGCGGGCGGAGGGCTGAATCGAGCCGTCCGCGTTGAGAAGCTGCGGTCCGCACGCGCCGGTCTTCTCGTCGGCATCGAGCGCGGCGACCATCGCCGCCAGCGCGCCGGGGTGAACGAGCGTGTCGGGATTGAGGAAGAGGACGTGCCGCCCGGAAGCGACCGCCAGCCCCTGGTTGTTCGCCGCCGCAAAGCCGCGGTTGGACGCGTTGGCGATCAGGTGCACCGGGGGGAATCGCTCGCGGACCATCTGGGCCGTGCCGTCGCCGCTCGCGTTGTCTACGACGATGATCTCGACGGCGAGGCGGATATTTGAGCGTGCGCGGCGGGTCTCTCGCCACGGCGAGTCTTCGACCTGACCTGCCGCGGTCAGGGCCGATTCTGTCGGCGCGGGCGCCGCTTCGCCGCGCTCGGGCGATGCCCCACCGCGCTCGGGCGATGAGGTGCCGCGCTCGGGTCCGAGCGACTTCAGGCACTCCGCGAGAACGTCGCGGCAGCGATACGCCACGATGATGACCGATAGGTCGGGTGGCATCAGGCCGGATCGTCCTTCGGCCGCGGGCGGATCGTCAGGTCCCACCAGTGCCGAATGGTGCGGAAGTACCGCTTGCCGAACAGGGCGGCGCCGATGCCGGCGCCGATCCGCACGCGGGCCGGCGGCTTCTCCTCCCACCGCGCGAGTGTCTCGCGCCGCCACGCCTCCGCCAATTCGGCCAGGTGCCCGCACGGGCCCTTCAGGCCGAGCACGAAGACGAGGCGCGGCGTCTTATCGTGCCCCTGCCAGCCGTAGAGCACGCTCTCGAACCCGGCAAAGAGCCGGGCGAGGGCCTGCGGCGTGAACCGCCAGTAGTCGTTCGGGAAGCCGTGGATGTCGAAGCCGAAGGCCGTGGTCACCAGCGTCATGCCGCCGGGGGCCGTGACCCGCAGAAGCTCGGCGACGCCCTCTTGGAACTCCCACGCGTGCTCCAGCACGTTGAGGCAGAGGACCGTGCCCGCCCAGCCGTCGGGAAAGGTGAGCGCTTCCAGCCGCTCAATGCGGTCGACGCCCGGCCCCGGCTCCATGTCGCAGCCCACGTACTCGGCGCCGGAAAAGAGGGGCCGCAGGTCGCTCATGGCCAGACCCTGGACCTGGCGCGAGCCGATCTCGATGACCGGCCCTCGCGGCTTGACGACCGCCACCGCCCCTTCCACCAGCGCCCGCGTCAGTCCGTCCAATCCTCAATCCCTTCCGGAACGCCTCGTCTCGGTTGGGTGGCATGGCCACAGCCTGCCCGCCGCGGCGGGCGTCGATGCGTGGCCATGCACGCTTCAGCCCGGCGCCCGCGGCCCGCATGGCCACCCCACTTCGGGTGACCATGCCACCCGATGCTGGGGGAATACTTGCTTGTGGGTTCTTCGCATGACGGCTCTGGCGGCGGGCTATTCTAGGAGGTGGGGGAGTTTTGGCAACGAGATTGTGCCGGCAAGCCAACCATCGCGCGGCGGGTCTCTCGCCACGGCGAGTCTTCAACCCGCCCCGCCGCGCAGGACAGAGCAGGGCCCCGCGGCTTGCATGGAGTCCTCCGCGCGGCTATACTCGGTTATCTCCTCCGCCCGGGCGCTTAGCTCAGTTGGCTAGAGCGCGTCCCTTACAAGGACGAGGTCACAGGTTCGAGCCCTGTAGCGCCCACCACGATCTTGGCCGTTTTCTGGCGAATGTCTCGGGGAATTCGCTTCTATGGCAGAATCTTGATTTGTCACCTTGTTGTCAGCAAGTGACCCCGATTTGCACGGAAAGTCAGAAGTTGGTGCAAGCGTTGGTGCAAGCGAAGTGGCAGGCCCATCGGTGCCCGTCGCCCGTGCTTGCCCGGATTCGCCGGTCCCGTCCAGCGGCAGGTCGGGCAGGGTTTCCATCGCCCCGGCCACGTCCAACAATTGCAGGTCGGTGTAGGCTCCCATCGTGAGGTCCATCGAGGCGTGCCGCATGGCGGCCTGGGCGGTCCGCGGGGCCACGCCCGCCTTGTTCAGGTGGGTGCAGAACGTGGTGCGCAGGGCGTGAACGTCAATCGTCCGGCCGCCGTCGTCCGTCTTATCAATCCGCTCCTTTGCCGTTTCGGGGTCTTTCACCTTGCGGGCGATACCGGCGTGTACCAAGTCACGGTCCAGAATCTTCGACAGCGCCGCCGGCACGGTGAACAGCGGCGTATCCGGCGGCAAACGTAGCGGCAGCGACCCGCCAGACGCGCCAGGACGCCCCAGAAGCCGCCTTCGCATATCCGAAACCCATTCCCTTAAGTCCGCCGCCAGGTCGTGCCGCAGCGGGATATCCGAGCCTTTCCGGTTCTTCTCATCGGCAGGCCGGAGCACCACGTAAGGCGTCGGACCGTCCAGGTCCAGTTGCCCGACAGTCAAGGAAGCCAGTTCGCCCTTACGCAGTCCCGTAAGAACTAGCGTCTTGTAGATCAACGCCCGCTCGCGGCCGAGCCGTTCAAGCCGCGCCTTGGTTTCCTCTCGCAAGTCGGCGTATCGCTCGCCCTTGCGCTTGCCCCGGCGCACCGTCATGGCTTCCAGCATCGGGCGCCGCCGCGACACGTCTAGGAGACGCCGGAGTTCATCAGCCGTCAACGCCCGCCGCTGCCGCCGTCGGTCGGCCTTCTCGTTGGCCTTGGGGATACCTGCCAGTGGGTTGGTCACCAGTCGCCGATCCGACACGCACCAGTTGCAGAACGCCACAACGGCTTTGCGGTACTCGTTGCGGACAGCGGCGCTCTTGCCTTCTGCCGTCAGCCGTGCCAGGAGCCTTTCAACGGCCGAGCGGTCCAGATCCGCCAGTCGCTTGAACCCACAGGCACCGGCGAGCCACCGCAGATAACGCAGGCTCTCTTTCTGTCGCCCCGCCGTCACGCCCTTGGCGGCCAGATAGGCGGCGTAGGCCGCCATGTGGTCAGCCAGCGGCACCGCCTGATGGTCAATAACGGCGTCTTGGGCGGGCGTCAGAATCCTGCCCTTGACGAGTTCCCGGCGCTTCACCAGTTCCGCCAGCACGGCGCGGGCGGCGGTCTCGTCGCGGCAGCCGGTAGCGACTTCGCGGACGATGCCGGAGCCGTCGCGGTACTTGGCGGTGTACGTCGCCGCCTCTACGATGATCCGCTCGGCACCGTCCTTGCCCGTTGTCACTTTCTCCGTCCGGGTCCTGCCGCGGGCGTCCTTCCAGCGGGCCAGCCGCTCGCCCTTGCGTATGAATGTTTCCGCGCCCGGCGGCAGCGGCTTCGTGAAGGTCTTCTTGAACACGGCAGCCACAGGTCACCTACCTTTCCGTTTGACTTCGATTCCGAAGTACGCGGCGAGCTTGTCCGCCAGGTCCAGGTGCAGCGATTGCTCGCCCCGCGCAAACTTCATCAGGGATTGCCGAGTCAGCCCCGTCTTGCGTTCAAGCCCCTTGAAACTCTCGCCGCTCTCGGCGATAGCTTGCCGTAAGACTTCGGTCATCGTCGGCTTCTTTCGGGCGGCCATGTAGGAAATACTACACCATGCCGCCGCCCGTGTCAAGCAATTTCCCGTTTTTTTCCCAGGCGGTGTGCCCCCAAGGGCGTGCCGCCTTAGTGGATACCCTTATGGATAGTGCGCAACGGCTATTGCCCCGTAAAGTGCCGTCATTTGCGCATGACAAGGCGCAACGGCTATTGCGCATGTGGGGCGTCCTTTCCAAGCGGCCGAATCCGGTAGATCGAGAGGCCCCGGTTGAGTCCACCACGGTACGCCACGTCCACAAGCCCCCGCGCCTCAAGGCGTTTCAGGGCCATGCCGACGGTCCGCCGACACAGGTTTGCCCGCCGAGAGATGTAGGCTTGGGCAGTCTTGGCTATGTCGCCACGGGTGTCCCGAAAGAGCACCAGCCAAACAAGGGCGTCGGTTCGCGGTATCGTTGCCAGGGTGCAATCCACAAACGCATTGAGCGCAGCAAACCGCTTGCCGGTGTCCCGCGTCCGCTTCGGCTTGCCGGCGGCCTGGGCGTCGCCCCGCTCGACTCGGCGGGCGCGCTCTTCGGCGGTGAGCATCGGCGGGAACACGTCACACCCTTTGAGCGGTTCCAGGCTACTCATTGTCGCCGCCTTCGGCAGTCTCGCCCGCGGCCGGCGTCCGGTTCCACAGCGCCACCAGCGCCGAGCCGAGCTTGCCCGCGTCCGGTGCGTCGGCGCGATCGGCCGGGGTGAAAGCCTGCCGCGCCCCGTCGAAGCATAGGGCTATGTCCCGGCACTCGCCGTGCCGATCCTTCAGGTGCTTGAGGGTCACGCCTTCGGACGCCCCCGGCCCGTCGGGTGCCAAGATAAAGGCCGAGTCCGCCCCAAACTCAAGTTCGCTCGATTCGCGGAAACTCGCCAGGTTCAGGCCGATGCTGTAGGAGTTGCGGCCACTCTTGTCCTTGGAGCGGCCGACGGCCGACACCACGATCACGGCTACCCCCGCGTCGGCGAATTGCCGAAGGTAGTCCATGCAGGCGTCCACGGAGGCGCGCTTGTCGGCGTGCTCGTCGGGCGGTCGGATTCTCTGGATGTAGTCCAGGCAGAGAAGCGTCGCGCCGAAAGCGTCGGCCGACGCGGCGACGTTCGCCAGGTCGAAGGGCGGGCGGACGAAACACAGCCGCTCTGCCGGTTCTTCAAGGGCGGTCATGGCCTGGGCGATCCGCTCGCCGTGCTCGGCCCCAAGACGGCGGTATCGGATGATGGACAGGGCCACGCCCGACAACCGGGCCAGTTGCCGATCCAGGAGCACCGCTGGCGAAGATTCGACATTGCACACCAGCGCCCGAAGTGTCGGCGTCAGGCGCAGGGCGTCCACCACAAACTGCATCGAAATCGCCGTCTTGCCGCTCCCCGGCGCACCGCCCAAGAGGGTCACCAGCCCCGGCCCGACTTCGATCCGCGCCAGTTCCCCAGCGCCTACCGGGTAGAGCGTCGGCGGCGTGCCCTTGAGAACGTCATCGCGCCAGGTGGCGAGCACGTCGGCGGCCGGCGTGAAGTTGGCCTTCGGCGTCGTCATGTTGCATCCCCTCCGTGCGCAAGGCCGCACTCAATCTGTCGCCTCACATCGGACGGCGGCAACCCGCAGTCAAGTGCCGCGTTCGTCAAGAGGGCATGGGCCAGGGCGGGCGGACAGTTGAACTCGGCCAAGTTCGCGGCGGCGCTGAACAAGAGGCGGTGTCTGTAGCCGTCGGCCGCGCCGTCGCGGATGAAGTCCAGCGTTGCCCGGTTGAGCGTCGCCGCGCCGTTACCCGCGGCCCGGCGCTGGGCCTTTGCTTCGGCTTGCTCCCGTGCTTGGGTAGCCGCTCGGTTCCACTCGGCCGGCAGGTTGAAATCGCAGGCGGTTCCTGTCGGCGTCGGAATCTCAAAGGCCGCCGGCTCCTTCGCTAGGGCGAGAATCGCCGCGGCGTCCAGGTGCATCAGGTCCTTGAGCGTCACCCGCCGCTTGTGCAGCCCCGTTGCCGGGTGCCGTGAGTTGGGGGCGCGGAAGGCGCGCACCTTATCATATACGCCCGTGTCAATCTGAACGCCGACGGCCGCCGCGACGGACTCGCAGAACGCCCGCGCTACGCGGTGAAAGTCGGCCGACGGCTCCGGGGTCCACAAGGCGGTAGGCAATCCGACGTGAAAGCCCTTCGCGCCTGAGAAGAAAAGCAGAAGCACGTCATCAGCCACGGCGAATCGCTCGGTGAGCGCCACGGCCAGCCGCGCGGCGTCCTCGCGGGCAGCGTCCAGGTTGTCGGCCCGGTCGATATCCCACCAGAGAAACGGGGCGGCGCAGGTGCCCGCGTAACCCTTGGTGGTGCCCGTCCGCCTCAGGTGTTCCCGAAAGTCTTGCCCGAACGTGAAGGCCGACAGGTAGGCTTCACGGTGACACTCGGCCCGGCCGTCGCAGTTGGCGTAGGCGGCGAAGGCGGCAGCATGGTCGATCAGCCGCCGCTCACCCGTGCACGGCCCGACGATCCGAAACCCATAGGGACAGGGCGCGCTCATGCGTCACCGCCTTCCGTGTCCACGCCGGCCACGGCCGGTGCCCCATCGGCGGAAGGGGCGTCGGTAGGCGCGAAGGCATCCACGTCCGGCGGGTCAATACCGAGCACGTCGAATCGGGTCACCCGGTTGTGCTCGGTGCCGTCATCCTTCTTACGCAGGGCCAGCCGCACCTTGACGCGGATTCCCGGCGGCAAAGGTTGTTCCAGTTGTTCGAGCGTCTTGACCCCGAGCTTGCCCAAGTCGCGCTTCGCCATCGGCAGGGCCGCCGGCGTCAGCCACACATCGTGCCAGAACTGCCGCCCGGCGTGCGGGCCTTCAAGGACGCGGAAGGTGAGCTTGTAGCTGGGCGTGCCGGTCCGGGCGCTGGCGAGTTCGCCGCCGACGATCCGGGCAACGTACTCCCCGCGCGGCAGGAGCGCGAAGTCTTCGGCCGCCTGGGTCTTGTCCCAATCGCGGGCGAGCGCGTCACGGTCTCCTTTGAGAATGTCCGACAGTCGGGTAGGCGCGGTCATCGGACACCCCCTGCCTGTCGGCACGACGGGCAGCCCTGGGCGATCCAACCCTCGATGGCGGCGCGGGACCATCGGCACAGGTGGCCGAGCTTGACTGGCCGCGGCATCTTCCCCGCGTCGCTCAGTCGGTAGATGTGACGGGCGCTGCACCCCAAGAAGCGGGCGACGCCTCTCACATCCAGCATGGCGGGCAACTCGCGGGTGTCCGCTTCCCGTCCGGCGAAGCACTCGCCGGTGCCGATGACTGACTGAGTCATGGGACCTGCTCCCTCTATCCGTGGTTTCTTGGCCGCGCCAGTCGCGGCCTTACACAGGAAGGCGCGTGGGAGCATTCGTGGTCGTAAGGTGGCAGATTGGTGGGGATTCCGGGACGCAAAATGGGCTAGTGCTCCGTCGCTCGTCAATTGAGGGGTGGCATGGTCACCCGACG
>Ga0315286_10003080_pt1 | contig 15614 bp, 13 predicted proteins | sample YL17G10_0_MG_FD_205038 | JGI IMG/M metagenome (GOLD analysis project Ga0315286, IMG submission 205038) | Sediment microbial communities from Yellowstone Lake, YNP, Wyoming, USA - YL17G10_0 | ecosystem: Environmental > Aquatic > Freshwater > Lake > Sediment | place: USA: Wyoming | collected...
CGTTGGGACTATGGCCGGCTCTTTTTCACTACTACGGTTTTGCCAAGAAACACTTTCGGCCCGGCAACCGATGTGAATCCAGCAATCCTCGCTTTCATGACAGTCACTGCAAACGCCGCGTTTGAAACATGGAAGGGTGGTTCAACAATGAGGACCTGCGCGTTCGGGTTGAGTATTGATAATATCTCACGAAAGAACTTCTCCTGATCGGGTATCTCGTGAACCATGTAGAACGCGAGGACGAAATCAACATGGTCCGACACGCCTACGCTGTTCTGCTCACACCTATGGAGATGAATCCGTTCCTCGATCTCTGTGCCTAAAATCTTGCCTCTTAGTTTCTGAAGCATCCCTTCCTGCAAATCAGCGGCAATAACTCGACCGGATTTGCCAACCATTTGCGCCATGTCAATGGAGAAAAAGCCGGGACCGCAGCCCAGGTCCAGGACCGTCATCCCTTCTTCAATATAGGGTTCCAGTATTTTCCGAGGGTCTTGCAACCATCTGCGAATTCTATTGTCAAGGCTACCTGCTCGTTCAACCGGGCACACACGGTTCTTTCCATTGTGCACGTTATCTTTCTCCTTCGTCACGTCACTTGACTCGCTCGCCATCATCCGTATGCTGCAGCTTAGCGAAACTGTCGAAAGCAACATAGGCCAGAACGTACCAGGGGGCAGCCTCGAACTCAAATCCACGCCGGACCAACTGCAATACCGCGAGTGAAGCAAACCCAAGTGGTATAAGCACGCGCAGGTTCGCAAAGCCGTGGGTGGTGAGACCAATTCGTCGATTCAGGTCAGAGACGGCATGCACCAGATCGGCGGCAACCCTTGTCTTGCCTGCCGGTGCAGAAACGGGGATACCGGCAACGCTGCCAAGGATCACGCCAAGATCCTGCAGTACGGAGTAGATGTCGTCGATGTTATGGCGTGGATGGCGCACCAGGATACTGCCGGTGTGGACATTGGTGCGGGTTTCGGTGATATCCAGATGCTCTTTGAGCGCCTTGACAATAAGGCCCATTTCTTCCTTGGTCCGGCGCTTCGGTGATAACCTTATCCTGGTTCTTCCCGGTATGCTGCTCACAATACGGGTACGTTTAGGTCTTGTTAACATGCATGAGTCCTCTAAACCTGAAATGAATCTATGGCGTTCAAGCCGGCTCACATATCGGCTGCATTGACTTCAGTATCCTACCTGTCTCGACGAGCTCCAGGAACTCCTCCCCGAGACCTTTACTTGCCTCGATGACCGCGTTCCAGTAGGCGATACGCTCGTCATCGCGCCCCTTGAACAAGGTGAAGTCGTTTCGGTCCGGTATCTTTTTGTACGGCAGCCGTTCAATGAATTCTCGGGATGGGGATACCAGGATCACGCGGTCCATGTTGGATGCATGAGGCTTGCGCCAGGGCAGCGGTTTATCAAACCAGCCCGGGATGACACGATCTAGGTAATGGGGGTAGAGTACCACCCTTTCAGAATCGCCGTCGCTCCCCATGAAAGGTAAATCGAAGTGATAGTCGATAACTCCACCGTCACGGTAAACACCCTTGGGCGCTTCAGGAATGTTTTTCACCCCCGTCATCAGCAACGGAATGGAGGCCGAGGCGAGCAAAGCCTGATGCAAGTTTTTCTCTGACAGGGGCACGGCTCTTCCGGGCAATTCAGAACTTCCCAGGAAGGGCGGGGTCTCCCTGGGGTCATAGAAAAACGTTCGTTCGAAGAAGAGTTTCAAGGCGCTCCTGTGAACCGCGTTATAGAGGATGGCATCCATCAGGCCGAGGCTCAGCAGCACGCGGTTGTCGCTTGCGACCGGCCAACGACACCGTGCAGCTACGAGACTCAAGCGCAGGAAGGGATGGTTCAATATCTCTCCGGTCCCTGCAGGGCCGAGAAGGGTCCCGAGGATCCTGGCGCCTTCCAGGGCAATCTCTGCAGGGGTCGGGTTCGGTTGGAAGTGCTGCTCGGTATAGGCGGAACGAAACCGTTCCAGAGCTTCCGTTGGATTTTTCTGCGCGACCGCGGCGAAGCGCCAGGCCCCAATGGAAGAACCCAGCAGAAAGAGCGGCTCCGTTCTTTCCTTAAGCCAGGCGCCGAAGATGGCCCGGTCAAGACCATGGAGGACCAGCCACTTGGGGCCGCCGGCGGCCCCGACGACGACCTTCACCATTTCGGGCCGGAGTCCACGCTGCTCAATAATCTGCATGGCCTTCTTGCCGGCGAGAATAACGAGCTGCTTCGACATGTACGGTACACTCCGTGTCGAGTTTTCGGTTGGCAAGTTGCAGGATCTTCCTGCTTTCGCATGAATATACACCCGTTCTGAGTAGCGACGCATCATTTTCTCCAGCGCGTGACTGATAACGCCGGTGATCCGTCCGTTCATAAAAAGATGCGAGGGCTCCCCAGGGTTGCTGCCGGGCTTGAGAGGCGGTCCTCATTTTCCATGGGTATGGCATCTATCCATCGGTCAACTTGGGAGTCAACCGGAACATGGGAGGAGATGCCCCTCTCCCCCGTCAAGGACTTGCGGAGGACGAAAGCTACTTGCGGCGATTCTTACAGGAACCCAAAGAGGGTTGCGGAGGTTTTACCGTCATGCCATCAACTTAGGTTTTACCAGCGTCAACACCTGCTAGCCCATGAGCATCCCCCCCAGCGATCACGGGGAGACTGATCTCAGGCCCGTATGCGGCCAATTCCAGGGAATACCTGGTTCGCTACAGCCCACGGGAGAAGGCCATGCTGTTTAAAGCACTGCTGGAGACGGTGCCCGAGTTCAGGTCGGAGACCAGGGTTTTCTCCCCGCGAAGCTTCGTTTTGTCACTTTATGGACAGTATGCCTTTGGCTCGCAAATCGGATATCCATGTCGAGGCGGCGTCGATTTCTTCTTTGTCGGCGTCAAGCGTGCCAAGGTGCACCCATGCGGTTTTCGAGGCGCAGAGAAGCTGGGTGGATTTTGTGACTTGGAATGGAAAAAGGCGAACGGCCAGGTCCCCTGCTATCGCAGCGAATGGGAGTGTTTTCGCGACCCCTCGGAAATGTTCGGCCCAATACTCTACGGCTTGTCCCATCACTGGCATTTCCTGAAAAAGCTGGCTCGCGACCGCCCCTATTTTCAGATCTAGCTGGATGATGTTCGCTACTATCATGCCTGCGACTTGTTTGACGGTCGAAAGCCGCCGGTTCACGAGCGCCTGTCAGCCTGGCGATCAGACCGTGTGCCCCTCGTAAGAGGTTTGCCACCCACATCCTGCCTTGACCCTGAAACCAGTCTTCCCATCTGAGAGTCGCTTAATCTTCAGAGCACCCTCCTTTACTCCTCGCACAACGCCTTACGAATGTAACCTCTTTGCCATAGGCAGGTAACGAAGGCCTGCTAGAAGATCCATCAGCGTTTGTCACAGTGCATCTATCTTGCTTCTTAGGCTCGTCTTGGGTGGAAGAATGATCGAACAGGCCGATTGGCGGAAAGGCGGTGATATTCTCAAAAGACGGTAGCTGGTGGGATGATGAAGGGACGTATTCCGGGAATTAGGTGGCCAGTTGGGCTTAGCAGTACGTGCCATGAATCATTTAGGCACATCACATGAAGGAGGCAAGGATGGCGATTAAGAGAAAGACATGCGGCGGCATAACTTCCTATGCGATAACTGTGGTCGCGGCGACGGCCCTGAACCTTCTGCTGGCGGGTGCGGTGCCGGCGTTCGAGGCGCCGGGCCAGGGGAAAGGCGAGTGGTTGTCGGGCGATTTCCATCAGCACACCACCTATACAGATGGCAGCACGAGTTTTGATTTCGTTATGATGAAGAACGCGCAATTCGGCCTCGATTGGTGGGCCAATTCCGAGCATGGCGGCGGCCAGACGCGGGACGGCAACGGTCAATTTTGGGATAATCCCGCAGTTTATCCCGTCAACCCCATCAAGGGCGATGTCGCAACCTCCGGCGGCCATCAAGTCATGTGGCGCTGGCAGAGTCTTCGCGACTTTGTCTTTCCCGATATTCTCGACACGCGCGCTCTTTATCCCCACAAGAGGATTTTCTCCGGGCTGGAATGGAACGTGCCCGGCCATGAACATTGCAGCACCGGCATCGTGGCACGAGACGCCAGCGCCATCAGCGCCTTTGAGTATCAGTTCGACAAGAGCGACAATGACCTTAGCCGTAACGGCGAGGTGACTCCCTACGGCATCCTCGAAAAAACCAACGGCAGCATCTACACGGTGGATAACGGGGTCAAAAAGGTGACCGGGAAACCCAACTCCGAAAAACATCTGGACTCCGTTGCGGCGTGCTCCTGGATGGAGAAAGTGTACCGGGACCATCTCATCGACAACGGCTGGATCGTCTTTGCCCACGTCGAGCGTGCCGGCGCCTGGAATCCCACGAACGGTGGCGGTTACAACGTCGAGCACTTCCGTGATTACAACAATGCAGGCCCGGACGTTTGCTTCGGATTTGAAGGGGCACCGGGACATCAGGTTAACGCATTCCGCGGCCTCGGCAACACCGTCACCTGCGATGCAGCCGGTGTGTGCACATCCAAGGATTTTGGCGGGACATACGGCGGTGTCGGCTTTTATACCGCCAAGGTCGGTGGGCTTTGGGACGCCTTGCTGGGCGAGGGTCGCCGCTGGTTCAACTTTGCCAGCTCCGACTATCACGCCCATTGGACGGCGGACGGCGATGACTTCTATCCCGGCGAATACCAGAAGGACTGGGTATATGTCCAAGATACCGATGACGGTCATGGTCACCGGTTCGATCGCCGGCATTTCAAAAACTCCGGACATTCGCTGAACGAAATCGCCGATGCGCTCCGTTCCGGCACCTCATTCTATGTTATGGGGGACCTGATCGACCATCTCGACTTCACGGCCCAGAGCCGCGACCAACTAGTTCCCATGGGCGGCGAGCTGCGCTCGAAAAAGGCTGTCAAGGATCTGGAACTCACCATCAAATTCAAGGGCCCCGTGGTTAACAATCATGGGGACGTGCCCGCCGTGGACCACATTGATCTCATAGCCGGCGACATCACCGGCAAGATCGATCCTTCCAGCCCCGACTACGCCAAGGCGACCAATGACAGCACCCAGGTCATAGCCTCCTTCTCCCCGGCTGATTGGAAGCTCAACAAGGACGGCTACTACATCATCAACTACCGCATCAAGAACCTGGACAAGAGCAAGTATTTCCGCCTTCGCGGAACGAACCTGGCCTGCGGTACACCTAATCAGACCGGCCTCGCCACGGCGCTGCCTTCATCGGATTACTGCAGCCCCTTGCCCGACGCGCTCATGGGTCCGAATGACGCCCAGAAGGCCTTTGCCGATCTCTGGTTCTACTCGAACCCGATCTTTGTGTACGTAAAGTGATGTATCGCATCAGCTTGTGATGCAGTTTGCAGAAGGGGATCCTCGGGTCCCCTTTTTGTAATTAAAAAACAGGGACATTATCGATGCAATCAGCCAGTCTGACCTCTATCGTGGTTTTTCTTTCCGGCTTCGCGGGTTTGGGCTACGAAATCGTCTGGATCCGTATGTTTGCGGTCGGATTGGGGCACGAGATGCCGGCCGTGCTTGCCGTGGTTTCAGCTTTTTTTTGCGGACTGGCAGCCGGATCATGGTTCGTTGAGCGAATCCCTATCAGCGCAGACCAACCAGGGCGCACGTACGTGGCACTCGAGCTTCTCATCGGATCCTGGGCGGTGGCCACGACCTTGCTCATCCCCTCGGCGAACGGCATTGTCGCACAACTGACGGGTCCCATGCCACCGGCCTGGCACCAATGGCTCGTCGCGTTTCTCGTTCCATTCGTGTTGCTTCTACCGGCAACATGTGCCATGGGGGCCACCCTGCCGATCATGGTACGGATCATCTCCTCTCTCGACACCTCAAAATCATCCGTCGCAGGCCTATACGCCGCCAACACTTTCGGTGCTGCTGCCGGCACGGCCTTGGCAACTTTTGTCATCATCCCTCAGTTCGGCTACAGCAACACGCTGGGTTGCTTTGCCATACTAAATTTCATCTGCGCCGCTATGACCCTGCTGATGCTAAGCGGCTCCGCCCCCTTAAAGCTGACAGTTTGCCATCGAGAGGCTACTGTCAGTGCCACGACGGGCTCCTTGCTGCTCACCCTGTTCCTAACCGGGGTCCTCGGGATCGGCTATGAGGTGCTTGTGGTGCGGGTGCTCAGCCAGGTCGTCGAGAACACCGTTTATAGTTTTGCGAGCGCTCTGGTAGTGTACCTCTTCGGAACGGCCTGCGGCGCGGCTGCCTACAAACGCTTTGCCGGGCGTTGTCGTAGGCATGAAAATACCCTTCCGTTTCTTCTTGCCGCACTCTCCGGTCTTTGCCTCATCGGATCACTATTCCTGTGGCATGCCGATACACTGTATGGCGCTGTTCGAGCGGCTTTGGGCGCGGGCATGGTCGGATCGATCTTGGCCGAAATGACGTTGGCCGCAGCTGCTTTTCTCCCGATGACCATGGCCATGGGAGCCACGTTCAGCCATTTGGCGGAGAATGCGCGAACGCAGCGGCTTGGGTTTGGAGGCGCGTTGTGCATCAACACTCTGGGATCGGCTCTGGGACCATTAGTTGCCGGCGTTGTTATGGTACAACTTGTCGGTCTCAAGCTGTGCTTCATCGTCGAGGCCCTGGCCTATCTCTTCCTGATCGTGCTGAGCGGAAGCTGGCGTTACCGGCCAGCCTTGCTGCCTCTTGTTGCCGCCATTGCGATGGCGCTCATCCCTGGCCCTCTCAGGCTCGTTTCCATTGGCCGTGGTGAAACCGTCGTCGATCACGTCGAAGGCGTTATGGCTTCGGTCACCATCGTGCGCGATTCCAGTGATGACTATCATCTGAAGGTCAACAATCATTTTCAGATGGGGGGGACCTCCTCCGCCTTCTCCGATCGACGACAGGGCAACATCCCGCTATTGCTGCATCCGCAGCCTGAGCAGGCCCTCTTTCTGGGTCTCGGAACGGCAGGGACTTTCGCTGTCGCCGCCGACCATCCGGGCTTGCATGCTGAGGGAGTGGAGCTCGTCCCCGAAATCGTCCCCCGACTTCACTATTTCCTCAAGTCCACGGGCAATCTGGCGACTTATCCCGATCTTTCCGTCATTGTTGCTGATGCACGCCGCTATGTGAAGGCGTCAACTAAGACCTACGACGTGGTCGTAGCCGACCTCTTTCATCCGGCCCGAGATGGCGCTGGCTCTCTCTACACCGTCGAACATTTCGCCGCCATTCGATCCTTGCTGAATGACGGCGGTCTTTTCTGCCAATGGCTGCCCCTCTATCAGCTAGACCTCGACACCCTGCGCCTCATCATCAGAACTTTTCTTAGCGTGTTTCCGGAAGGTTCGGCATGGCTTGCCCACTATAGCCTTAAGTCACCCATCATCGGTCTTGTGGGGACAAAAGGTGCAATTACATACACACATGATTGGTTCCACCAGAGAGTGCAGGATCAGCACCTGGCGCAGAAGCTGCGCACAGTCCGCCTGTATGATGACTATACCCTGTTCGGAGGCTATCTCGCGGGAAGTGCGGAACTCAGAAAAATGGTCGGACGAGGGCCCCTAAACACGGATGATCGCCCTCTGGTTATCTTCCGGGCCCCACGATTTGTCTACGGCGGCTCAGAACCAACTGTCAATAGGTTGCTCACCTTGCTGGATGCCCTTTCAGCGGAGCCCAAGGAGCTCTTTGGAAGCTCCCACAATGAGAATGAGCGCTGGCTCCAGCGTCGATTAGCCGCCTACTGGTCGGCCCGGAATCAATTCATTCGGGCCGGTGTCGGCATTCGGGAAACCGACGATGTGCGGCGGCTTGTGGCCGCCGCCAGAGAGCCGCTCCTCAATATCGTCAGGCAGAGCCCCGACTTCGAAGCCGCCTACCAACCCTTACTGGCGATGGCCGTCGGACTTCACAAGGTGGACCCGGAGGCCGCCAAAAACCTCCTCGTGGATCTGGAGCGCGCCAATCCATACCGAGATGACGCATCGAACCTGCGTCTACGTCTTTCTGATGGAGTGCGTCCTGCACCATGAGGCGACGAAGTGGTCAGGCCAAACAGCATCTGGAGCTGCAGTCCACATCTGCCCCTGGCGCAAAGCTCCACAGCGTATCACGGACAATGAGCCGCGTACTCTATGGCTCTATCAGGCGGAGGTATCTCATTGTCTCCGTACTCTCGGTTTCCCTCGGAGTAACATGAATTGCAGGATTTATTGGTGCCTCTAACATAGTTGAATAGAATGCGATACAAAGGTGGGAATCTTGCGTAGATAGATTGGAAAATAGAGCCTATTGCCAGTAGTGACTGACTAGTGGACTTTAGGCTGAATGCAGACGGAAAGACATTAGAGCAAAAGTGCCATGCGCTAAGCTGGGAGTGTTACGTAGAACTTCAGATCAAGACAGTCAACAATGATAGTGCTGAGCCCTCGAAAACTTGTTCCAGGAAGAGCCCTATCAGCGCCTTGCTGATGACTCCGCCCACCTTGGAGACCGCAGCCTCGACGTATTGATCGTTGGTTATGACCTTGGACGGATCGAGATAACCTCTTTCTTTGAGCGTATCGAGGATTACGTTGGACTTGAGCGAGCGTGTATCATAATTGACAATAACACTACCAGTTAACGTATTCACGGAAGTCGAGTCTATCCCCTCGATCTCATCGAGAATTCGTTGGAGCTCGCCGGCAGCATTGGAATTACCTTTGATGGCCGGCATCTTGACGCGTAGTCTTCCAGGAATGTCGTGAATATAGTGGGCCATTACTTATCCTCCTCAATTTGTATCTTCGTATAGGTTCTACATCGTGGATATTGCGAACATCGGAAGCGAATGCTGTTATGCGCATTTTTGTAATAATGCATCCCTTCACCACAATTAGGGCAGGTAGGTTTGTTTTTGATTTCTGTTCTCGCGGTACCAAGGGTGAACTGTCTGCCGCATAAAATACATATGCACCTCTGTTTTCCGGACTTGCCCTTGCCATGCTTGTAATAAGCTCCTGAACCACAAGCGGGGCACTTCGGATCTGCTTCTTCCTGGGTCATGCGCTGGGGTCTCATATGTATCTCATCATGTTATGCCACCATTTGATCCTGAGCGTTGCCCACTCAACCATGGCCGGAGCCGCCGGTCAGAAAAGTTCAAAAGCCTTTGTTAGACGGAGGCGACAGGGGCAAGATTTGCTCTTCCTGTGCTCTCCTTGAAGGGAATAGTAGAGCTGCTTTGTTACAGGAATGTTATCGGAGCGTTAAGTTTGTGTGGATAGGGGGGCCCTGTGAGCTTTTTCCCAGTGTTCGGAGGTGTTCGGTTCCTTGGTAGGAGTCGGCTTGATTTCCGCTTTGAATGCGCTTGGTCGCTGCTTCTAAGAGTCGAGTCGGGGTTGACAGAGCCGGTGCGAATGGCTTAAGAACGATCGGGCAGTTTGGCGCAAATCGTGGCTGATTCCGGGTGTGCTCATTCAGGGTGCGGCGCGGGGACGATATGAAAGATGCCAAGCATCGAGTGGTGGAAGAGTTGCTGCCATTGGTGCCACATATGGAAATTGCTCACCATATTCCCGGCAGAATAAGACTGGGGTTCTTGCTTTCAGGCTTGCGGGCCATTCAGAGAGTTGACATCAAAACCTTGGTGCTCGGCATTCCCGGCGTGTTGGGCCTGCGGATCAATCCCTCAGCCCGGTCCGTCGTGATCGAATACAACCAGGAACACATCCCTCATGATTTCTGGCAACTGCTTGAGCAGCTCAAACGCCGGCCTGAAACCCTGGCTGAGGTTGCCACTCGCATACGCTACCTGTAGGACCGCTGAAGGTCATAATGTCCACGTTGATTTTGCCCTCTGCGTGTTTTGTCTCCCATGAAACGAACTCACCTCGTTTTCCCTTCGTGTGATTGTTCGAATGCAGTTACCATTCAGATATCGAACCTAAAGACTTGAATTGAAGCTCACGATTTGGATTGAACCGCTCGGTCGCGTGATTGAGCATTATCATGCAAGTATTTCCAATGGTTAGTTTCTAAATAATCTAGTCTCTTCTTCAGAGGATATTCGTGGAGACCAGTTGCTACTCAGGTCAGTGTGGTTCAAGTACACACCAGTAGGTAAGTGATGAAAGATAGAATGGACAGTGAGTGAAGTTACGAGCAAAATGCTCAAACCAGAAGGTGCCCCGCCGTAATCTCGACGCGGTGCCCGCGGACTAACAAGGAGGTCAATTATGGGACTTTTCAATAATGGATTCGGACTGGGTACCGGTCTTGCCATCGGCATCGGGGTAATCATTCTGGCGCCCGTGGTCATCCCGGTCGTCGCTGCGGTGGCTAAACCCTTAATCAAGGCTGGGATCAAAGGCGGATTGCTGCTCGTTGAAAAGGGCAAAGAGCTTGTCGCAGAAACCCAGGAGATGATCGAAGACCTGACGGCAGAAGTGAAAGCAGAGCTTCATCAGGAGCACGAAATCGTGGTGCCCGTCGCCGCTGCCGAGGGGGAAGCGGCACCGCATGCTTCCTGAGGCACATATCTGTCACCGAACTCCAGACCGAATCAGAATCAAGATTCCCGCTCGAAAGGGTGACGCAGCCTATTTCGCCTGGTTGAGGGACCAGGCATGTCAGTGTCCGGGTGTGACAAAGGCTGAAGTAAATGCTGTGACCGGGAGTGTGCTCCTTTCTCATCAATTGGACATCAGGCAACTGGCTGAGTTTGCGGCGGCTAATCACCTCTTTTCGCTTGAGATATCCGGTGCTGTTCCAAAGACGCTGAATGATAAAGTGGTTGATTCTTTTCGCGACCTTAATGGGCAAATCAAAGGACTTAGCGGAAATGAGCTGGATATTCCCAGTATTGCCTTTGTGGGTCTATTGGGCATCGGGATATACGAGCTTAGCATGGGGAACTTTGTGGTGCCATTCTGGCATACGGCTTTTTGGTATGCCATGAGTATCGTCTTGAATTCTCGCTCAGACAAAAGCGATCGGGAAAGATGATCGGCACCGGTCCTTCACTACAGAAGCGATAAGAGGTGTGAGATGGCTGAAAAGAAAGCAAAACCACCGACCAAGAAGGAGGAGACCACAATGAATCCCACAGAGGCTCCGGCCAAAGAAACCGAAGAGATGATGGGCAAAGCAGGGACTACTGTGAAAGACGGAATCATCAACAGCCTGAAGGGCGTGGGTGAGATCGAAAACCAGATCCTGGCGCTGGTCCGGAATACCGTTGCCGATACCCTCAAAGCCACCGGTTCGGTCGCCAACGAAACCCTCACGGTAACCAAGGACGTACTGCAGGCGACCATCAAGGCAACCGAGGAAGTTGGCACCGGGCTGGTGTTGAGTGTGAAGAGCGTGGCCAAAGGGCTTGTCATGGGCGTTAACGACGTCGGTGGCGATGTCTTGAGCGTGGCGAAACAGGCCATCAAAGGTACGGTCAAGGGCGCTGCCGAAATTGGCGGGGATGTGGCTCAGATTACGAGAAGGGCGGTGGACGGGATCATTGAAGCAGCCAAAGAAACCGGGTCGAATGTGGAGGATGTTGCCAAAGTGACCGTCAACGGAGCGATTGAAGCCGCTGGAAGCATCGGCAATACCGCCGTGAAAGCGGTCAAGGACGTCCTGGTGGGGGCGGTCGAAGGGGTAAAGGAAGTGGCCTGCACCGCGCTCCCCAAACCAAGGTCGGCCTCGGAGACGTCCACCCCCGAGAAGTAGATTCCTCATCGAGAGGATTCTGAAACAACTATTCAGCAGTCTCGTGAAGAGCTGCACCGGTCGGATTTGACCGCTAGACGGCCGGCCGAATGCCGGTGACTGGCTGCCCTGGAGCTGGATGTTTCCCGTGGTTCGCATTGTCAATGCCGCGACAAAAGGAAGAGCCCGGTTCAAGGTCGAAGGGTTGTACCGTTCAGATGGACTTAGAGTCCATTTGGAGGTCCGGCTTGCCGAAAATGGGGCGATTGATCATGTTTCCGCCAGTGCCTTAACGGGAAATGTCTTAGTACGCTACAATTCCGGCAACAACTCGGAGTGTATCGCAGCGCTCATTAAATCCGTCGTATCCGAGTATCTTGCAGGGAGGAGCGAGCCGGCAGGGACAGGTTCAAGCCCGGTCCAACCGCAAGGCGAAGTGGCCCAGCATCCGACCGTCGGGTCAAAGGATGGCAATCCGCCGTCGCTAACCGTAATGGGAAAATTAAAAGGATTGCTCCCCCAGGGACAACAGCAGCGGGAGAAACCCTGGCATGTTATGGAAACGGATGAGATCCTGGCAGAGTTCCGGAGCGCGGAAGCATCCGGTTTGACCACGGACACCTTCAAACAGCATTTCCAGCGCTACGGTCCCAACGTCCTTCCCGAAGCCGCCACCCGATCCAAATTCAGCATCTTTTTTGATCAGTTCAAATCCCTTCCCGTCGGTCTTCTTGGTGTCGCTGCCGGCATTTCCGTTTTGACCGGCGGCGTCGCTGATGCTGTGGTGATCTTGAGCGTTGTTGCCATCAATGGGGTCATCGGCTACGTCACGGAAAGCGAGGCGGAAAGGACCATCCATTCCCTCCAGAACCTGGTAAAGCCGGCGGCCCATGTGTTACGCGATTCCACTCTACAGGTGGTCCGTGCGGAAGAGGTTGTCCCGGGTGATATTCTGGTTTTGCGGCCCGGGAGTTCCATCGCCGCCGACGGTCGGCTCTTGCAGGCCCAGCATTTGAGTATTGACGAGTCGGTCCTCACTGGTGAGAGCCTGCCGGTGATCAAGACCGCCGACCCCATTTCCAGGGACAAGGTCCCCATCGCTGACCGACTGAACATGGTCTACAAAGCGACCGTGGTGACTGGGGGGCAGGGCTTTGCGGTGGTCGTCGCCACCGGCAAGTACACCGAGGTGGGGCGGCTGCAGACGTTGCTGGGTGAGGCCACCTCGCCAGAAACCCCGATGGAGCGGCAGCTCAACCGGCTCGGGGACCAGTTGGTGCTCATTTCGGGAGCAGCTTGCGGGATTGTCTTTGTCATCGGTCTCCTGCGCGGCTATGGCTTCATCCAGATGTTGAAGACCGCCATCTCGCTGGCCGTGGCGGCGGTGCCCGAAGGGCTTCCGGCAGTTGCCACCACCACCCTGGCGCTCGGCATCAGAAACATGCGCAAGCATCGCGTCCTCATACGTCAGCTGGAAGCCGTGGAAACTCTTGGCTCCGTGCAGACCATCTGCTTTGACAAGACCGGCACCATCACCCTGAATAGAATGTCCGTCATCAGGATCCATACCGGAATGAAGCTCATCAAGGTTCATGACGGGCAGTTTGCTGTGGATCACAAGGGCATTGATCCCCTCGGATGTGAAGAACTCTTGAGGCTGATTCAGACCTCCGTTCTCTGCAACGAAACCAAGGTAGGGAGAGAGAAGGGGGAATACGTCCTCGAAGGGTCACCCACGGAAAACGCCCTCATTCACCTGGCCATCCACGCATCGGTGGAGGTGATTCAGCTCCGCGAGCAGTACCCTCTGTTACAGACCAACTATCGCGCCGAGAATCGTCAATTCATGGGCACACTCCATGAAAACGGCGACGGGCGGAGGTTCATCGCCCTCAAGGGAAGCCCGAACGAAGTTCTGGCCATGTGTGATCGACAAATCAAAGATGGGGGCGACGTCTCTTTGACCGAGCAGGACCGGGATCAGATTGAGCTGGAGAATGAACGCATGGCGGGTGACGCCCTGCGAGTCCTGGGCGTTGCCTATGCCATTGTGGCCAGCGACGCAGATTTTGGCACCGAGAGCGGCTTCATATGGCTTGGCCTGATCGGGATGGCGGACCCCATCAGGGCTGGGGTGAAGGAACTGATTGCCAAGTTTCACCATGCGGGGATCGACACGGTTATGATTACCGGCGATCAAAGTCCGACAGCCTATGCTATCGGCAAGGAAATGGACCTGAGCCACGGCAAGCAGCTGGAAATCATGGACTCCACCCACCTCGAAGATATTGAACCGGATGTTATCCGGGCACTCTCCGAGAGAATCCACGTTTACGCCCGCGTCAGTCCTGCCCATAAGCTGAGGATTGTCCAGGCCCTGCAGGGGGCAGGCAAGGTCGTTGCCATGACCGGGGACGGCATCAATGATGGGCCAGCGCTCAAGGCCGCGGACATTGGCATCGCCATGGGAGCCGCCGGGACCGATATGGCCCGCGAGGTGGCCGATGTTGTTTTGGAAGACGATAACCTCGAAACCATGATTATTGCCGTGCGCGACGGCCGAACCATTTATAAGAATATCCGCAAAGCCCTGCACTTCCTTTTGGCAACCAACTTCAGCGAAATCATGGTGATGTTCCTGACCGTGGCCGCCGGCGTGGGGTCCCCCCTCAACGCCATGCAGCTCCTGTGGATCAACCTCATGTCCGATATCTTCCCTGGTCTGGCCTTGGCCATGGAAGCCCCGGAGCCCGATGTACTGGAGTACCCGCCGCGCCAACCGGATGAACCCATTGTGAAGACATCGGACTTCAAGCGTCTGACCTTCGAGTCCGCAACCATGAGTGTCAGTGCGCTCGGCGCCTACGCCTATGGCATCACCCGTTACGGGATGGGGGCACAAGCCGGTACCCTGGCCTTTCACAGTCTGACCACGGGCCAGCTCCTGCACGCCTTCAGTTGCCGGTCGGAAACCCACAGCATCTTCAGCAAGGGGAGTCTGCCCCCCAACAAGTATCTCAACATGGCCTTGGGAGGGTCGTTTGTGTTGCAGTTGATGACCATGTTGGTGCCAGGGTTGAGGCAACTGCTCGGTATTACCCCGATCAGCATCATGGATGGTTTGGTGATAGGAGGGACCGCGTTGGCTCCCCTGCTGGTCAATGAGGCCACCAAAAACACTGGGCAACGTGAACGACTTCTCGCCTGACCATTGAATTGCAGCGACAATCCTCCCTGAGTATGGGAAATACCTATCGCAAAAAGGCGGCATCGATGAAAAAGAATTTCATATTCACCTCGGAGTCTGTGACTGAAGGGCACCCTGACAAACTTTGCGACCAGATTAGCGATGCCGTCGTGGATCATTTCCTGGAGCAAGACCCTCGTTCGAAAGTCCGCGTGGAATGCGCCGTGGCCACGGCAATCCTGTTCATTGCCTCACGTTTTGCGTCGAAAGCGGTGGTGGACTTTGCTAATGTTGCACGCAAGGTGATTAAGAACATCGGCTATGAACATGGTGACTTCAACGAAAAGACCTGTAGCATTCTAACCAGCCTGAAGGAACTACCTGCCGATGCATATTATGATTTTGACGTGGAGTCCCTGACAGAGGAAGAGATTGAGAGAATCCCAGTGAGGCATCTGGATACGGTATTTGGGTTTGCCTGCAATCAAACCCAGGCCCTGATGCCATTGCCCATCTGGCTCGCCCACCAACTATCCAGAAAAATCACTTTTGTGAGACGCAAGAAGATACTTCCATATCTTGCGTCAGACGGTAAGACTCAGGTTGGAATCGAATATAGGGAGAGAAAACCGTACCGGATCCACAGCATTACTATAATCACCAGCCAAAAGGAAGGTTCCACAATTGGCTGGTGATTATAGTAA
>Ga0315286_10003082_pt1 | contig 15611 bp, 10 predicted proteins | sample YL17G10_0_MG_FD_205038 | JGI IMG/M metagenome (GOLD analysis project Ga0315286, IMG submission 205038) | Sediment microbial communities from Yellowstone Lake, YNP, Wyoming, USA - YL17G10_0 | ecosystem: Environmental > Aquatic > Freshwater > Lake > Sediment | place: USA: Wyoming | collected...
AGCGTAAATCTCCGCGCTCGTCCGCCACGCGCGCCGCAACCCAGAAGCCCGGGGGGCCCGGGGCGAGCGCGGGGGGCGCAAGGTGCCGGATCGACGGGGGTGTCACGTCCGACCCGATCCGGTAGGCGAAGCACTCCGTGGGGGCGCCCGCCGGGAGCGATGCGGCGTGACCGGCGCGATCCACCGCCGTCAAGTAGTAGCGCACGGTGACGTCCGCCGGGCCGCCCGGCAGCGCCCCGCGGAGGTCCCGGCCCTCGGCCGTGAGCGTCGCGACCTGGAACGGCCCGTCGTCGATCCGGTAGTGCAGGCGCGCGCCCTCTGGATCGATCGGATAGACGGAGCCGGTCGTGACCGTCACCGGCCGCACACCCTCCTGAGGGTCGGTGTCGGCCAGGGGCACATGCGACAGCTGGACCCCGAAGTCCCCCAGCCCGTGACGCTCGAACGCGCCCGCGATTGCGTCGAGATGCGGCGTGCCGTTGCCCGGATCCCCGTCGTCGTCGTCCTGCAGCAGGAGGTAGAGCACGCAGGTCTGGAAGTCGTCGGGTCGCGCCAACAGCATGCGCAGGAAGAGTCGCTCGGCGAGGGCGATGGCGGACGTGCGGTCCGCCGAGGACGCGATGAGAGAGGCCCGCATGTCCCAGAGGGCGCCGCCGACCAGCGCGCCGATGCAGTAGTCGGAGGTGGCGCAGTCGGGGCTGACGGGGTAGCGGCGCTCGTGCGCCAGGTCGCGCAGCCATGTGCCGGGGCCGCGCCAGTCGCGGCCGACCCGGCTCGTGTCGGCGAGCGAAGCGGCGAAGAAATCGGCGAAGCCCTCCAGCAGCGAATCGGGCGCCCAGTCGGGCTGGTAGGCGTAAAGAGCGATCAGATGCGCGTATTCGTGGGCGACGACGTCCGCGAGACGGCCCATCTCGCTGCAGCCGCCGCCCGCCGCGGCGAAGCGGATCCAGGGTGCGTCGGGGACGGTGTAGGTGAGCGCGTTGCAGACCAGCGACGAATCGGAGACGACCAGCGGTACCGGACGGTCGAGCGCGGGGAGCGTGATCCCCCCGGTCCGTAGGCGGGCGCGCGCCTGCGCCAGGTGGACGTAGACCTCCAGCTCGGCCGGGGTCGCCCGGGTGGAATCCCAGAGCACATCGACCGGCGCCGCACCCGCCTCGAGAGTGAGCACTCGCGGCGCGGCCTCGAGCCGACCGCGATGCACGCTCGCGTAGCGCCCCGCCAGCTCGGCGCGCACCTGGGGTGTCGCGGCCGGCGCCGGGCCGAGATCGAAGCGCCCCAGGGAATCGCTGTACCCGCTCGCCAGCACGGCCTCCCCGTCCAGAGCGGTGATCGCCAGATCGGGGAAGGGGACCGTGAGCGCGTCTCCGTATGGAGTCGGCGTTCGTATGCGGCCCCGGGTTTCTCCGCGGAAGCGGGTCTCGTCGGCCGCCGGCCCGCCGGCCGAATGAACCAGGGATCGGCGTAGCAGGATCTCGCCGCTGCGCGCATCGACCAGCATCCGCCACGCCCCGGGCGGATCCGCCGCGCGCAGCCCGAGGCACCAGACCCATCGGTCTCGATCCCGCCCCGATAGCCGGCGCGGGCATACGGCGAGTCGCTCCTCCCACCAGACGATCCCCCGCGCGTTCCCGGCGCCGCTGTCGCGCAGCGCGCAGGCGCGCGCCTCCTCGCGCGAGAGTCGCGGGCCGCCGGGGTCGAGGTCGATCGCCGGGACGGCGCGCGAGACCAACGCGATCAGCGCTCCGCCGGGCCCCAAAGTTAGCGTGACGATCGCGCCCTCCACGGGGAAACCGGCGTGGAACTGCTGGTAGCGGAGATGGCGCAGCGTGCCCACCGTGCGGGTTTCCTGCCAGGCGAGCCGGGACGCATCGATGCCGAGGCTCTCGGCGTGCTCCGCAAGGACGCGCTCGCCGAGCGTCTCGGGGCTCTCCCGCGCCGGGAGCGCACCCGTGGCGGCACCCGCGGCGAGGATCAGCGCCAAGATGTCGGATAAGCGTCTCATCGCCCTCCGAGTCTAGGTGCCGCTCCCCTTCATTGCTACTCCGCCCGCGCCGGCCGTCCCGCTACGGCGACCGCCGCCCGGCTCGTCTTTACACTCGCTCGCGGGCGGGTCTAAGATGCCCGGCTTGACTGCCGCAGCGGGCGGCGGGCGTCCGAGTCACGGTAGGGAGGTGGGCGTGAGGCTCATGGATCGACTGATCATCGGCGTGCTGCCGGTCGTTCCCCGGCCGATCGTGGGGGCCTTCTCACGGCGCTACATCGCGGGGCGCACCGTGGAGGACGCGCTGCGTGAGGGGCACGCGCTGAATCGCTCCGGCTGCCGGGTGACCCTCGACGTCCTGGGCGAGCAAATTCGAGTCCGCGAGGAGGCGCTCCAGGCCCGCGATGCGTATCTGGCCCTGCTCGACGCGATCCACGCCTCGGGCGTCGACGGCAACGTCTCGCTGAAACCGACGCAGTTCGGTCTGACGTTCGACCGCGAGTACACGGCCGCCAACATCCGGGAGGTCGTGACGCACGCCCGCGATCGGGACCGCTTCGTGCGCATCGACATGGAAGACTCCCCGACCACCGACGCGACCCTCGAGGTTTACCGGACGCTGCGCCGCGACTTCACCAATCTGGGGGTCGTGCTCCAGGCGTGCCTGCGCCGGACGGTGGCGGACGCCGCGGCGCTCGCCGCGATGAAGGCGAACGTGCGCCTCTGCAAGGGGATCTACGTCGAACCGTACCGGATTTCCTGGCGCGACCCGGAGATCGTCCGGCAGAACTTCCTCCACGTGCTGGAGATCCTCTTGCGCGGCGGCTCCTACGTCGGTATCGCCACGCACGACGAGTACCTGGTATGGGGCGCGATGCGCCTGGTCCACGATCTGGGCCTGACGCCGGAGGACTACGAGTTCCAGATGCTGCTGGGCGTGACCCCGCGCCTGCGCGAGGTGATTATCGCTTCCGGGCATCGGATGCGGGTCTATGTCCCCTTCGGCGAGCAGTGGTACGCGTACTCGACCCGCCGCCTCCGGGAGAACCCGGGGCTGGCCGGGACGATCGCGCGGGACGTGCTGGGGCTTTCCTCGGACCGGCGGCGGCGGTAAGATGCGGTCGATGTTCGTGCGAATCGGGTTCGCGTTTTGCCTCTGGCTCGCGGTCGCGCCAGGGGTTGGAGGAGGGTCGGCGCCGCGCGCCGCGCCGACTGTCGGGTGGGTGCGGGTCGAGGACGCGATCCAACCCGCCTCGGCCGCCTTCCTCGAGCGCAGTCTGCGTTGGGCTTCCCGGGAAGACCTCACCGCTGTCGTGATCGAACTCGACACGCCCGGCGGGCTCGACAGCTCGATGCGGCGGATCGTGAAGGCGATCCTCGCGTCGCGCGTGCCGGTCGTGGTCTACGTCTCCCCGCCGGGTTCGCGCGCAGCGTCGGCCGGCGTCTTCTTGATGATGGCCGCGCACGTCGCGGCGATGGCGCCCGGCACCAACATCGGCGCGGCGCATCCGGTCGGGATCGGCGGCGGGCTCCCGGGCGCGGGCGAGGCGGCGCGCGACACGACGATGTGGGCCAAGGTGACGAACGACGCCGTCGCCTACGTACGCTCGCTCGCCGAGGGGAGCGGGCGCAACGTCGAGTGGGCCGAGAATGCCGTGCGCGAGAGCGTTTCGGTCTCCGCGGAAGACGCGCTGCGCCTGAAGGTCATCGACCTGATCGCGCAGGACCGGGCGCAGCTTCTCGCCGCGCTCGAGGGGCGCGAGGTGCGCGTCCTCGGGGAGCCGCGGCGCCTCGCGCTGGCCGGCGCGCGGATCGTCGAACGCCGCCCCGACCTGCGGGACCAGGTCCTAGGGGCGATCGCCAATCCGACGATCGCCTATCTGCTGCTCCTCCTGGGTGTCCTCGGCCTCTTCTTCGAGCTCTCCCACCCCGGGACGCTCTTCCCGGGCATCGTCGGGGCGCTATCGCTCCTGCTCGCCTTCTTCGCGCTCCAGATGCTCCCGGTGCGCGCCGCGGGGGTGGCGCTCATCCTGCTCTCCCTGGTCCTCTTCCTGCTGGAGATCAAGATCACCAGCTACGGAGCGCTTGCCATGGGTGCGATCGCGGCACTGCTCTTCGGATCCCTGATGCTCTTCGACGGCGCCGGCGGCGGAGCGCGGCTCTCCCTGGGCGTGATCCTGCCGACGCTGGTCGTCGTGACCGGCCTCTGCCTCTTCGGCGTGGTGATGGCGGTGCGCGCGCAGGGTCGCCGGCCCGTCACCGGCGCCGAGGGCCTGATCGGCAAGCGGGGCGAGGCGCGGACTGCGCTCGATCCGCACGGGCGGGTCTTCGTCCATGGTGAAATCTGGAATGCGACTGGCGAGTCCCCGGTGGCGCTGGGGCAGCCGGTGCGGGTGGTGCGCGTCGAGGGCCTGCGGCTGTGGGTGGTCCCGGTCTCCGAGACGGAGACCTTTACAAGGAGGTAACGACGATGGGTTTCACGGCGCTCGGGATCCTGGTCCTGCTCGGCTTTATCATTCTCTCCAATGCGATCCGCGTGCTGCGTGAGTACGAGCGTGGGGTGATCTTCCGCCTGGGGCGCATGATCGGGGTGAAGGGCCCCGGACTGATCCTGCTGATCCCGGTCCTCGACCGCATGGTGAAGGTGAGCCTGCGGACGGTGGTGATGGACATCCCGCCCCAGGACGTGATCACCCGGGACAACGTCTCGGTAAAGGTGAACGCGGTGCTCTACTTCCGCGTCATCGACCCGGCGCGGTCGGTGATCGAGGTGGAGAACTTCCTCTACGCCACCTCGCAGCTGGCCCAGACCACGCTGCGGAGCATCCTGGGGCAGGCGGAGATGGACGAGCTGCTCGCCGAGCGGGAGAAAATCAACCGCGAGCTGCAGGTGATCATCGATCAGCAGTCGGAGCCGTGGGGGATCAAGGTGGCCGCGGTCGAGGTCAAGGACGTCGACCTCCCGATCGAGATGAAGCGCGCCATGGCGCGTCAGGCCGAGGCGGAGCGGGTGCGGCGGGCCAAGGTGATCGCCGCCGAGGGCGAGTTCCAGGCCTCGCAGAAGCTGGCCGACGCCGCGGCGGTGATGAGCGTCCATCCGGTCGCGGTGCAGCTGCGTTTCTTGCAGACCCTGACCGAGGTCGCCTCGGAGAAAAACTCGACGACGATCTTTCCCGTGCCGATCGACCTCTTCACGCCGTTCATCAGGGCGGCGGAGCGCTTGGTGGGAGGAGCCGCCGGGTCCGGCGGCGTGTCCGGTCCTACAGGAACGGCGTAAGGTTCGTGTTCCCGACGCGGCCGCCGGGACAGAGTTCGATGCAGCGGCGCGCCACGAGCGCAATCAGTCGCTTGACCCCATCGGTCTTCTGCGGCGCGGAGAACGGGTGGCAACGCACCAGCACCCCGTTCTCCTCCTGTCGCACGAGGAGGAAGAAGTTCTGCCGCAGATAGCCCTCGACGACGACCGCTTCGAGCACCAGCGAAGTCGCCGCCGGGTCGAGATAGGCGTTCTGGACCTTCAGCACCTGCCGAGGGTAGGATTCGACGATCTGAGAGAGGGGAGCGCTCAGGTTCCGGATGTGACACGGTCCCAGGATCTGCACGTGCGGCATTCGTTCCGCTCCTCCCCGATCTCACCCCGCGCCTGACGCTAGGCGCGCGGGGTGAGGATGTCAACGCCCCGGCCCGCGGGCGGGCAAAGGACGGAGCGGATGCCCGTGGAGAAAGACGCGCGGCGGGATCTCGACTGGCGCGCGTGGCGACCGGAACCTCACGGCTTCCGCTTCTGTCTGACGCCGGACCCGCCCGAGCTCCCCGGTCTCTGGGACCTGGCGCGCGACACCGGCGTGATCCCGCACTGGACCGCGATCTTCCGGGCGAACGCGCGTTTTCTGCTCGAGATCGTCGCCGCCGACGGCGATCGCGATGCTCCCCCGCGCGCCAGCCGAGCGATCGAGATCTTCGAAGCTCTGCTCCGCGACCTGGACTCGGGAGAGGCGCGGGAGATGCGCACGGTCCACGGGGTGACCCTGGTGCGCGAGCACCTGCTGCGCGGCCATGACCTGCCCGACCCGTATCGCGGGATCAAGGCCCGCGAAGCGGGCCGGTTGCTGCTCGAGGTGCCCGCCGCGCTCGAGCGCGCCTGGGAGCTGGCAAGCTGGGAAGGCTCGCGCGAGGCGTTGATCGAGGTGCTGAGCGATCTCCTGGCCGGCAATCTCTTCGATCTCGGCTCCCGCTGGACTCAGGAGGCGTTCCGCGCCGGGGAGCTGGACATTGCCGGGGCGCGGCGCGCCTACCGCGGGTGGGTGGCGGAGCGGCTGGCGGGCTGGGACCCGGCGGTGCTCGAGCGCCTGGAGCCGCGACCGCGGCCCCTGGGCGCGCCGGCGGAGGGCCGCGTGCTCCTCTTCGCCGACAACGCGGGCCCCGACTTCCTCCTCGGGATCCTCCCGGCCGCCGTCTTCTGGTCCCGGCGCTGGGAGGTGGTGGTGGTCGTCAACTCCTTGCCGGCCTCGAGCGACATCGCCATTGAAGAGGCCCGCGCCCACTGGACGCTGCTCGGCGCGCTGCCCGGGGGCCCGCTGGGTCGAGCGCAGGCGGCGGGGCGCCTCGCGCTGATCGAGAGCGGTACCGGGTCGCCCGGGATCGACCTGCGTTTCGTCGGCGCGAGCCTCAACGAGAAGGCGGGCGGGGCGAGCTGGATCCTGCTCGAGGGCCAGGGTCGCGCGATCGAGACGAACTGGACGACGCCGTTCCTCTGCCCGGTGCTGCGCGCGGCGGTGGTGAAGGACCCCGGCGTGGCCGAGAGAATCGGGGGGAGCGCCGGCCAACCGCTGCTGCGTTGGGACGAGCCGAGGGGCGCGACGTCCGGGGACGCGGGAAAGGAGATGCGATGAAGCGGATCCCGGTCATTCTCGCCGTGGGGGCGATCGCGATCGGTCTGGCCGCGGCGGGTCTCGGACTCTGCGGTTGCGGCCGCGATCGCTCGGAGGAGATCCCGCCGCCGGGGGAAATCGCCGTGCCCTGGCTGACCCAGGAGGGAAGCGCCCCGGCCTGGAACGTTCTGCTCATCACGCTCGACACGACGCGCCGCGACCGTCTCGGCTGTTACGGCCGTACGCCATCCCTCACGCCGAACCTGGACCGGCTGGCGCGACGCGGCGTGCTCTTCGAGAACGCGGTTTCCGCGATTCCGGTCACGCTGCCCTCGCACGCCACGATCCTGACCGGCCTCAATCCGCAGGAACACGGGGTCCGCAACAACGGCACCTTCGTCCTCGATTCCGCGCGGGTCACGCTGGCCGAGCTGCTCCACGCCCGCGGGTACGCGACCGGCGCGACCCTGGGCGCCTTCCCGGTCGACGCGCGTTTCGGCCTGGATCAGGGCTTCGAGGTTTACGACGACGACTTCCCGGCGGAGAGCAAGGTGCGCGATTGGCAGATGGTGCAGCGGCCGGCGAATCAGGTGACCCGGACCGCGCTGGCCTGGATCGCGGCGCATCGCGACCGCCCGTTTTTCCACTGGGCGCACTATTTCGATCCGCACTTCCCCTACGAGCCGCCGGAACCCTACGCGAAGCAGCACGCCGAGCCGTACGACGGTGAGATCGCCTTCATGGACCACGCGGTGGGAGACCTGGTGCGAGGGTGCGACTCGCTCGGTCTGGGGCGAAACACCTGGATCCTATGCGTCGGCGACCATGGTGAATCCCTCGGCGAACACGCGGAGAAGGGGCACTCGATCCTGCTCTACGGCGTGACCCAGCTCGTCCCCTGCATTCTGGTCCCGCCGGAGGACTGGCACGGACTGCCCGCGGGCCGCGTGCGCGGCCGCCGGGTTCCGCAGGCGATCGGGTTGCGCGATCTCGCGCCGACACTGGCGAACGCACTCGGTCTCAGCGCTGCCGAGCTTCCCGCGAGCGGGGGCAGCCTGCTCCCGCTCCTGGGGGGGCAGGCGAAGGTGCCGGGAGTGGTTTACACCGAGACCCTGGTGCCCTTCCTCGAGTACGGCTGGAGCGAGCTGCGCGGGGTGCGCACGCGCCGCTGGTCCTACATCCGCGCGCCGCAGCCGGAGCTCTACGACCTGGCGGCGGACCCGGGCGAAACGACGAATCTGATCGACCGGCAGCCGCAGGTTGCCGAACGACTGTCGGCGTGGTGCGACCGGTTCGTGGCCGCCGGGACCGGCGAGGCGGTGACCCAGGAACTCGACCCCGATACGATCGAGCGGCTGCGCAGCCTCGGCTATATCGCCACCGCGGCGCCCCGCGGTCCCTCGCGCAACGAGAAGGATCCGAAGACGCTCATGCCGCTCTTCGACCAGATGAACGCGGCTCGGACCGCGCTCGCCACCCAGTCGCTCGATGAGGCGCGCCGTCTGGTCGAGGAGGTTCTCACCCGCGACCCGGGCAACCCTCAGGCGACGCGGCTCAATGGGACGACGCTCCTGCGTCTGGGGGATTGGACCGGCGCGCGTCGGGTCTTCGACGAGTTGCTCACCCGTTTCCCCGGCGACTTCGACGCGGAGCTGCAGGGCGCCCTGGCCCGGGTGCGCGCCGGCGACCTGGATCCGGCGGAGAAGCGGCTGGCCGAGCTGCACGCCCGTTATCCGGAGAACGTTCAGGTGCGTGAGCTCTACGCCGAACTGCTCGCGCAACGCGGGCGCGTCGCCGAAGGACGCCGCGTCCTCGAATCGGCGCTGCCATCGGCCGGCGCCGGGGTGGGATCCCTGGTCAGTCTCGCGCTCTTCGAGTGGAACATGGGGGATCCGGAGCGGGCCCGGCGCGCGGCGCGCGATGCGTTGGCGCGCGATTCGACCCAGGCCTCGGCGCTCGCGATCGAGGGGGAGTGGGCCTGGCGGCGTTCGACCGAGGTCGGCGAGCCGGAGACCGGTCGGTTCCGGACGGAGTCGCAGACGCTGATGGAGCGTGCGCTGGCGCTCGACGCGACGGAGCCGATGGCGGCGTTCCGCCTCGGCTGGTTCGCGCGCCAGACGGGGAACCTCCCCCGCGCCCTCGAGCTCTATCAGCGGGCGCTCTCGCGGCGCCCGGACATGGCGGCGGCGCACGTGAATCTGGCGAACCTGATGCGTGAAAGCGGCCGGGCGATGGACGCGATCCGACACTACGAGATCGCCCGCGCGCTCGGCTTGGACGACATCAACCTGCTCATCAACTACGGCGTGGCCCTGGCGACGGTGGGGCGCGCCCCACAGGCCCGGCAGATCTGGGAGGAAGCGCTGCGCAAGACCAACGACCCGCAGACACGCGAGGGCCTGCAGCGGAACATCAAGATGCTGGAGAGCGGCGGTCGGTCCTAGCGATCGCGCGTCAGCGTCAGCACGCTCTCCAGGTGCGGCGTTTGCGGGAACAGGTCGAATACCCGCAGGTTCCGCGCGCGGTAGCCGTCCTCGTTGACCAGCACCCCCGCGTCGCGCGCCAGCGTCGAGGGGTTGCAGGAGACGTAGACGATGCGCGGGGCGCGGAGGCCGCGCAGCTTCTCCAGGGCGCGGGGATGGAGCCCGCTGCGCGGCGGATCGACCAGCACCACATCCCAGCGATCCGTTTCCCAGGGCTCCGCCTCCTTGGCCTCGATCGCCGCACAGCGGAATTCCGCCCCCTGGATCCCGTTCGCCGCGGCGGTGGCGCGTGCCTCCTCGACCGCCGCCGGCAGCACTTCGACCCCCAGGACCCGCGCGCCGTCGCGAGCCAGCGGAAGGCTGAGCGTTCCGGCGCCGCAGTAGAGATCGAGGAGTCGCGTGCCGGGGCCACACGCCGTCTGCTCCCGGACCTCTTCGGCGAGCGCCTCGGCGCCGCGCGTCTGGGTCTGGAAGAACGACGATGCCCCGAGGCGAAAGTCGATGCCGGCGAGCGTCTCGCGCCAGAACGGCTCTCCCAGAAGCGGGAGGTCGTAGTCGCCCCGGGCGACAGTCGCGCGGCGCAGGTTGACGCTGGCGACGATGCCGCTGACTTCGGGCACGGCCGCCCGGAGCTCACGGGCGATCTCGGGCACCGCCGGGTCCTCCCGGCGCACGACCAGGACCAACAGCAGGTCGGGATGGCGCAGCGAGCGGCGCACCACCAGATGACGCAGCAGACCCTCGTCACTACGGGAGTCGTAGGCCGGGAGGCCGCGACGCCGCGCGATCTCGCGCAACTCGCCCACGATCCGATTGGTGAGCGGCGACTGGAGGCGGCAGTCCTGGATGTCGAAGATCGCGTCGTAGCGCCCCCGGAGGTGGAGTCCCAGCGCGATCCCGGTGGGGAGCGGTCCTCCTTCGCGCAACTCCTCCGCCGGCACCCAAGGGCGCCGGGCGAAGCTGAACTCCATCTTGTTCCGGTAGTACCAGACCTCGGGCGACTGCCAGGCGGGGGCGACCACTTCCGGGACCAGACGCCCCAGGCGCTGCAGGAGAGAGCGGGCTTGAGCTTCCTTCCACCGGAGCTGCGCCGCGGGGGAGAGACCCTGGAGCGCGCAGCCGCCGCAGATCTCGGAGTGCCCGCAGGTGGGGGGCACGCGGTCGACAGAAGGCTCGACGATTTCGAGCAGCTCTCCCTCGAAGAGGCCCTTGCGCCGTCGGCGTAGCCGCACGCGCACCCGGTCGCCGGGAAATGCGCGCGGCACCATCACCACCCAGCCGGAGGCCCGCAGCACACCCATGCCCCCGTACGCCAGGTCCAGAACCTCGCCGGCGATCGTCTCGCCCGCCCGCGGCGCGCGCTCCGGTTTCGGCGCATCCATTTTCGGTCCACCCCCTTGCGTCTCAGGGTAGAGCAGGCTCGCGTGCGGGTCTATAATGCCGTCCGCCCGGGTGCGCCGCTCCGGCACGGTCGCCGACGCGGTTCCGGCAAGAAGGAGGAAACATGCGGATCGTGGATCGATTGTGGATGCGCAGCGCCGTCGCGTTCGCCCTGGTCCTGTTCTTCGCCGCCTCCTGCGGCAAGAAGAACGACCAGACCGGCCTCCAGGACACCGGAAACGAAATCGTGGGCGCGCCGTCCACGATACTGGCCAAGATCGGTCCCCGGCCGATCACCCTGGCGGAGGTCGAGGTACTTTGTTCGTACTGGACGAGCAGTCGCGCGCCCCAGGCGCAGGGCGTCACCAGCCGGCGCCAGCTGCAGATTCGGGCGCTCGACGCGCTGATCGATCAGGTCGTGCTGTCGCAGGAGGCCGAACGCCGTGGCATAGCGGCCCCCGATTCGGTCGTCGACGGGATGCTCAGCCGCTGGGAGGGGCAATTCCCCGACCCGACCCAGCGCGATGCGAAGCTGGCGGAGCGCGGTCTGACGCTGGGTCAGATCCGCGAGAAGTTCCGCCAGGACATCCTGGTGCAGAACCTGGTGAAACAGTCGGTGGCGGACACGATCCAGGTCAGCGGCGCGGACGTCAGCGCCTACTATGCGGCGCATCCGGAGTTCTTCGAGACCACCGAGGTACACGCCCGGCACATCCTGAAGCTGGCCGATCGTGGCGGATCTCCCGACACGATTGAGGCGAAGCGTCGCGAGGTCGAGGCGTTGCTCGCGCGCGTTCGAGGCGGCGAGGACTTCGCGGAGCTGGCGCGGACGAACTCGGACGACACCCGGTCCGCCGTCCAGGGGGGCGACCTCGGTTTCTTCAACCGGGGGCGCATGGTGCCGGAATTCTCCGCGGCGGCTTTCGCCCTGGCGCCGGAGCAGGTGAGCGATGTGGTGCAGACGGACTACGGCTTCCACATCATCAAGGTCGAGGAGCGACGCAACGAGGGGACGCGCTCCGAGGCCGAGGTCGCGCCCGCGATCGAGCAGTACCTGCGCAACCAGAAGATCGAGCAGGCGGTAAACGGGCTGGCGCAGACGTTGCGACAGAAGTCGAAGCTCAAGATGAAGGTGAAGGCCTGACGGGCGCCGCCGCCCGGGAGTGGTCGCTTTGAAGGCCGAGGCGTTGCCGCCCGAGACTCGGTTCGAGGCGTTCCTCGCCGAGCTGCAGCAGTATCGCCCCGAGCTCGACCCGGGGGTGCTGAGGCGCGCCTTCCGGCTGGCGCAGACCGCGCACGGTGGTCAGTTGCGCCAAAGCGGCGAGCTGTTCCTGATCCATCCGGTGGAGGTGGCCCGGATCCAGCTCGATCTGCTGCGCCGCCGGGCCGACCTGACGATCCTCGCGGCGTCGTTGCTGCACGATACCGTGGAGGACACCGCGGCCGTCTCGTTCGAGACGCTGGAGCGGGAGTTCGGCGCCGAAGTTGCTTCCCTGGTCGACGGGGTTACCAAGATCGGCGTCCTGCCCTTCCGTTCCCCCGAGGTGACGCAGTCGGAGAACTACCGCAAGATGCTGCTCTCGATGGCTCGCGACATCCGGGTCATCCTGATCAAGCTTGCCGACCGCCTGCACAACATGCGGACCCTGGACTGGCTCGAGCCGGAGCGCCGCCGGCGCATCGCCCAGGAGACGCTCGACATCTACGCGCCGATCGCGCACCGGCTGGGCATCGCGCGCTTCAAGTGGGAGCTGGAGGACCTGGCCTTCAAGCACCTGGATCCGGAGTCCTACCGGATGCTGGTGGCCAAGATCGCCGAGAAGCGCGAGGAACGCGAGCGGGCGATCGAGGAGGTCGAGGGGCCGCTGCGCGCGCTGCTGGCCGAGCGCGGCATCGCGGCGGAGGTGACCGGGCGACCCAAGCACCTGCTCAGCATCTGGCGCAAGATGCAGCGACTGAACACCCCCTTCGAGGAGATCTTCGATCTCCTCGGCATCCGGATTCTGACCGAGACCCAGGACGACTGCTACCGGGTGTTCGGGATGGTGCACGAGATCTTCACGCCGGTGGCGGACCACTTCAAGGACTACATCGCCACCCCGAAGAGCAACATGTACCAGTCGCTCCACACCACGGTGCTGGTCCCGGAGCAAAAACGGATGGTCGAGATCCAGATCCGCACCCGCGAGATGCACGTCGTCTCGCAGATCGGGATCGCCGCGCACTACGCGTACAAGGAGGGGAGCGCCGCCCGCGACCGCGAACTGCAGAAGAAGCTGGGCGAGTTCATCGTGCAGGGGACGACCGAGTGGCAGGACGACACCGGCGACCCGGCGGAGTTCATGGACTTCCTGCGCACCTCGCTCTATCAGGACGAGGTCTTCGTCTTTACCCCCAAGGGCGGGCTGAAGCACCTGCCGCGGGGCGCCACGCCGATCGACTTCGCCTATTCGATCCACACCGACGTCGGGCACCACTGCGTCGGCGCCAAGGTGAACGGGAGGATCGTCCCGCTGCGCTACCCGTTGAAGAGCGGCGAGGTGGTCGAGATCATCTCCTCGCCTCAGGGGCAGCCGAGCGAGAACTGGCTCGGGTTCGTCGGCACCAGCCGCGCCAAGCAGAAGATCCGGCATTTCCTGATGCAGGAGCGGTTGGAGGTTTCGGTCGGGCTCGGACGCGACATCCTCACCCGAGAGCTGCGCAAGCATCACGTCAAGCTCCCCCCGGAGAAGGAGCTGGAGGAGGTGTCGCAGAGCTTCGGCCTATCCGACGTGCCGCTGCTCTACGCCAAGATCGGCCAGGGAGACCTCTCGGTCGCCAGCATCGTCGCCCGCATGTTGCCGGAGAAACCGGCGGAGGAGCCCAAGACCGCTTCGGCGCTGGAGCGCATCAAGCGCCTGGCCCAGCGCCCGGTGAAGGGGGTCCGCATCGGCGAGCTGGATGGTCTCCTGATCCGTATCGCGCAGTGCTGTCAGCCGATCCCGGGGGACAAGGTGATCGGGCTGATCACCAAGGGACGGGGCATCTCGGTGCATCGCGTCGACTGCCCGAACACGTTCGACGACCGCGTGCCTCCCGAGCGTCGGATCGAGGTCGAGTGGGACGTGGCGCGCGATCAGCACTTCCTGGTGCGGCTGCAGGTGGTGAGCGGAGACCGGTCGAAGCTGCTCGCCGACGTCGCTTCGGCGATTTCGCGCACCGGGACCTACATGCGTCACGGGGCGATGGGTTCCACGGGGGACGGGGAGGCGCGCGGCCAGTTCGTGCTCGAGGTGCGGAACCTCAGCCATTTGCAGCGGGTGCTGGACGCGATCCGTCGCGTGCGGGGGGTGCGTCAGGTCGAGCGCCAGAACACGATCGCCGGATTTGATGTGCCGGAGGGCGAGGCGGGCGATTCCTCGGAATCGTCGGAGTCTTCGGAGCGGTCAAGGCGGCCGCGGACCGACAGCGGTCGGGATTGGAGGAAGCGATGATCGCGGGATGCGATCGGCGGGCGGCGGCCCGCGCGGTCTTGCTGTTTCTGATCTTGGGGGCGGCCGGCCCGGGTGGGGCGCCGGCGCGCGCGTCCTCGGCCGCGGTCGGCGTCCGCTACGGCTGGGCCGATGCGACCGGGGAGCTCTTCGAGGGCAGCCCCGACCTCGGCGGATGCGACCTGGTCGGGGTCCAGCTCGGGATCGGGCTGGCGTCGATCCTGCAGGTCGAGGTCGCCGGCGAGTACGTGAGCCAGCCGTTCGACTTCGCCAGGGGTCTGTTCGCCGGGGTCGAGGCGGCGGGTCGCGGCGACTACCAGGACCTAACACTGCTCGCGACGGCGCGCCTTCAGATCTTCACCATGACGTTCCTGCCGCTCAAACTCTACGCCGGCGGCGGCGCCAACGTCCATTACGCGAATCTGGAGCTCCACGACGTCACCGAAGTGCCCAGCGCGCGCTTCGGGACCGGCGACCTGGAGGATGCGATCCGCGACGTCGCCGGCAAGACGACCCAGGTCGGCTGGCACCTGGTGGCGGGGACCCGGCTGGCCTTCACCGGTTTTCCGTTTTCGTTCTTTCTCGAAGGGCGCTACCAGGACCCCTTCAAGCGCGATGACGGCGTGCCGACGTCGAAATCCGTCTACCTGGGCGCCGAACTCAGTTTGTGATGCGGGGGCGGGCATGATCGCGGTGGTGCAACGGGTCGCCCGCGCCGAGGTGCGGATCGCGGGACGGGAGCCGGCGCGCATCGATCGCGGTCTGTTGATCCTCCTCGGTGTCGCTCGCGACGACCGCGCGACGGACGCCGAGTGGCTGGCGCGAAAGTGCCTGAGCCTGCGCATCTTCAATGATGCCGCCGACCGCATGAACCTCGGCCTGGAAGAGGTCGGCGGCGGCGTGCTGATCGTCTCCCAGTTCACCCTCCTGGGCGACGTCGTAAAGGGCCGCCGGCCGAGTTGGGGCGACGCGGCCGAGCCGCGGGAGGCGGAGGCGCTCTACGAGACTTTCGTCGCGCAAGTGCGAAGCGGGCCGTTTCCGGTCGCGACCGGCGTCTTCCAGGCACGGATGGAGGTCGACGCGATCAACGAAGGCCCGGTCACCCTGATCATCGACAGTCGCCACGCGCGCACCCCTCGGGCCGAGCCCGCCGCGAGCGGGGAAGCCCTGTTGCGCGCCTCCCGCGAGCCCTTGATCCTCGCCTCGCGTTCGCCGCGACGGGCGCGGCTCCTCGAGATGCTCGGGGTGCCCTTCACGATCCGCGCCCCGCACGAGGACGGCGGGCGCTGGATCCCCGGTGAGGACCCGGCGGCCTACGCCGTGCTCCAGGCGGAAGCGAAGGCGATCGCCGTCGCCGAGGGGCTTTCCGCGGGGGTGGTGCTCGGGGCGGACACGGTCGTCCACCTGGACGGCGTCGTGCTCG
>Ga0315286_10003083_pt1 | contig 15609 bp, 17 predicted proteins | sample YL17G10_0_MG_FD_205038 | JGI IMG/M metagenome (GOLD analysis project Ga0315286, IMG submission 205038) | Sediment microbial communities from Yellowstone Lake, YNP, Wyoming, USA - YL17G10_0 | ecosystem: Environmental > Aquatic > Freshwater > Lake > Sediment | place: USA: Wyoming | collected...
TTCAGACAAGCACCCTGAGGGAAAGCGCCGAACTCTTTGAGTAATCTAGCCGCCTGATAAACCAGATTGGCTTCGGTTGGAAGTTCAGCCATATCAGCCTTTACCTGTATATTAGGCGCTGCCTCCAGTTCCAACACATCACAGAGGCCAATGGCTTGGATAACAGTGCGCACCTCATGATAGCCATCGGGACGTTTCCCCAGTACCTCCAAAGTGAGATTGATCTTGGATGGTGCCAGCATTTTCAACATAGCTTATCCTGCAGCCATTCTGGACTCTAGCTCGGCCCATTCTTCCAGGCTTAGCGTTTCCGCCCGCCGTCTGGGGTCTATACCTGCCTGCTCCAGCAGAGAGGCCGCCTCTTGTGTTTCTATCTGCAGCCCATGGGCTAGCGAGTTATGTAACTGCTTACGTCGGTTGCCAAAGCCAGCTCGCACCAGATTAAAAAAACGGCTCTGGTCGGTCACTTTCACCAGAGGCTGACTGTAAACGTCTACGCGCAGCAGCACCGAATCAACCTTAGGCTGGGGGAAGAAGCAGTTAGCCGGCACTTTGCAAACTATTCTGGGCTGACCATAGAACTGGATACTTACAGATAACAGGCTCATGTCACCTGGCCTGGCTACTATAGTTTGTCCCACCTCTTGCTGCACCATCACCACCAATAAGCTGGGCTTGATTCCAGCTTCAAGGAAATGGCGTAATGTGGGTGATGTTATATAGTATGGCAAGTTGGCAACCACTTTGTATCGAGACGCTTGGGACTGCTCCATCAATGTAGCAGGGTCAACCCTAAGTACGTCGGCATTAATAATGTTGAGGTTTGGGGGATGGTGTAAGGCCTGGCCTAGAGCACCGGCTAATCGCTCATCCAGTTCAATGGCGATGACCCGGCCCGCTCTCTTGGTCAGCTCACGGGTAAGCAAGCCAAGGCCAGGCCCTATTTCTACAACTGTATCAGCAGGCTCCAGTTCAGCGGCAGCCACAATCTGGTGCAGCACCCCACGGTTGACCAGGAAATTCTGTCCCATTCGGCGACCACCGCGGATGCCCAGTTGCCGCAGCCAGCCTCTGGTCTGAGACAACAACGATGGCTCCTCATCATCCTCCTGGGATGGTATTTGTACCAAGTAAAACGTACCTCAATCTAGGCCCGGATAGCTTCTTTGATAACCCTATCTTCAAAATCCTCTGGGCGTTCTTTCCTCAGGAGATTTAGTGGCGCTGCTGCAGAGTCTGCCAATTACGGACATAGACCACATTCGCAGTCAGGGATTATAGACTCTATTATGGAGCAGCACTAAATCTTAAGTTTGAAAACGCGGATGGCGGTGTCCCTGAGGAACAACTGCTTCACCTTGTCTTTAAGTCCCAGTTGCTCTACCTGCTCCAGATTGGGCTTTTGCTCCGTCACAGGCCAGTCCGAACCCCACATGCACTTGTCATAGCCTCTGGTGTTCATAAATTTCACCATTGACTGGTCATAGTACTTGGGCAAGTAGGCTTCCATGCTGAAATAGACATTCGGGTTCTTCAGCACCACACCCTGCAATACTTCTATCCAGGGCCAGCCGGTATGCCCCGCAATGATCCTGAGTTCGGGGAATATCTCGGCCACCTCGTCAATCTGCAGCGGATGACAATATCCCTCAGGCAGTGACTCCGCGAAATGTCCGCACTGGGTGATCAACGGGATATCCAGTTCAACACATTTAGCATAGAATGGAAACCATATCTTATCGTTAAAGGGGGCGAAACCGCCCGTGTGCGTTACGGCTCCTGCGAAGAACCCGTCGTATTCTTTGACTACCTTCTCCATCTCCCTGACGCCGTCCATCACTGTCCATGGATTGATGCCGTAAAGGCCCCGAAATCTCTTGGGGTATTTCTGGTAATAGGGAAGGAGATCCCTCCAATCGTTCTGAATGATCATCCGGGGCGCTTGCCCCAGCTTCATGCGACGGCTATGTCCCTGCTGCATGAGTGCGAACATGGTGATCTCAACACCAGCGGCGTCCATTCTGGCTACCAGGTCTTCAGGCTTGTTTGAAGGCATCTTCCTATCCAAGTGTTCTGTTTTGGTTGCTGCTGCCATCTCGGAATGACCAAGAAGCTCGGCCATTTTTGCTTCCGCGATATAGTTATACCAGACATCTATTGCTTTAATTGCTTGGGCCATCTTTTCCTCCTGATTTGATTATTGAATGATATCGTGCCCACTTTCAGCGACGAGGTTATCCTCCCCATCAATGGCACGAGTCATTATGGCTATATTATATCATGCCAAATCATTTTTAACATTGCGGTCTATCGGGCGCAAAATTGACGCAGAACTGTCTTTCGAGAATGAGCCAGGGCACAGGGAAGAGCGCCCCTTGCAGTCGGGTGAATTGACTTGCTAGCCGCCGATTACCTCGTTTAGCCCTTCGACCAGCTGATCCATCTGCTCCGGGGGCACCTTGTTAAGAATTCCCCCGATACGTTCTACAGATAGCGTTCGAATTTGGCTGATTTTAACCCAGGATTGCTTCGACAATGTGGAGGGGATCAGTTCCAGTGTAAGAGGAAAGTCGGCACGTTGAGGCTGACTAGTGATTGCCATTGCAATGACTGTCCCGGAGCGCTCATTGAATATGTCCTGACTGATGATGACAACGGGACGCTTACCACCCTGTTCACGCCCCTTAACCGGATTTAGATCAGCCCAACGGATCTCCCCTCTCAATATTTGGGCCACTGAGCCAACTCCTCGGATAACCCTTCATCTGCCAGTGCTTGTTCGGCAATGGGGTCCAGCTTCGCACACTCCTCAGCTAGGCGAACACGCTCAAACCGGATGAGTTTCTCATCAATTGCCTCTTGGATGGCACTGCTCCGGCTGGGAAATACTCGCTTATCCACAAGCCGATCCAGTTTCTCTATGGTTTCTCGATTTATGCTTACTGCCACTTTTGTCGTTCTCATTATCAGCCTCTGGTATTACTATATGTCATACCAAGTTACAAGTCAAGCCTCTTTCATTAGTGGCTAACACCCAGTAAAACCCGACCCAAGAGCTATGTCTGCCTGCCCCTATTATCAAGACAACCGTTTGGATGCCAAGCCAAGCCCAACAATGGATGCTCTTAGGGTCAATGCTCCCACTGTTGTTAGGCTTTCCCTTAGCGTTTCTCATTTCTCATATGTCTCGTATTTTCCAGTTGGTACAACAAAGGTTTCACTACAATTTCGTACTGTGCAAGGAATCAATGCCATAATCTATTAAGAAAGGCAGGTTTGAGTAGGGTATTGGACATCCTTCATTGTGTCGCTAACCGTTCATAGCCCGTGTATATCCCAAATCTTGATCGTCCCATCAGAATCGCCCGATGCTAACAAATTGCCATCAGGCGAAAAGCTCAGACAGGTTATGGAACCTACGTGCCCGATCAAGGTTGTCAGTTTTTTTGTCTGCTACATCCCACACCTCTATTTTTCCGTCGCTTCCGCATACTAGCAGACTGCCATCGGGCGAAAAAGCCAGGCCGAAACAACCCCATTGATCTATGGCAAACTTGAAGGATGCGTTCTGTCTATTTTTAGCCAAGTCCCATAACCTGACTGTGCCATCCATGCCAGCTGATGCCAATAAGCTGCCATCAAGGGAGAAAGCCACGCGAAAAACCGCATCTCCTGTGGGAATCTTGGGAATCGGCACCTGCTGTCTAGTGTAGTGTCTCAGTAACAGCTTTACAACTGAATTACACATAAATAGCTGGTAGCCAAAAGGTTCTATTGTCAAGTCATTGGTGAGACACTACACTAGTTTCCAGGTCCCAAAGTATTACTTCCCCAAGACTGCCAGATGCTAAGAGCCTGCCGTTAGGTGAAAGTGATAAGCCATATAAACCGCTATAGCCGACAGTGTCCCTGTAAAAACTTGCCAGCTCTTTTTTGTCTGCGACATCCCACAGTTTGACGTTGTCATGGCCATAATCTCGTACTAAACCTAGTGCTAACAGATTACTATCGGACCAAGAGGCCACCGGTGCAATAGACCCCCACTCGTCTGGGAAAGCGATGTTTACTGTCTGCTTTCCCTCAATAGTGTCCCAGATCATCATATCCCCGCCACTGAGGACAAGTCTCAGTGATCTCCCATCAGGTGAAAAGGTCATATTGAGAACCTCACCATTATGAGCTTCGATAGTCGCCATTTCATTTCCCTTGTATAGCGACGCTACCCACTGTTCAACCTCATCGGTGGGATAACTGCCTACACCGGCCTCATGAACACTTATAGCCCCTAGGGGACCGGTAGTAAATATCCTTGAAGAAATAACATAGCCTTCTATCCAATCCATTAGCCAAGCCTCCCAAGTACGCTTAGAGGCATCCCTCCCAGCCGGGTTGTTGGAACCTTCGTAATAATACTTTCCCACTTTTTCAATCGTTTGCTTAATGCAGAGAATTGTGGCCACTTCTGAATCCGAACCAGCTTCCAAAGAGCCGAAGCCCAAGCCTGCGTTGAGATTACTTACCAATTCCCAATCATCTCCACTGGCGTCCCTGCTGATCAGGGCGAGTATTCCACCTTGCATAGGGTGTTCACTGGCCGTGGATGACTCAGCACATTTGCACAAATTTCCAGTAGTGGAAAGTGTCGAGGTATCAAAAAGTGGTGACTTAGACACTTCTTTTTCTTTATCGCAACCAACCAACAGAAACAAAAACATCAAAAGCAGCGCCAACGCAATAACAACTGCCATATTGACTAGGGACTTACTCTCTCTCACCTTGACCCCCTTAATTTAGAAGAAAGCCCAACATTCTGGTATAAACTTATTTCACCATTAGCGCCATTATATGATAGGGAGGCAGAAGATTCAACCGAGATTGCGCTAAACTCAAAGTTGGAATCAAGCCAAATCTTCATTGAAGGAAAGTCATACAGGAATGGACACCTCAGAAGAGTGTAAAGTCCTTGAAGAGAAAATGCACCAGACGCTCAGGCTCCGCCAGATATCCAGCAGCACGGAGAAAACCTACATCTCCTAGATTCAGGGTTTCAAATAGTTGGTATAAAGGAGAAAACCTATGGTCGTGCACCCTCTGTCGATTCCGCTTCATGGCTTACCACGGGCAGTTGACTCCAGCCAGGCAACCTTGCGGCACCCAGAGCTTTCTATTTACCGCTGCTTCCTTCCGGACCTGACGGGGTTCATAGCGCCCTGCCGCGCAAGACCCAGCCTTCACCACCAACCAATCCATGGCAGTCCCGCAAGGCAAGAGACCTCGAGAGGGAATTCAGCCCCGCTATAGCGGATTGCGGGTACAGGGCACCGCTAGCTCCCCGCTTAGCACGACCATTTGAGATGTTAACTTAAAGGCCGCCTCTTGTCAAGCTGGAGACGGCCGTCAGAGTACACTTATGGTTTAAGTGGTCATATACTTTCCGGTGAGATTTCTGCACGTTTCCTTATGAAGCTATATCTCTCATCTTATCTGGCGTAGCACCGCTACCACTCTGCCCTGAATTTCAATGTTATCGGGGTGCACAAAGAGCGGCAACATCTGGGAGTTACAGGGCTGGAGACGAACGTGATCTGCTTCCCGGTAGAACCTCTTCAAAGTGGTCTCTTCCTTCTCCTTAAGCCAGGCTGCCACCATCTGGCCATCCTGGACATTGTTAGTCTGCTCCAACAGTACGATATCACCATCGTCCACCAGCGCGTCCACCATGGAGTTACCTTTTACCTTCAGGGCAAATATCCGGCGTTTACCCTTAATGATATCCTCAGTCAGCTCCAGGGTCTCAGCGCCAGCCAGGTTATCCCAGGCACTTGGAGCGGGCACGGGGATTGGTTCGCCGGCGGCAATGCAGCCCACCAATGGCACTGTAACCAGACGTTTTTGTTTTGCCGCACTAAGTCCAATGCCACGTGATACCTCCGCATCGCGGCGGAGATGCCCCTGCTGCACCAGGATATTGAGATTGTAGTCCACCACTGAGGTTGAGCTGATGTTGCAGCCGTGCTGGACATCTCTCACTGTGGGAGGATAACTCCTATCGGCAATAAACTCACTCACAAAAGTCAAGATACGCTGCTGTTTGACTGATAGTGGTTTCATATTTTTATATCACTTAAGAACCTTTGTTCTACTTAAAGATTAACATTACCAAATCTTCTTGTCAATAGCAACTCCCCAGAACGTTTAGCAGCCCTTTTTAACACCCTGTATCCCCCTACTCTCGCGGAATTTATTGAATTCAGGGGACACGCCCAACCCTCTGGCAAGAGGCAAAGCCACCTTGCCACTCTCATTGTCTAAACGGTCTCATCCCCAAAGGGCTCTAAAACAGTTTTATTCAATCTCTTTTTCAGAGATCTCTTCCTGAAAAGCTGAAGCCTGACCCTGTTATTTACTATCCTTGGTGGTTTTGGTGCTGTGAAGCTTGGCCATTAGCCTGGATTTTTGGCGTCCTGCGCAATTGCGATGTATAACTTTTTTCTGCGCTGCTCTATCCAGTGCAGAGACCGCCTCATTTACAGCCTGTTCAGCCTTCTCAAGTTCCTTCGAGTTGATAAGATTCTTGGCTGCTTTAACTTGGGTCTTTAATGAGCTACGGACAGGTTTGTTGTAAACGCGCTTTCGCTCCGCTACGCGGGCCGTTCTCTGAGCTGATGTACTAACAGTCAATTTTACCTCCTACTATATTAAACCATTTAATGCTGGGTGGGCTGTACGCCGTCAATACTGCGGCTTACATTGATTACACCTCGTATACCCTCTATTTTATCCAGTAGCAGGCTGAGTTGTGGTATCCCTTTGGTCTCCACACTCAGTAATATTGAGGCAATACCTTCGCCGTGCTCCTTCATACCAACCGTGGCTATATTTACCTTCTCCTCGGCTACAACAGTGGTTATATCTCTAAGCAATCCCACCCTGTCCCAGGCCTCAACCATTACCGATACGGGATAAAGCTTTTTAGTGTGTCCCCACTCAACCTCTATCAGTCTCTCTTTCTCTTTGATGTTTCTGATGTTGGGGCACCCCTTGCGGTGAACTGAAATGCCCCGGCTGCGGGTTATATAGCCAATGATGTCATCACCTGGCACAGGATGACAACACTGAGAAAGCTGGGTTAGCAGGTCACCGACTCCCATCACTTGAACTTCAGAGGTGGTGGGCTGAACAGGCTTGGCCCCAGTGACCACTCTGGGCTGTTCTTCCTGCACAGCAAGCCTTATGGCAATTTGGTGAGGGCTGATCCCGCCATAGCCGACAGCAGCCAGGAAATCATCTACGTTATCATGTTGAAAAAGGCGAGCTGTTTGTTCCAGGTCTGCCATTGGCAAGCCCAGTCGCTTCAGCTCTTTCTCCAAAAGCGTCCGGCCTCGCTCTATATTCTCACCACGCTCCTGCTTCTTAAACCACTGCCTGATTTTCACTCTGGCATGAGAGGACTTGACATAGCCCAGATTAGAATTTAGCCAATCTAGACTGGGACCCCTATCTGTCTTGGTTACCATGATCTCAACAGTGTCACCGTTGTGCAGTTGATAGCTAAGAGGTACCAACTTGCCGTTAACCTTGGCTCCGACACAACGATGTCCCAGATTAGTGTGAATCCGATAGGCAAAGTCGAGCGGAGTGGAACCGATGGGCAACTCTTTAATTTCCCCTTTGGGGGTATAGACAAAAACCTGGTCTATAAAAATATCGGTCTTGACCGAATCTACGAATTCCTGGTCACCACTGATATCCCGATGCCAATCCACAAGCTGCCGCAGCCAATCCATCTTCTCTTCGAAGTGTAAATCGGATGGCGCGCCCTCTTTGTAGCGCCAGTGAGCAGCCACGCCATATTCATCTTCCTGGTGCATTTCAATGGTTCTGATCTGTATTTCCAAGGGTCTGGTGACCTGATTATCTAGTGGATACATCACTGTGGTATGTAGCGACTGATAGCCGTTCTTTTTCGGGTTGGCTATATAATCATCAAACTCACCAATGATGGGGTGCCATAAGTTGTGGATTACACCCAGGGCAGCATAGCAGTCATGTTCATTACCGACCAGCACACGTACCGCATCAAGGTCATGAATGTCATCGAACTCTTTGCCCTGGTCGGCATATTTCTTCATTTTCTGATATACGCTGTAGATATGCTTGGGCCGACCGTCCACCTCTGCACTAAGTTTAGCTTTGTTCAACTCATCCTTCAACGTCTGGATGACCCCGTTTATGAATTGCTCCCGTTTGTCGCGGCGTAATGCCAGCCGACGAGCCACATCACGGTATTCAGCTTCCTTCAAATGCTTAAAGGCCAGGTCTTCCAGTTGCCATTTGAGCTCCCATATACCCAGGCGATGGGCCATGGGAGCATATATCTCCATTGTTTCCTGAGCAATTGCCCGCCGCTTCTTGGTCGAATGAACGTCCAGAGTGCGCATATTGTGCAAGCGATCGGCCAGTTTAATAAATACCACCCGCAGGTCTTCTGCCATGGATACCAGCATCTTCCTCAGGTTCTGCGCCTGAGCCTCTCGGGCTGCTGAACGATCAATTGATTCTTTATTTTCGAGTGAGGCAGGCCAGGAGACCTTACTCATTTTAGTGACGCCATCCACTAGCTTGCTAATCTCAGAACCAAACTTGGTTGTCAACTCGGTCAGTGGTATACCACAATCCTCAGTCACATCATGAAGCAGAGCCGCAGCTAGCGTGCTGGCATCAAGTTTCAAGTCAGCCAGTATCATTGCTGTGGCTACGGGATGCTCCAGGTAAGGCCCTCCGGTCAGGCGTTTTTGTCCCTGGTGGCACTCCAGAGCAAACTGATAGGCTCTCTTTACCAAATCCAGGTTTGGTGCAGAGAGGTAACCCACCCTTTCCCCGAGATCACCCATCTCAATCATTTCAGTTTGAACCCCAAGCATAAACAAAGTATAGCCCAATGGTAGCCGCCATGCAATTGTAGCCCATCTTTACAAGGCCACCTCCATAGTTTAACATCTTATACTGGGAGACCTCTGAAAAAGAATATCCAGGATAATTCCTGGATGAGTGTAGAGGACTAAAAGGGCTGAACAAGACTTTTTCAGCGCTCTCACCAGGAGGAATACTATGTACAAAGCGCCGCGGGGTACTGCTGATATTTTACCTCAGGACCAACCTTACTGGCGCTACATTGAGCGCACCGCCGGGACACTCTGTCAGCTATATGGTTATCAACGCATTGACACCCCGGTGTTTGAGGAGACCGGACTGTTCGTGCGCAGTGTAGGACCGGGCAGTGATATAGTAGAGAAGGAGATGTACACCTTCCAGGACCTGAGCGGTGGCAGCCTGACCCTCAGGCCGGAGGGAACTGCGCCGGTCTGCCGAGCCTATCTGGAACATGGCCTGCATAACCAGCCTCAACCGGTACGACTCTTCTATCTGTCAGCTATTTTCCGCTACGAACGGCCCCAGGCAGGGCGCTACAGGCAGTTCCAGCAGTTTGGCTTTGAAGCTATCGGTGACGGCCACCCTGCTTTGGATGCTGAGGCAATCTCTCTGTCCTGGCAACTCTTCCGCCGTCTGGGACTTAAGGAGTTACATCTGCATCTCAACAGCATAGGCTGCAAGCTATGCCGCCCCGGTTTCCAGCAACGCCTGCGTGACCATTATTCTGGAAATATCGACCGCCTCTGCCCCGATTGCCGATCCCGCCTTACGAAAAACACGCTCCGTCTTCTTGATTGCAAGCAACCATCCTGCCAGGCTCTGGCTGAGACAGCCCCCAGAAGTCTGGAGCACCTCTGCCCTCAGTGTGCTCTGCACTTTGAGCAACTGCGGAAATACCTTGACCTGCTGGAGTTGCCCTATGAACTTGACCACCGCCTGGTGCGGGGTCTTGATTATTACACCAAGACCGTCTTTGAGATACAACCTGAAATAGAGGGGGCACAGAACACCATAGGAGGTGGAGGCCGCTATGATGACCTCATAGAGGAACTGGGCGGCCGCCCCACACCCGCTGTGGGATTTGCCAGCGGGATAGAGCGCATCATACTCAATTTAAAACGTCAGCAGGTGCCCATACCAGAGTTACCCCACCCCAGAGTCTGGCTAGCTCATCAAGGAGAGACATCTGGAGAAACAGTGTTAAAGCTGACACAGAGGCTGCGCATGGCCGGCATCGCTGCCATTGAAGCACCGGCCGACAAGAGCCTCAAAGCCCAACTCCGCCAGGCCAGCGCCATGGGAGCGGAACAGGTGGTCATACTGGGTGAGTCAGAGATGGCCAGCGGCACTGTTACTCTGCGAGACATGGCCAAGGGTGAGCAGAAGAGTGTGACTCAGAATGAATTGCTAACTCTATTATCACCATTTGCTATCGACTAAACTTGGGGCCAAATCTGCTCTATGTTATAATCTCGGTTAGAAAGATTAGACCCTATTAGAGGCAAGTAGGATATGTTAAACAAGCTGGAATCCATACAAAAACGCTATGAAGAGCTCACTCAGCAGATGTCACAGCCAGAGGTGGCTGCTGATTTCGAGCGCCTCCAGAAGCTGGCTCAAGAGCGAGCCAAACTGGAGGACATGGTGTCCAAATACAGGGACTACAAAGCCACAATGAAAAGCATGGCCCAGACCGAGGCTATGCAGGGAGACGGACTGGACGAGGAAATGCTCACTATGGTGAAGCAGGAGATAGAAAAGCTCAACTCCCACCAGCAAAGCCTCCTAGAGGAGCTAAGGCTGGCACTCGTGCCCAAAGACCCCTTTGAAAGCAAAAACGTTATCATGGAGATCCGCGCGGGCACCGGCGGGGACGAGGCAGCCCTGTTTGCTTCCGAACTCTTTCGCATGTATAGCCGCTACGCCCAGAAGAAGGGCTGGCAAGTTGAGATCATTGACCTCAATGAAACTGGCGTCGGTGGTACCAAAGAGGTTGTCTTTGAGGTACGGGGCAAGGGGGCTTTCAGCCGTTTCAAGCACGAGCGGGGGGTACACCGGGTGCAGCGTGTGCCTGTCACCGAGTCTTCAGGCCGCCTTCATACCTCCACAGCCACCGTGGCAGTGTTGCCGGAAGCTGAGGAGGTAGACATATACATAAACCCTGATGACCTCAGAATTGATATCTTCCATGCCAGTGGGGCAGGTGGTCAGAATGTCAATAAGGTATCTACGGCGGTGCGTATTACCCATTTCCCTTCAGGCATAGTTTCTGTTTGCCAGGATGAGCGCTCTCAACTGCGCAACCGGCAGAAGGCCATGGCAGTACTGCGATCCCGCCTGCTTGACCAAAAGACACGCAAGCAACAGGATGAGATGATTCAGGAGCGCCGCTCTCAGGTGGGAACGGGGGATCGGTCAGAGAAGATCAGAACCTTCAATTTTCCTCAGGACCGGGTCACTGACCACCGAATAGGTCTAACACTGCATAACCTGCCAAAGTTGCTAGAGGGCGAGCTCGACCCGCTTATAGATGCCCTGAACTCCGCAGAGCAGGCCAAACAGTTGGAGACGCGACTGACGTGAGGCTCATAGAGGCGCTGCGTCGCGCCCGAGAAGTCCTCTCATCTCAGAACATTGAGGACGCCCACTTAGAAGCAGAACTCCTTCTGAGATACCTCCTCGGAATAAACCGAGCCCAGTTTTATGCTGACCAGGAAAAAGAGCTAACCACACAGCAATCACAAGCTTATCAGTCACTCGTCCAGCGCCGCCTCTCAGGCGAGCCCACTGCTTACATTTTAGGAAAGCGGGAGTTCTATGGCCTGGACTTCTATGTGGACCGCCGAGTTCTTATCCCCAGACCGGAGAGCGAGCTTTTAGTAGACAAAGCCCTGGAGTTCGCCGGAGAGCATCTCAGTGTTTCCCATCTGTTCATAGCTGATGTGGGTACCGGCTGCGGCAACCTGGCCATAAGTCTGGCAGTGCATCTTCCCCAGACCCAAATATACGCTAGCGACATCTCTCAAGCAGCATTAGAGGTAGCTGCCATCAATGGCCAGCATCATAACGTCAGTCAGCGCATTCACCTGCTACAGGGCTATCTGCTTGAGCCATTGCCCGTGAGAATGCACATTATTGTAGCCAACCTGCCTTATGTCAAGGACAAAGAACTGGCTGAACTCGAACCAAATGTGCGAGATTTCGAGCCTAGACTTGCCTTGGCCGGTGGAAGTCAGGGCTTGGATTACATAGCAGAGCTTTTGTCCCAGGCTCCGGGCAAACTTAGCCAGGGAGGCGCTGTATTTATTGAGATCGGAGAAGGACAAGGAACGGCTGCCATTGCCTTGGCTCGAAAGCACTTTCTCCGGTCTAAAATAGACCTATATCCCGACCTCAGCGGTATAGACCGGGTGCTGGGCATATATCTTCAGCCATCATAATGATAACCAATCTTGTTCACCTCTCTGGAAATCCCGCATGCTGGTGTTACAAACAACACCTGTAGTATGAAGAAGGATGATTCTAAAGGGGCTAAACCCTTTTGGCGGAAGCACCTCTGTGCCCCCACAGGGTGAGTGCAAGACTCACCCCCATAATTCCCCCAAAGAGTGGGGGCAGGGGGGTTGAAAGAACTATTTTCGAAGGAATCCGCCATGCTGGGGTTGCCACCAGCAACATGAAGCATAAAAATGGGGATTCCATAAGGGGCATTGCCCTTTTGGCCGGGGCATGGGCTATCGGGCGACCACACAGGGTCGCCTGTACAGGTGATGTCTTTTTGGTTCGGGATTGAAAGATAGATTCGCGAAGAAGAGGTGCAGGATACATCCTGCCGGGGGTTGGGGGTGTCCCCCACCTCCCTCTACTATCCCCCCAAAGAGTGGGGGGTAGGGGGGTGAAAGAACCATTTTCAAAGGAATGACCCTAAGGTGTTTATCATATTGACCAAGCCGAAAACGCCTGCTATGTAACCAGCCATTAGCTATAGCTATAGCCGGGCTAATTCAGCTTGACATCTATTAAAGGCTTGTGATAAATTGAACAGGGTTGTTGTGTGGGGAGGAGCACTTAAGCACTTTAGGAGGAAACAGCATGAATATGATCGTCTGTGCCAAACAGGTGCTTGACCCTGAGGCGCCCCCCGCCAGTTTCAAGATTGATCCAGCTTCTAACAGCGTTGTCCCACCGGCAGGTGTACCACCGGTAATAAGCCCCTGTGATGGTAATGCTGTGGAAGCCGCGCTGCGGATTAAGGACGCCAAGGGCGGCAAAATCACCGTGATCACTCTCGGTAGCAATCTGCTCCGTGACGTGGTCAAAAAACCCCTATCCATGGGTTGTGATGAACTTATCCTGCTGGAAGACCCAGAGTTCCAGAATGGCGATAGCTGGTCTATTGCCTACGCCCTGTCTATGGCCATTAAAAAGGTGGGTCAGTTTGACCTGATCTTCTGCGGCCGACAGTCCGCTGACTGGGATACCGGTCAGGTAGGTGCCGGAATCGCCGAGTTTCTAAATCTGCCTATAGTCAGCCTGGCCAAAAAGGTAGAGGCTGTTGATGGCAAGGCCAAAGTGGAGCGCGTAGTGGCTGATGGCTATGAAGTGATCGAGACGCTATTACCCGCTGTTGTCACAGTAAGCAACGAACTGGGCGAGCCCCGCTATGCCACACTTAAAGGAATTATGGGTGCTGCTAAGAAACAACCAATTATTTGGAAACCAGCCGATATAGGCGCGGATGCTTCTAAACTAGGCGCTGCAGGCCGCCGCACCAAACTTATTAAGCTCTTCCAGCCAGTCAAAGAAGGCAAGTGCGAGGTCATCAAAGGCGAGACTCCGCAAGATGCAGCGGTCGCCCTGGCATTAAGGCTGCGCCAGGCCAAAATCATATAGAATTCGCTAGGAGGTAGCTCTCAATGGCTGATTATAAGGGTGTACTTATATTTGCCGAGGTAGCCGAGGGCAAGCTGACCGGACTAGCCCAGGAGCTGTTAGGTATTGGCCGCAAGCTGGCTGATGCCCTGGGCGAGGGACTGTCAGCAGTAGTTGCTGGCAGTGACGTAGCCGGAGTGGCTCAACAAGCAGTAGCCTTCGGAGCTGACAAAGTATACGTAGTAGACGACCCCCTGCTCAAGGATTATCTTACTGATCCCTATGCTGCAGCTGTGCAAAAGGTAATAGAGCAGGCAAAACCACAGATATTGCTATTCGGTCAAACCAATGTAGGACGTGACCTGGCCCCTAAACTGGCCTTTAAACTGGGCGTTGGCCTGTCCACTGACTGTGTGGACCTGGATATAGACCCAGCTTCTAAAAAGCTACTCCAGACCCGCCCTGTTTACGGGGGCAATGCCCGGGCTATTTTTACCTCGGAAGGCTTTCCACAGATAGCCACCGCCAGAGCAAAAGCTTTCTCTGCTCTGCCGAAGAATGACTCCCGCAAGGGAGAGATCATCAACGTGGCAGCCGGCCTGACTCCTTCTGTTGTCAGAACCAAGCTGGTAAACAGAGTGAAGGAAGAGGCCGCTGGAATTAAGCTAGAGGATGCCCGCGTGATTGTTTGCGGCGGCCGAGGCCTGGGTGGACCTGACAATTTCAAGTTGCTTGATTCACTGGCCAAGCTACTTGGTGGCGCAGTCGGGGCTAGCCGGCCTCCCTGCGACAATAACTGGGTGCCAACCACATTGCAGATCGGCCTCACCGGCAAGATAGTTAGCCCTGAAGTATATTTTGCGGTGGGCATCTCCGGGGCTAGCCAACACATGGCTGGTTGCACCGGTGCCAAGCACATCATTGCCATAAACAAAGACCCAGAGGCCAATATCTTTCGCGAGGCTGAGTTTGGTGTAGTGGGTGACCTAAAAGCAGTGTTACCCGCCCTGACCGATAAGGTTAAGGAACTACTTAAAGGCTAATTAGCCCAAACTCTATCTGAGCCTTTCTAACAATACATTTTGTCTGGGAGCCAGCCAAGTATAAGCTGGCTTCCCAGACAAAATTGTTTTTACCAAATGAGCTTACCCCTCTACTGCATGTAGCAGGTTGGCTAAGACAGATTGCCGGAAAAGAGATCCAGGAGACCTCCTAGTGGTCCGCCGCAGGCGGATGGGGGTATCCCGTCTACATTGATTATAGGCACACGCCCATTACGGAATCACATTGATAATAACAAAAAGGCCAAAGAGGCGTGGCCTCTCTGGCCTGTATCAGAAGAAATTCAGAGGTTAGTCTTTAGCTTTTTCCCGCAACTTCTCCCGTTCGTCGATGATCTTCTGGGCGACATGCACCGGCACCTGTTCATAGCGGGCGAATTGCAGAGTATATGTTCCTTGCCCCTGAGTAATCGATTTCAAAACTGTAGCATAATGCTGCGCTTCAGCCAGGGGTATCTCAGCCTCGATGACATTGATACCGTCCTGCGGTATCATACCTTGAACTCTGGCCCGTCTGGTATTGAGGTCGCTGATAATGTCCCCAGTGAGGGAATCAGGAATGGTGACTTGCAGGCTCATTATCGGTTCCAGCAACACGGGATTTGCCTGGGTCATACCTTTGCGCACCGCGTAGGAGGCAGCAATCTTGAATGCGATATCGGAGGAATCCACCGCATGAAAACTGCCATCAACAAGTGTTATCTTCACGTCAACCACAGGGAAGCCAGCCAGTCCACCCTGA
>Ga0315286_10003085_pt1 | contig 15606 bp, 10 predicted proteins | sample YL17G10_0_MG_FD_205038 | JGI IMG/M metagenome (GOLD analysis project Ga0315286, IMG submission 205038) | Sediment microbial communities from Yellowstone Lake, YNP, Wyoming, USA - YL17G10_0 | ecosystem: Environmental > Aquatic > Freshwater > Lake > Sediment | place: USA: Wyoming | collected...
ATCTGACCGCTGATAGCGGATTTGAATATTTAATCGAAAGGTTTATGATGACTGGGGAAAAAGTACCGACCGAAGTGGGGAATTAAATTCCGCCGATGACAGTAGATCTATTTACGACCAAATAATATTCTATTGTTTGAAAGATCAGATAATATCGCACACACAATACAGGAAACAGTGAAATGACATCCATCTTTGAATACCGCGGACTCATCTGGAATTTCATTAAAAGGGATATTTCCTCCAAGTATGTGGGATCGCTTCTTGGATTGTACTGGTCGGTGATTAACCCCATTATTACCCTGATTGTTTACATAATTGTCTTCGGGGTTTTTCTGAAGGTACGAATCCCCGGCAGTACCAGTATCTGGGATTTCGCCTTGTATTTTGCTGCTGGTTTTCTTCCCTGGCTGGCATTCCAGGATTCAGTTATGCGGGCATCCCGGTCTATTATCGATAACAAAAATTATATCAAAAAAGTCCCGTTCCCCAGTGAAATTTTTCCCATCTATACCACATTGTCAGAATTTGTGAACCTGTTTATTGGTCTCGGAATTTACTTAATTCTGTTTTTTATCCTGAAAGGAATGCCCACGATCTTTATTCTCTTCCTCCCCGTTGCTATCATTCTTCAGCTGGTGTTTACCTTATCACTGGCTTTTTTCCTTTCGAGCGGTGCGGTCTATTTTCGGGATATCCCCACGATGCTGGGTCCTTTGTTTATGATATGGTTCTGGGCGACACCCATCGCTTACACAATGAACCTGATCCCGGTGAATTTCCAATGGATAGTCAAATTGAATCCGGCCTATTATATGGTCGAAATATATCGTGATGCATTGTTCTACGGTAAGCTTCCGGAAATCAATATTCTTGTACCTTTCCTGATATTTTCGGTTGTTTTATTCGTAATCAGTATAGGGTTCTTCCGGAAAACGAAAACAGGGTTTGGTGAACTCCTATGAATGCTATCATGGTACATAGTCTCGGAAAAAAGTTCAAATTGTTCACATCACCCGGGGGAAGATTTCTTGAATACATGAGTATAGGAAAGGTAAAACGGCACACGGATTTCTGGGCGCTTAAAGATATCTCATTTGTTATACCAACAGGTACTACCTTAGGAATTCTCGGGCAGAATGGTTCAGGGAAGAGTACTCTTTTAAGCATTCTTGCAGGTGTCCTTTATCCCAGTTCCGGGTCCTTTGATATTAAGGGGAAAGTATCAGCAATACTTGAACTGGGTTCCGGCTTCCACCCGGAATTTTCCGGCAGAGATAATGTCTATATGTACGGTTCTATTATGGGACTCTCAAAACAGGAGATCGATAAAAGGTTTGATGAAATAGTCCTGTTTTCAGAACTGGGGGATTTTATCAACCAGCCGCTCCGCACCTATTCATCCGGAATGATTGTCCGGCTTGCATTCTCCGTAGCGGTGCATGTGGATGCGGACATTCTCATAGTGGATGAGGCACTCGCAGTCGGGGACGCCATCTTCCAGCACCGGTGTTTCCGGAAGATCCGGGAGATGCAGGCTAACGGTAAGACAATTTTATACGTGGGGCACGATACCGAAGCGGTAAGGAACCTCTGCACCCAGGCTTTGCTGCTAGATGGAGGACGGATCATCGAACGTGGGGATCCGAATTTTGTGGTCAATAAGTATTATGCTTTGATAGCTGAACGGGAACAGGCATACACCGAAGGTAACCTGATCGAGCACGGGGAGATTCCGGGAGAGGGGTATAAAACCATGTATGATTTTGTCCGGAACCTTTCTCACGCAAACATTGAAAGTGCAGAAGGGATCCCGGTCCAGCCACAAACGGTCGAGATCCGGTCCACTCCCCGGCGCGTGATCTTTGCGCCCCCACCCTCACGGATCACGTATACTGTCCCTGTTGAGCCGAGATCGTCACTTGCGTTTGCGATCGGGATAATGCCTGCTGCCTGGGAAAAGATCCCACAGGGTGTGAAATTCGATATTGAAGTGGTTTCTGACGGGGCGACTGAACCAATATTTTCCCGTGTGCTTCAGCCAAAGAGAAATATCGGGGACCGTGGCTGGCATAATTTCCTTGTTCCGCTGGAGAAATATTCCGGAAGAACAGTTTGTATGATTTTTAGTACTTCGGGATCCGGGGATGATCTGAGCTACAGCTGGAGTGCATGGGGCTGGGGGAAAATCGTTCAATTTGAAAAACATCCTGAAAACAGTCTCTTGCAGGATATTCCTGATATTTTTACTGATCGTGAAAGTATAGACCTCTTGAAAAAATGTGAAGGTTTTGTAAGATATGGAAATAAGAAAGCAGTAATTGAGAATGTCGAATTATTGAATTCAAACAGGTCTCCTCAATTTTTATTCAAAACCGGAGAGGAAATTTTTATTCGGTATACAATGATTGCAAATGAGGATTTTGATGAGAATCTGACGATAGGATTCATAATCAGGAATAAATTTACTGAAGTTTATGGTACAAATACGCGATGGAGAAATTGCGACCTGGCTGGAATAAAAAAAGGACATATGCCCGTTGTCACTATATCGATTGGTCTTGCATTAGGAACCGGGACATATTCACTAACATCGGCTATTGCAATTGTTCATCCGGGATTTGTTGTTGAAGTGCTTGATAGATTGGAAGATCATATTATCTTCTATGTTAAGAATGATCAGAATATGTCCGGATTTATTGATTTGAAAGCAATTATCAAAATTGAATAATTTTTAATCTGGATTGTCTGAAATGGTTGAAATACAAACATGATTGATAGTGGATTAATCAACTGATACATGCAGGATCCAAAATTATGGATGAACCTTTATCATCAAAACGATACGAACCCCAAATTATTGACCTTGATAATAAAAATTCTAGTCAGATACTTACTATTGATTTAACCGGAGTCCATAAAAAAGTCCTTGAAATAGGCACGTCAACCGGGTATATCAGCAAGATATTGAAAGAACGTGGAAATATCGTCACCGGTATTGAAATAGAACACGAAGCCGGTTTGGTTGCACAACAATATTGTGACCGCATGATTTTCGGAGATGTGGAGGCATTAGCCCTCAATAAAAAACTTGAACCAGCATCTTTCGAAGTTATATTGTGTGGAGATGTGCTTGAACACTTAAAAAATCCTGAAAAAATCCTGAAAAAATTACAAAAATTCCTGAAGCCGGATGGATATCTGGTTGTCTCCCTTCCCAATTTCTGTCACGGGGATGTCTTACTCAATCTCCTGAATGGTGATTTCCGGTATACATCCATAGGATTATTAGATAAGACCCATCTGCGTTTTTTCGGATTGAAAAACATTTTTACCCTTTTTGCGGAATGCGGCTATCAGATATCAGATCTTCATACGACAAATCTTGATATCGGAAATACTGAACTCAAAATCAATCAGGAAAACGTTCCTCAAGATCTATTGAAATTTATTCGATCTCTGCCAAATTCCAACGTATATCAATTTGTATTTATTGCATCACCTTCTGCAAATGTAAAAATACCCGATTTTAATGAGATTGACCTTAATAAATTATTTTATGATTCCATTGAAGAATCAATACGAGCGGAACAGTCCCTGGTATTACAGGAATTATCCACCAAGGATCAGCATCTCCAAGTAATCTCCGATCAGGTTTCTAACCTCAACCAGACTCTCGCAGTTAAAGACCAGAAGATCCTGGAAATCTCCGATCAGGTTTCTAACCTCAACCAGACTCTTGAATCCAGAGATCAGCAAGTATTGGAAATGTCCAATCAAGTTACTAACCTCAACCAGACTCTTGAATCCAGAGATCAGCAAGTATTGGAAATGTCCAATCAAGTTACTAACCTCAACCAGACTCTCGCAGTTAAAGACCAGCAGATCCTGGAAATCTCCACTCAGGTTACTAACCTCAACCAGACTCTCGCAGTTAAAGAAAAACTATTACAGGAGTTATCTTCCCACTTTTATAATCAGGAACAAAAACTTTCATCAATAGAAAAAAGCATGATCTGGCAATTTACCATGAAGTTTCATACAAAAGTCATTGAGAGACTTTTGCCCCATACCAGCCGACGCATGAAGATTTATGATCTCGGGTTGAAAGGGGGACGACTTTTTGTAAATGAAGGATTCAAAAAAACGTACAAGGAATTTAAAAATTATATGCATATGAAAAGATCCTTAAAAAAATTAATGGAAACTACTCAAAATAAAGAGCTGAAATTTCTAGACACAAATCCAGATATATCTGAAGTAGAGTCAGAAAAAACTTTGATTAAAAAATTAGATTCCTTTTTATCTCATACGAGGAATCATTTACTATTTCCTAAATATGAAAAACCACTTGTATCAATAATAATTTTAACATTTAATAAAGCCGCATACACCTATCAGTGCTTGGAAAGTCTTATAGAGAACACAAACATTCCTTTTGAAGTAATTATTGTAGATAATAAATCAACAGATGGTACACAGGATCTTCTAAAACGCGTCGACAATATTGTGCAAATAGTAAATGATAAAAATCTTGGATTCGTTCAGGGCTGTAATCAAGGGGCAATTCCAGCCAAAGGAAAATATCTTCTTTTTTTAAACAATGATACGGCAGTAACAAAGGATTGGCTTTCACAATTAGTGTCGACTGCAGACAGTAATGCTCATTATGGAGCAGTAGGTTGTAAATTGGTCTGGCCAAATGGTCAATTACAGGAAGCAGGAAGTATTATTTGGAGAGATGGATCCGCATCAGGATATGGCCGCGGGGACGATCCATTAAAACCCGAATACTCATATTTGAGGGAAATCGATTTTTGTTCCGGAGCATGCCTGTTAGTCAGAACCGATTTATTTAAAATTTTGAAAGGATTTGATGAAAGATATATCCCGGCATACTATGAAGATGCAGATCTTTGTTTAGGAATGCAAAATTTGGGATATAAGATTATCTATCAGCCAAAGGTTACAATTTTTCATCATGAATTTACGAGCAGCTCCAAAGAACATGCAATAAAATATATGGTAAACAATCAGTCGAAATTCATAGAAAAATGGCAAGATTACCTTAAAAGAAAGGAGATTAATTCACCCACTACACTATTAAATGCAAGAGATATCCGGAAAGGGAAAAAAATTCTAGTTCTTGACGATAGAATTCCTGCGTCAAATCAGGGTTCCGGGTATCCGAGGGCAAACACATTATTGAGGTACCTCGGAGAATTGGGATGTAAAGTCACGTTTTTCCCACTTGCAAACACAACTCCGTGGTATCCCTATACCAATCAATTTCAGGATTTGGGTATTGAAGTATTATATGGAGATTTTTTAAATTTTGAAGAATTTTCACAACAAAGGTCAAATTTTTATGACATGGTTATTGTCAGCAGACCACATAATTTTGAAAGAACATTTCAGATTATAAAATCAAATTTTCCAAATGCCTACCTGATATATGATGCTGAAGCTTTGTTCTCAACTAGAGAAATATTGAAAGCTAAAGTTGAGGGAGTAACACTTGACGATAATCAGATAAGGAACTTAAGGGATAAAGAATTTGAACTAATGAAAAAAGCCGACCTGATTATCACCGTTTCTGAGAATGAGCGTAAAATAATTCAGGAAACCGGGGGCATCGATAATATTATAATATTTGGCTACCCGGTTCAGGTTCAAAAGTCGATTGCTGAATATAATGCACGAAAAGATATCCTTTTCGTTGGAAGTTTTTTAGCATTGGATGGCCCTAATGATGATGCGATAATGTATTTTGTAAAAGAAATCTGGCCGAACGTTCAGAAACAATTGCTATGCAAATTGTATATCGTTGGAATCAATCCGCCGGAAAATATCAAGAAACTTGCTTCAGAGTCGATAATGGTAACAGGATTTGTCCCGAATCTTGAAGAATACTATAATAATTGCCGAGTTTTTGTCGTTCCCCATCGATACGCTGCCGGGATTCCGTTGAAATTAATTGATGCTATGAGTTATGGGATTCCATCTGTTGTTTCAGGGCTTATTGGATCTCAATTGAATCTGAAGGATGGCAATGAAGTAACGATTGCAGGGAATACAAGTGAATTTGTTAATAAAATTATTCATCTTTATCAAAATCAAAATTTATGGGAGAAAATGCAACAAAAATCAATTGAATATATTCGTCAAACCTGTGATCCAGAAAAAATGAAATGTGATCTCCAAAAAATAATAAAAAACGGTGAGTAAATATGGTAAATATTTTCCATAATTTTACAAATAAATTCTGTCAAAAAATTTTGGGAAAATCCAAATTTATTATCGAAATTAAAACAAATCCAACGCCAAAAAAAACTACTTATTGGTTAGAAAATCATGAATTGCATAATTATTTCAGTACATGCATGTGGAATTTAGACACAGATTGGCAGCACTATATCAAAGAAAAATATTCCCTAAATAATCAAGTATGTTTAAGTATCGGATGTGGAACTGGAAATTTAGAGAGATCAATCATTGAAATTGGTTGTGCAAAAAATGTTGATGCATTTGATATTAGCGCAACATCTATTCTCAATGCCAAGAAATTAGCGGATACTAATGGCTTAAAAACCAATTATTTTGAAGCTGATGCCAATAATATTATTTTAAAGAATAATAAATATGATTTTGTTGTTGCACATAATTCGATTCACCACATTAAAAATCTTGAACATATTATGCAACAGATATCCAATTCTTTAAAACGAGATGGTTTATTCATAATGGTAGAATTCGTAGGACCCACCAGATTTCAATGGTCAGATCAACAATTGAAAATAATTAATGATATTTTAGAAATGCTACCTAATAAATTTAAGAAAATTAGTCAAAACGGACAAAATTACAAAACTGTGTTCAATCATGAAACATTAAAAGGTTATTTAGATAGTGATCCTTCTGAGGCGGTTCGTTCAGGGGATATTATTTCGATTACAAACAATTTTTTTGAAATTCTTGAAGAAAGAAATATGGGCGGAACAATTTTACATCTGCTATTTGCTGAAATTGTTAACAATTTTGATGAATCAAAAGAAGAAGAACGAACAATGGTGAAGTTATTGTGTTATTTTGAAAAGATGCTTATTGAGAGCCGTCAGGTACCTAGTGATTTTAAACTGGTGGTATGTAGAAAAAAAATGGTATAAAATCATTTTTACCTCTGAAACTTCAATTACTGGTTCCAAGAAAAAAATCATGGCACAAATTTGGTTTATTGTGAATTTAACGTCAAATTTATAATTTTAAAGCTTAAGCATCTTTGATCAGTGCTCGGAGAAACATCAGAGGGTTTTATACATGGATTTGGAGAGGAGAGCCTAATAAAAGAGAATCCCCCTGTCAGATTTACCGGGATCGTGATTTCCTTAACCGTCTTGGATGTGATGGTCGTTTGATATATACTGGCATCATTCATCGATATATAAAGTGAGCGATTTGTATAATAGCTGATAACCTTCATTTTAAAATTATAACTCAGTGTTTGTTGAGACGGATTCCAGACCGCGATTGAAATATTATCCATTACCCATGTGTTGTCAGAAATATTTTGGATTTTAGGTTCAATATTCTGATTCGGAAAATTTCCAGTAGAATTTACGGGTTTATATATAATAATTGAATTGGAGTCAATCGAGATCACTTTAAACGGTAAGACCCTTTTGGAGATTATATAATCGGGTTGGATTTTTAAATCTGAAAATTTATTTGTTAAATAAAAATTATCTGCCAATCCCCAGAATTTTATCATGCAAACATCAGTTGTGTAGGGATTTTTAAAAGTCTCATTGTCGAGATAGATGATATTATCATGTCTCCCTTGACTATCTTTAGATATTTTTTGATAAACATTCAATAAATTTGTATTATTACTGGTTTTTTCAATCCAGTTAAATGTTGGAACCGTGATTATAATTGAGAAAATGATTAATATTACCATCAGATGACGTGGATACCGAAATAAGAGAGAGAACAGGATGAAAAGAATGATTGGAACTGCATAGAGAAAATATTGTGAATATTGGGTTAAATAACCTAAATAATATATTGCACTTACATTCACCACCTTATATTTTAGTTCTATCGGGTAGGTTAAGATAAAAAAAACACTAACCCCAATAAATAACAGAACCAGTTCCTTTGGACTTGACAATACTCTTGAAGCGTAAGTAATCTGGATATTTTTTGTTGGATTTACCGTTTTGATCTGTTCCGGTAAATATCTGAATAAATAGATGAGACCTAAAATAAAAATTAAAGGTACAACCGGGTCCAAATATCGTCCAAAAATCAGATATTCAGAAAAAGATGGAGAATTCGGAGTTCGCAATACGGTTAGCATATGGAGGATGGTAAGAATAATCGAAAAGCAGGAATAGAAGAATGTGAAGAGCAAAAGACTTTTTAACCGAATATCTATCTTTTTCCAGGATAATGCCAGGAAAGCAGCTAAAAGAAAGAATCCAATATAGGTGGTAATAATCAGGTAGTCTAATTCCGCTGCTAATGATTTTAAAAATACAAAAAAAGAGGGAAAATCCCTGATTATCCAAATCAGACCTTGGGAGTATCCCACTGATTTATATCCATACAGATTTGAAGAGAGAAGCAATTTAATAAAAACATAGCTGCCAAATGTTGCGATGGGCGTGAAAATAAGAAAAAATCTTTCCTTTAAGAAATCCTGATAACGATATTTATTATTATATAATAAATATATAATAATTAAATAAAATGATAAAAGTGCTAAAATACCTAATGCACGAATAATTGGGAGAAAGCCGATGACAAATCCTGTGAGAAAGTGGAGGACAGGATTCTTTTTTTCAATCGATATCATCAATAACAGACATGCGAGGACCAATGCCGGAATGTACAGGTTCTCGCTGAAAATAATGTAATTGTTGATGGTTACAAACGGCAGAAGTGTGATGAGGATACTGCCCAGAAATGCATCTTGTTCTTTCATATAATTCTTTAAAATAAAAAATACCAGAAATATCAGTGACGTTGAGAGTATGATATTAATAGCAAGAATTGCCCGGTAAACTGCGGAAACTGAAGGAAAGAATATAAAGCCAGGAGTGAGGATTATTGAATATCCAGGAGGGTATATTTGATCTTTTCCAGGAATGAAAAAGGAAATTGGATTCTGAAGGATCTCCTTTGCATAGGAGGCATATAAATATTCATCTCCGAAGACGAATGGTGTGGGAAATCTGTATGAAAGGTAAATTTTCACGATTACAAGGAAAATAAAAATTATACAAAGATAAATTAAGACAGAATACTTTTTATGCCAATTTGCAACCATTTCATTCATTATGGATATGTAAGTTCTATCCTATGATGAATTAATCTTTTTTTGGGGGGAAAAACTCACTACCAGGGTTATCCGTTGATCGACACGGCTGGCCGTTTGGGATGCTCAAACAGGATACAGGGAGTTTCACCGTGAAGCCGCATTAAGAATGAACTGACCGGTGACTATACTTATACTCAGGAAACCATTATCCAGGAGATAACTCTCTTAAAATTGAACAGATCCCGGTTGAATTCCGGAAGCGGGAAGGGAAGTTACGGTTAATTTCCATATTTTTCAGTATGCCAGATCAGACAGATTTCTAATATTCAGTAGTTTGGGAGCATAAAACCCCTTTGTTATTTTTTTCCGGAATTGGATTAGGGTGTATCCTGTCGGGACTCATATTTGGAGGGACTCATATTTGGATTTTATTTATCATACATTTTTTTCATAACCGGAATAGTGTACCAATATCTGCTATCCGGTTACAAACAAAGGTTCTCATTATTGCGGACCATCAGGCAAGGTTATTATGTTTTGCTTGCGGATATGATAAAGACTTAATGAGTGTTATCTGAAGAAATTTTATTAAGGATAAAAAATGAAAAAGATAACCGTATTAAAAATATTTTTGACACTATTATTCTTTTACATCCTATTTTACAAAATTGATGTTAAAAGCATCCTATATGTTCTGCAATCATTAAATATTTTTTTTCTAATCTGTGCTCTTGCCATGGTACCAATATTATATCTAATCCGAACATTGCGGTGGAGATATTTTCTCGTTTCTTTGGGGATTTCTTTGCCTTTTTATCAAAGCTTTAAAATTATGCTGATTGGAAATTTTTATGGACTTATTACTCCCGGAAAAATTGGAGAATTTGGAAGGGCATTTCATATTAGCGAGAGAAAATCATTAACCATTCCTACAATAATTATGGAGAAACTTCTGGATATTGTTGTATTAGTCATATTATCGATTATCACCATACTCTATTTTTTTCAAGATTCGACATTTATGAAATTTACTATTTCTTTGATTTCAATTGGGGTATTTGCGGCAATTTATCTTAGTATTAATGAAAAATTTATGGGGGTTATTGGAAAAACATTTGGAATTTTCCCTGAAGATGTTGGTAATTTCATAATTACTTTTAAAAAATTGATTAGAAATTATCCAATTGTTATCAAATCGATATTTATAACAATTATTTATTATTTTATTGCGTATTGTATTGCATTTTTCATAGTGATCTCTGGCAACATGAAATTGGAATGCATTTTTATATTACCAATTATGGTTCTCATGGGTAACATACCCATTACAATTTCAGGTCTCGGACTCCGCGAATCAATTGGATCAATATGTTTTGTTCTTTTAGGTGAAACCGCGGCTAATGGTTTTGTTTTTTCACTGCTTTTATTCATCTTTATTACAGTATTACCGGCGATTTGTGGATATATAATTATGATAATAGGAGGAATACATGACAACGTATAAAGGACAGATAACTGGTTTAGCTTCACCATTCCTTGAGTCCCGAAGGATGAATATTATTAAAAAATATGTGACTGGTGGAAACATTCTTGACTTTGGGTGCGGTACGGGAAAATTAGCAGGATTATTATCATTTGATGAATACATGGGTGTTGATATTGATTTAGACAGTATAAATGCAGCAAAAGCACATTACTCCAAAAAGGAAAATATTGTTTTTATTTCTATCGAAGAGTATTCGCAAATTGAGAGAAAATTTGACTTTATTATCCTATCAGCAGTTATTGAACATTTCGATAATCCTCATCAAAATTTAAAGGAATTGTCTAATCGACTGAATGCTCAAGGAAAAATGATTATCACAACACCAACTGGATGGGGTAATAAAATCCTTTCTTTGGGTTCAAAACTAAAGATATTCAGCAAAAAAGGATTTGAAGAACATAATTATATTTTTTCGAAAACTGATTTTGTTGAATTAGCTAATTTTTTAAATCTGAATCTTCGAGAATATCGTACTTTTGAATATGGTTTGAATCAATTGGTTATACTATCCAAATAAAATCGAAAGATGTACTGCGCCTACGTGATACTCATCAATTTTCCACTTTTTATCGACCGCCGGTATTCGCTGATTCAAAACTGATCCATGGATAGATCCACTTATTACCTTGATTCCCGCCCACTCATAACGAGGCGGGAGGGCTTACCCCCAAATCATCATACAGCCGTTTTTGTTTTTCAAGGATCTCACCCACCTGGAGTGATCTGCCCGGCAGTTCGAAGCATTCAATGACATCGAGTTTATCAAATAGACCTGGCAGCGTGTATTTCTTGAAAAGATCGTTTACCTGCATCTGTTTCTTGATGTAGGATAGGTAGATCAGAGCTACAAACTGGACAAATAACTTTCCGTCAAGACTCTGTTCTGACGAGACCAGAGCACGACGCATGTTCAAACGTTCTTTGAGATTACCAAATGCCTTTTCAACAACATCTTTATTGCGATACAGTTCGAGGGCCGTAGCACCATCCATTGTCTCATTGGTGATCATAGAAAAAAAGCCAAAATAGCGCTTTGCTTTGCTGACAATATCTTCATTGACTGTTACATGTGTACCACGTTTGGGTGTTGTTTTGCAGTTGAAATACTTCTGGTAGAATTTCTCATGTTCAGGAACAGGTTTACCAGTTTCAAGTTCCCGCTTCAATGCGATTAATCTGCGATCAAATGCCTTCTTATCATCAGCCGCTTTCTCGATATTGTAGTAATAATGAATGTACAGACGGCGCGGTTCCTGTAGAATTTCTTCTTTGTAGGGACGTTCCTGAGTATAATGCCAGGTGGTTCGCACAGTTTTGCAATACAACTCGTATTTCTCATTGTAATGCTCGAAATTTAGAAAAGAATCGTAAATGGAATCCAACTCTTTTCGAACAAAGGCAAGAGACATCCTGACAGATATAAGGAACTTCACATGATTCCGGTACAGTTCATTGATGTTGTACTCACTGTAAAATCCACGGTCCATGACCAGTTTTAACTTTGAATAACCGAGAATATCCAGTTCTTCAAGCAGACGGTGAACCGTCTTGGCATCAGGTATATTTCCAGCGAGTTTTCTGTAGTAGAAAGGGAGGTTAGACTCTTGTCCGAAGACCAAGGCGACATTCAACTGAGGCAATCGGTCGTTCTCTTTGTTGAAGCCATATTGGACTTGTTTTAGAGTTTCTGAGTAACTTGACAATGATGTCGTGTCGTAGGCCCAGAATTCCTGTTCACATCTTCGTTTTCCCTGAAGCCTGAAGAACTTCTGTTTGGTCTCTTCAGTGATGCTGGCGAATAACTCGCTGCTGCGCTGCGAGGTAATTTTTTTGCCATACGGATGTTTGTGGAGAGTTCCCCACTTCTCAAACCGGTATAACGGTGTGCTGTCTTCCAGGATCAAGAAGTATACGATGGATAAGATTTGCCTGTAAGTGTTAGGAAAACACTGTTTCAAGTCATGGGTGACACCCACTTTCTCGCCGATAGCATCCAGCAGATAGGTGGCCCCATAAAAGGATCGATGTGCCAATACAGCGGTCTTCGGTCCACGATTGACAGGTACTTTTTCATCTAGTGTCTGGAGGTTTCTTCCGTCTGTTGGGATGATCTCTCCTGTTTTAATATCTACCCGTCCAATCAAGGTACGTTTAGCACGTGATTGCTTCTTTTCCTTGTCCCAGTGTGAGATGGATTGATAGGCATAAGTGATCCCTGATCGTTTGTCAGTTTGGTAAACTATTGCCACCATGTAAGTTTGATCCTCGTTATGTGTATTATAAGACACATAACGATGATATATCTTTTGGTTTGAAAAATAAGGACTGTTTAGAAATTTAGGAGAGATACAAGCAGATTAGATTGGCCTCGTTATGGGTTCACGGGAATGGAGGTTATTACACCGAGCATGTGAACCAATGAAAGAATGTTGTAGGCCCATAATTCCCATCCGTGCATCCTGATTATTCTTTACAATGAAGCGCAATGAAAAATTTTCTCCAATAATTTTTGATAGTTTGCTTTCGATCACTTTTTTTGCATACTATTACGCAATGGTCAGTTCTCTTCCCGGCTTTTATTGATTGTAAAATCAAGATCCCATAGGTCCATATTTCGATTGTTGTGAGTACCTGCGCGGACAATTTTTAGTTTAAATTCACTATGGCCACAATTCTCATGCTCAAATCAAAATCATCAAAATGTTGACCCTATTTTGCTTTACCTTTCCAGTTAAATAGTTAAAAATCAAAACATTAAAAAGCAGATTTTTTGCATGTTCGCAAAGGGGAGATTTCTATATCCGTATTAGTAACTGGTGGAGCGGGTTTTATCGGGTCCCATATTATTCAACGATTACTTCAGCAAAAACATGAAGTAATTTGTCTTGATAATTTTGATCCATATTATAGTCCTGCGATTAAATTACGGAACATTGAAAAATATCAATCTGATTCACACTTTAAATTAATTAAGGGAGATATTATTGATAAAAAAATGCTCATAACGGTTCTGAAAGATGTCGATTATATTTTTCATGAAGCCGCTCAACCGGGAGTACGTATTTCCGTTGAAAATGCCATGAAAGCGCATGAAAAAAATGCAACAGGTACTTTAACGCTTTTGGAGACTGCAAGAAACTCAAATGTAAAGAAAATAATCAATGCATCATCATCGTCAGTTTACGGGAAAGTATACTATCTTCCGTTCGATGAAAAACATCCAACCTGTCCTGTGTCTCCGTATGGTGTGTCAAAATTAATGGCGGAACATTATTGTAGAGTTTATGAAGAACTTTACGGTTTGAAATCAGTTTCATTACGTTATTTCACGGTATATGGTCCGAGAATGCGTCCTGACCTTGCAATCAGCATCTTCACGGAACATGCCTTGAGGAATGAATCTCTTACGATATTAGGTGATGGAACAAAGACACGGGATTTCACCTATGTTGATGACATTGTAAATGCGAATATATTAGCCATGTCGAATGGGACTGGTGCATACAATATCGGTGGAGGGTACCATATCTCCATTCAGGAACTTGCAGAAACCATTATTAAGATTACTGGAAGTATTTCCAAAATCTGCTATGCAAATAAAATTAAAGGAGACGCAGAAGACACTTTCGCAGACACTCAAAAAGCTAAGAAAGAACTTGGATGGAAATCAGAGATACAAATAACCGAAGGATTACAGAGGTATGTTGCATGGGTGTCGAACTGTCAATTGTGATTCCAGCTTTTAATGAAGAGAACAGCATAGAGTCAACATTCCACGAACTACATGCCGTTCTGCCCTCTCTTAATGTATCATATGAGATTATTTTTGTTGATGATGGTTCCAGTGATAGAACTGTTGAGGTCATAAAAAAATTACCGGACGTTCAATTAATTCAGCATTTTGAAAATCGAGGGTATGGAGCAGCACTAAAAAGTGGTATCGAAACCGCAAAAGGTGAGTACATTTTAATTACAGATGCTGATGGGACATATCCCCATGAACAGATCCCCAATCTTTGGCAATATGCACACACATTTGATATGGTTGTTGGGGCCAGAATCGGTAAAAATGTTCAGATTCCCTTAATTAGAAAACCGGCGAAATGGTTTTTAAAAATATTGGCAAATTACCTTACTAAAAAGAAGATACCTGATCTGAATTCTGGCATGAGAATTTTTAAAAAAAATGACGCAATTAAGTTTTTTAATATTATATGCGATGGGTTTTCCTTTACGACGACAATAACAATTTCATATTTATCGAAGGGTTTTCATATAAAATATGTACCAATATCTTATCATGATCGAGTTGGAAAATCGAAGATTAAACCGATAAAAGATGGCGTAAATTTTATTTATTTAATCATCTCTACAGTATTATATTTTAATCCAATGCGGATATTTTTTCCTTTGGGAGTCCTATTTTTTCTCTCAGCTCTCTGTGTTTTCATTTATTCATCAATATTCTTAGGAAAAATGCTAGATACAACCATTGCAATTTTTGTATTAGGAGGAACTCAAACGATTTTTTTTGGATTACTTGCGGATCTTATTGTTAACAAGGTGGGTCAAAACTAAGTGTAGAGTGCCACAATTATAGTTTAGAACCAAACTTTTATTACAATAAACGCCAATTCTCTCTCTGTATGCCATAGTCTGAACAGATACCAATCCAAAATGACGACAAATGTCAGATCGGTCGAAAATCTGTTCAGCTAAAGTCATTAACTTCCTCCAT
>Ga0315286_10003089_pt1 | contig 15597 bp, 12 predicted proteins | sample YL17G10_0_MG_FD_205038 | JGI IMG/M metagenome (GOLD analysis project Ga0315286, IMG submission 205038) | Sediment microbial communities from Yellowstone Lake, YNP, Wyoming, USA - YL17G10_0 | ecosystem: Environmental > Aquatic > Freshwater > Lake > Sediment | place: USA: Wyoming | collected...
CGTCGAGACGATGAAGCGAATCCACGATGGCGCGATCGGCGAGCTGGTCGGCGGCCAATGCTACTGGTACGGCGATGGGATCTGGTTCCATGGCGTACCTGAGAAGGTCCAGATGAGCGAGCTGGAATGGCAGTGCCACAACTGGTATCACTTCACTTGGCTTTCCGGCGACCAGATCTGCGAGCAGCACATCCACAACATCGACGTGATGAACTGGTGCTTCAACGGCCCGCCGGCGAAGTTCACGGCGGTTGGCGGCCGGGCCTGGCGCAGCTCCAACGAAAGCCAGGTCAAGACGGCCAAGGATGTCTGCCGCAAGTTCAACAACGGCAGTGAGGAGAACTGGGAGAAATACAACGGCGACATCTGGGACCATATCTACGCCGAGTTCGAGTATCCCAACGGCGCCCGTTGCCTGAGCTTCAGCGGGCACAGCCCCGGCTCCGGACGCAACGGCGAGAAGATCGTCGGCACCAAGGGCTCCAGCGACTGCAACCGCGGCATCACCGGCGAGAACGCCTGGTCCTTCCAGGGCGGAGGCATCGATCCCATGGTGCAGGAGCACAAGGACCTGATCGCGAGCATCCGCAGCGGCAAGCCGCTCAACGAGGGCCAGCGGGTCGCCGAGAGCACGCTGACGGCTATCGCCGCCCGGATGGCGGCCTGCACGGGCCGGACGTTCACCTGGAAGTGGCTGATGGGCGCCTCCAAGCTGGAGTTGGTGCCGAGAGACGTCAAGCCGGGTCCGGGCCTGTTCCACAAGATCGCCACCGGCCGCGATGAGCTGGTGTAGAGAATTGATGAAGTGTGATTTTTGATTTTCAAAATCAACAATCAACCATCAAGAAATCAGACTTCCGAATGGCAAAAGGCCCGGCGCACCCCACTGGTCGTCGGGCCTTTTCGTATCGGTGGGCAGGGAGACCGTGACGATGGCGTACGTACTTTGTCTGTTCTCGCTGTTGCCGATGGCAAGCCGGCCCAATTCCATTGGGTCTGTCCCCGACGCCATCCGGCCGTTCTTCGCGCCTCCGGACCAATACGCCAACGACTTTGGGAGCTACAAGTCGCCACTGGTGTTCAATGATGGCACACCGGTCAAGACGGCCGCCGACTGGCAAGAACGAAGAACGGAGATCCTCGGGGTGTGGCGCGGTCTTGTCGGCACTTGGCCTCCCCTGATCGAGAGGCCCAAAGTCCAGTACTTGGAGCAGCGGCATCGGGACAACTTCACGCAACACAAGGTCGTGGTCGAGATCGCGCCGAACGGGCAGACCGTGAGTGGCTATCTTCTTGTCCCCGACGGGAATGACCAGAGGACAGATAACCGAAGGCGGAAGGCAGAAGGGGGCGCCGTCCTCCGGCTTCCGGCCGTGCTCGTCGTCTTCTACGATCCGGAGACCGGAGCCGGTCTCGGCAAGGAGCTTCGTGACTTCGGTTCCCAGCTTGCCAAACGCGGCTTCGTCGTGCTGTCCATCGGGACGCCGGAGTTTTGCAGTCTCAAACCTCCCTACAAGCCGCTGTGCGAATCGCCCGCGGGGCAGCCTGTGCTCCAGCCACTTTCGGCATTGGCCTACGTTGCCGCCAACTGCCACACCGCCCTGGCCAACCTGCCGAACGTTGATCCTGCGCGGATCGGCGTCGTCGGCCACTCCTATGGTGGCAAATGGGCGATGTTCGCCTCCTGTTTCTATGAGAAGTTCGCCTGCGCCGTCTGGTCAGACCCGGGGATCGTCTTCGACGAGGCCCGGCCCAACGTCAATTATTGGGAGCCCTGGTACTTGGGCTGGGACACGACCCGCCGGCGAGAGCGAGGCATTCCCAGCGACGCCAACCCCCGCACCGGCCCCTACAAGACCATGATCGAGACCGGCCGCGACCTGCATGAGCTGCACGCACTGATGGCCCCACGACCGTTCTTAGTCTCCGGCGGGGCCGAAGACCCGCCCAAACGGTGGCAAGCCCTGAATCATGCCGTTGCCGTCAACAAGCTCCTGGGCTACGCGAATCGGGTGGCCATGACGAACCGCCCAAACCACGACCCCACCCCCGAATCCAACGAGCAGCTCTACGCCTTCTTCGAGCACTTCCTGAGACCCGTCTCGCTCGCCGGCAGCGACTGATCGGTTAGCGAGAGTGACAACCTCTGATGATGAAGCCGCCCGACTTCTCCTCCGGCTCCAGTTCCAAAATCCCGCGTGCTTGAGCCTCCTCCAAGAGCTGGTTGAAAGACCGGAAGCCGTAGTAGGATTCGTTGAAGCCGGGCTTGCGGCGTTTGAGGGTCTGTTTGACCATGGAACTCCAGATCTTCTCCCCCTCCCCGCGTTCTTCCACCAAAGCCTCGTAGGTCTCGACGATCAGGTCCCATGCCTCCTGCTTCTTGTCGTCGGCGGGTTTGGCGGCTTTGGCGGTCGAGCCCCGTGCCGGCTTGCGCCCCACCTCTTTGCCGATCTCCTTCGTACGGGGCGGCTGACGGCGCACCAGGTCGTCGTAATAGATGAACTCGTCGCAGTTGGCGATCAACAAATCCGACGTCGAATTCTTGACGCCGACGCCGATGACGATCTTGTCGTTCTCCCGCAGCTTGCTGACGAGCGGGGAGAAATCCGAGTCGCCGCTCAAGATCACGAAGGTGTCCAGGTGCTCTTTCGTGTAACAAAGGTCGAGCGCGTCCACCACCATGCGGATATCGGCGGAGTTCTTGCCCGACAGGCGTACGTGCGGGATCTCGATCAACTCAAAGGACGCTTCGTGCATTGCGGCCTTGAAGTCTTTGTAGCGGTCCCAGTCGCAGTACGCCTTCTTGACGACGATATTGCCCTTGAGCAGGAGCCGCTCGATCACCTTGGCAATGTCGAATTGGGCGTAGTGCGCGTCGCGAACGCCCAAAGCGATGTTCTCGAAATCGCAGAACAGGGCCATATTCCGTGTCTCAGCCCGATAGGTCATAGCATGGTTCCTTCCGCAAATAAGTTTCGTGATCGGATTTCCCGATAGTCATCTTCGTCAATAGCCATTTCCTTGTTCTTGGCGCACACATCCTAACACAAACGCCAACCCGATTCAAACGCGATCTGCCGCGCGATGATTTCCTTTGCCCCCGGCCCGAATCCAACACCCGGATCTGCGTCTTCTTCAAGCACTGCTTGCTACCCTTTCCGCCTTCCACGTCCGACTGAATCTCTCGTCCATGCCGCAGAGTCTTGCCGACCACTACCGTCAGGCTCACGGCACTGCGCCATGTGCAACGAATAGCTCGCTGGCCTCATTTCTGCCACGTTGTCTTGACGAAGTCCGATATCTTCCGCAGAAGAGCCTGGTTCTTGCGCATGAACTCCACATCACATGTAATTCGAAATCGACTCCGTTTCTGTACAAAGGCGATGTCTGCTTCGTCCAGCATCTTCGAGACTGTGTCCACATCCTCGTCGGCGATGCGGAAGCCAAGCAGCGATTTGTGTGCACTACGTTTGTGAAACCAGAAGTAGTTGTTGCCGAGGACGGTGATGGCGACATAGTTCTTGACGAACCGTATGGTCGGAGAGTCGAACATGTCGCCAACGGCTTCCACGAGCGAGCGTGCTGTGTCGATCGTCCACGGCGATTTCTTCTTCCAGAATGACTCGTCGTATGTCGGCTCGTCTGTGCCATCGTCTGGTTCTTCATACGTATCGAGTACCTTGGAGAAGTGCAAAGCATGCTGACCACCAGTCTCAAGCAGATTGACTTGAACTGCGATGATGGGAATTGAGTGGCTGAGGAGTTGAATGACGTTGAAGAACCGACGTGTGATACTCTCGGCAACGAGGACGGCATAGTGCTGCCGTTGGGGCCATCGCCGCTTCTCATTATCCCAGTATTCGATGGTGCGCACGATGTGTGACTCGTCTGTTTCGCCGAGCATGACTTCGACTTCGTACATCGAGTCGTCTTCTGGATTCTTCAGCAGGAGGTCGAGCCGTCCGCCGGACGACTGTTGTTTCTCTTTCGCGACTGATTCCAGGTCGCCGAGGCCTAAGCACGTTGGGTTGTCGTAGATCTGGTCCTGAAGCCAGTATTCGTCCATTCCAGCCTCACGGATCGAAACCACAGTGGCAATCGGTATTTCCATGTCTCTCTCCTTCTATTGAGTACTATTCATACGCACCCGCGTAACGATGACCTCGCAGCGGGGCTCCAGCCAATCGCGTGGATGCAAGCCGTTGCCGTCTTCGCGCCGCTACGTCTCAGGCACTTCGAGCATTCGTCTCTTCTCTGCTCACCAATCAAGAAGGGTAGCATGCAACAGGTGTTCAGTCAACAGGGTCGGCGGGGAAAGGGTGACCCGCAGACGCATTGTGGATGAAGCAGGCAGCGCGGAAGTGCCTCTTCCGCTTGGTCACCGCCCTTTGCGGGCAAGCAGAATGCGACAAACGCAAGTCGGACTGTCCTCGCGGCATTTTCGGCTTTTGCAGGGGTGATTTCTCGGCAGAATCTCTCGCTGGGTGCCATGCTTACGCTTGCGTAAGCATGTTATAACCCCTCAGATTCAGCCTGTTCAGGTGAGCATGGGAGCGCATCCAACGTGCGAAGGTCGTGAGTCTGTCGCTTTGGGCCTCCAGCGTGGTTCATCGCGTGTCGCGTATGCAGGCACGCGGGGCGGGCTTGCCTTACCGGGACCACCGGTCGGAATCCGTGTCAGAACCGGTCGGCGGGTTTGGCGTGGGCGTCGATGAGGAGAGGGCCGGAGGGTGCCTTCCACACCCGACACAGGGGCTTCTCCTCACGTTTCCAACCCTGTTCTTGCAGTTGCGGCTCCGTGGAGTAAAGGTAGCGGCCTGAGTTGGCATGATGATACTCGTAGAGCGGCATGATGCAGGTGTTTTCACTCTGTCTTTCGACGGGCGGCAAAGCGAGGAAGAGCGGCTTGGCTGACGCTTCAGGTTGGGTCGCCAGACGGACAGCCCGACCGTTCCCGGTAGTGGTCTTCTGTGCGTAGGCTGCCACCAGACCGTCGGCGGTCCTGTTCGGTTCGATGGCGTAGAAGGCCACGGATTCGACCGAGTCCCACCTGCCCGCCCGTGCGACGGCATTGCCCAGCAGATAATCCCTCCCGCTTTGTCCATCCCGCACCTGGTAGATTGGTGAGGGCAGAGACAGACGCGGATCGTCCAGGTTCAGCCGGTACATGATCTGGTTGTAGTCGTATCGCGGCGTTGCCCTTTCCTCGGAGCCGGAGAAGGTCCACGAGTAGGTGCCCTCGAGGTAGATCATCCGACCGCCATCCTGGTCGAAGTAGGGGTGCTGCTTGGGGTTGTAGAAGGAGTACTTGTTGTGCGTCACGACTTTGCAGGCGTAGGCCCACGGCCCGATGGGCGTATCGGCCTCGGCGTACCAGACTTCGCCGATATACGAGCTTTCGCCCCCGGTTTGGAGGAAGATCGAGATCCACTTGTGGCGGTGCGCGTTGAAGTAGACGCTCCCGCCGTGGGGCACGATCTGCTTGCCGGACTCTGCGTCATAGAAGTGCGTGTCCTTCTTTTCTCGCTTTAGAGCAGCCGCGACCCGAGCCTTCGCAGCGGCATTTTTGCCGACGAGTGCATCGAAACGCACCCATCGGTAGGTGGCGAGCGGGGACGCTCGCCCTACGAAATCCGGCTGCAGGGTCGTCAGTACCTCGTAGCGGTTCGGATCGATCACGTTGTCCCATTTCGCCTCAACTCTCATGCGGACGGTCAGAGGGAAGGGCAATGCGAAGTAGTAGTACTCCCGCCCTTCGGCGTTCACGCGGAAGGCGTGGCCGAAATCGGGATAGGGCAGGAGATTCGGGTCCGAACGGAACACCGGCTCGAAGGACTGCGTGGTGTCGTTGAAGACGGCGAGGCCCTTCTCGCGTGCTTCGCCGAGGCTCTTCATTCTCGCGTATCTGGCGACCATCCGCTCCGTGCCCACGCCGTCTCGAACCGTGAGCAAGCCATCGAGCCAGACCATGCCGGGTTCTTTCAGGGGACAGATCGGGCGGCTGAAGCCGTCCTTGCCCACGAAGTACTCGAGATTGACGCCGACCGCCGGGTCCAGGCCTCCATGACCGGGCAGGTCCGACACAGCGCCGGCCGTCGCGAAATGGCCGAGCGGATAGGAGGGCCTGCCGGTATCGCCCCAAAGCCAGAACAACCGGCCGTGGTAGATGCAGGTATCCACGGAGTCTTGCCCCATGACTTGGCCGTTGAGGGCCGGGTTTTGCAGCGGGACCGGCCGGCCCGTCAGAATGCTGTCGCGGTAGATGCCCTGGCCTGTGACGCGGTACAGCCGCTCGGCGATGTTGAGCCGGTCGATCTTGACGACCGCCTCTTTTCCCGGCGTGGTCTTGAGGCGTGCCCCGCGATATCCGAAACCATCCTTGGGGACCTGGTAGCCGTGGCTTTCGACAAAGAAAAAGACGTCCACGTTCATCAGCCCCGGCTCAAGGAATGCAACGATGCCGTTGCTGTCGGTGAAATACCTGATGCTGTTGGTCGTCCGCAGCTCGACCAGCGGCACGCCACGGCCCGTCTGCCGGTCGATGACCTTGATCGTGAAGTATTCGCTCGCGGGCCGTGTCTCTGAGGCGGCAAGTAGGTCGCCGGCGAGCATAATCAGGACCATTTCAACAAACAGGACGATCACGCGATCTCGTTGTGTCGTATTCATAACACGGTATGATATCCGTAGGGTTCATTCGATTCCATCCCGAACAGGAAGGATGGACATCGAAGGCCGGCCATGGTACCATGACGCCGTTGGAACGTGATGGATAGGAACTGTGTTTGAAAAGGGAGTCACCGCCATGGACAAGCTGTATGAGCAATCCGAAACGGGGTGTTGCCCGCGATTCGATCCGGGGCCGTGGGACCAGAAAGAGGTCACCTTCCACGACAGGCTGTTCGTCAAGGACCGCGTCCGCAGCTTCTTTCACATCCCGCTGAACTTCGGCAAGGTGATGGTCCGCAACATGGAGAAGATCCAGGCGGCCGGGGCCCTGGCGCCCGAGCCGCTGCTGCTGTCGGATGAGAACTCCCTGTGGGGTGCGGACGTGTACATCGCGGTGGCCAAGGACGTGCCGGGATCGGAGATGGCCCGGGTCTCGGGTACTTTCCTGACGCGGGTCTTCGAGGGACCGTACCAGAACGTTCGGCGGTGGGTCGAGGAGATGAAGACCTACGTCACCTCCCAGCAGAAGGAGCTCAAGAAGCTCTACTTCTTCTACACCATGTGCCCCAAGTGCGCCAAGCACTATGGCAAGAACTACGTCGTTCTGCTCGCGGAGATCTAATCTGCGACTCTAAACTTGCGGGACGTCCACGTGGCGGTCCGCTACACGGAGCTCAATCCGGTTCGTGCGAAGCGGTGGCGGCTATCTTGGTGATGCGCATAGTTTAGCACGCCCACGCAAGTGGCTCGCGGGCACGAGTCGCTAGTACGAGGGGGGCACGCTGCTGGCGTGGGTGGACGACTGGCGTGCGTTTCCGATGGAAGGTCTCAGAGATAACCGAACATCCCCCAATTTCATCCACATGGCAGGTACAAGAGGCGGATAGAAAAGGCATCGCAAGCCCTGCGCGAGTAGAATGTCAGCCCAACTGCATTATTCTCAGGACTATCGCGACGGAGAATCCCCCAACCACAGCCATCAGCATTACACCATCCAGCTTCCTCAGCTTATACCAAAGACTTGCTTCAACCGCTGCATGGCCCAGTCCAGCCATGCGCCGAAGCTGCACATCGGAGAGCATGACAAAACCCTGCCACAATGCCAGGGACCCCAAGGCAATGTCCGAAAGTAGATTTGCCAGTGCTTCCGCGTCATTCATATGTCACTTCCTGATTCCTGTGCCTTTGTCCTTGCCGAATTTCGTTTCCAACTGCTTGAATTCCTGCAAAAAACTTGCGACAGTCTGCTCAGTTTCCGTCTTTTGGTCACGAATCAGTTGCTCAAGATCATGCAACCTCTCTGTAAGGCCCTGCATCCTGTGCTCGGCCGCCTCTATAATTCTGCCAAAGATATATTGGTTACAGACATTGCAGGCCAAGCGAGCCCGAACGTGCATTTCGAAGGGTTCCGGAGCACGATGAAACTCCTTCTTTGGGAAAACCAGATAGGCTATGGCGCGCGTCCCGTTGGCATCGGCACCGTTCAAACTGACCCAGCGTACTCCGCGCACGTGAGTATCTACTGTCGAAAGATGGCTATTCAGGAACTCATACCGGAATGCGCTTGGATCACCAATAACTGCTAGGTCGAGACTTTGTATCCGTTGAGTTACGAGACGCCCCTCGATCTTGTCCCGAAACACTTCCGATGCTTCGTCATTGCCGTTAATCTGCGATCGAAGAGCATCAAGGACCCTGTGGTAAGAGAAGAGTACAAAGTCTTGTTCCACTGGAAACTGAACGTTCGGAAGGCTCTCCGAGGTGTATGTAGCCGCGGTATTTGTGTCAATCGGCTGGACAGGAATAGCATGGTCGTAAGATATTCGAAAGACGCAAGGTCTATTCCCTTTGCCCCTGACAGCAATGATTGTGCAGTCTATCGCCTGAAGATAGTCAACACGTACTTTTGCCTTGTCAAGTGGGTAAACGTCACATAAAAGTTCAGGCGATACGACTTCGTCCACGTAGAGGTGAACCCTCGGCTTTCCCCCCGAAGCAGCCACGATTCTTCTTTTGTCGGGTATCTCGCTTAGGATTTGGTTCAGGAAGAGGTACTTCGGTTGGTCGTCCTTGGCATAAGACAGACTCCTGTTGCAGAAATCCAAACTGCCAACTATTGACCTTTCATCAAGGGCACCCCGGTGCACTATGCCGACTTCCCAATCCACATCGGCTCCGCTAAGGCTGGAACTCTTGCTCCCTCCAAAAAAGACGGTGACAAAGGAAGTCACGTGCGAACATGTCTTCCCGCCATCAAGACCTTTTGGATGTGCTGGTTTTAGCAGTATCAGCTCATTCGCCCATGGTACTTCCCACTCCGCCCGGCTGGTTATCAAGAGTCCGCTCATCAAGTACCGCCCTTTCTCCCCTTTCCTGCCAATGGCACAGGTAGTGCCACACTCAAAAAGACTGCGCGCTGCGTAGATAGGCTGTCCTTATCGCCAAAGATGGCCAACTCCGCAAACGCAAGCTACAATGGCACATTGATTGTCTGTCCCACCAAGCAAAGAACACAGACAACTTTTGCGTGAATTCACCAAGAAAACGGGTACGCGGCTTCCGGTACGCTCCATTTTTCGTTCCAACACAATCTCCTCCGAAAACTGGAACATCCTTGCCCGTCTTGCCATAGCTGACATCAAGCCTTCGTCCCTAAAGGGATTATACACAGTCATATCGGGCGTTGACAAGGGGAAACTTGAGTCATCCATGCCAACAGCCCTTGGGCTTCAACTCGGCCTCCTTAAACTATGACGCCGTCATCCCTTAGAGATGTACGACGCTCGTCCACCTTAGCCGTTGATCGTACCTGCCCCCGGAATCCTTGTCTATACGTAGAAATACCTATTTTTGCACATTTTTCTACTTTACCCTGCAAACGCCTACTCGCTTTCAAAAACCTCAAGCTGTTGCCAGGCGCCCTCTACGCAGCAGAATCGCAATATTGGGTAAGTTCTGGCATGGTTCAGCATCGCTTGAGCCAGGGTGACACTCGTGTGACTCACAATGAGCCATGCGATTGCTGTAAAGCGTTGCACGACAATACTTTGCGCGAGTTCCAACATGGCCTCGGGGAGCGAAAAGTGTTACCCAATTCTGAACCAAGCCTAAGTTCTCTGAAGGGAGATGTTGTAAGTCCCCAAGAGTCGAAGGATTAAACTGCGCGCAGGGGAGGGGATACGGAGTCAAACCTTTGCGGTATGAGCCATTCTCGTGAATCGCGCCATAGCTACTTCTTGGGTAGCGAGATTGCCACTTATATTCATGTGAGGGCAGGCAGAGGACGTCAACGGATGGGGATTGATTACCGCCATGACACGGCCAGGCGGTCGAGGCCGAATGCTCAGAACGTGATCCGAAACTCGGTGTAGCGGGCGTTGCAGGGAGCGGGTTCGATGTGGGTATCGCGAATGTAGCCCATGAAGGACTCCTGGATCTCCTGGAGGCAGTTGTCGACGTCCTGTGCCGGGCCTTGGACAAGCATCTCGACTGTGCCGTCGGGCAGATTCCGCACGAAGCCCGTGGCGCCATACTGTTGGGCGATCTGCTTGGCCGTGTAGCGAAAGCCTACGCCCTGAACCTGACCGCTGAAGATGACGTGTTTCGCCGTCTGATCCACTTTAAGATTGAAGATTCACTATTTAAGATTGATGATTTAGAAATCGTGAATCACGAATGCTAAATTGTAAGTCGTAAATCGTAAATCGCAAATGGAATTCAGTGACGTTCTCAGAGGGGTGCTCGCGGCGATGCCGAAAACCGTTTCGTGGTCGGTCACCCGGATCGCGGGGTGGCGGTGCTGGCCCATCGTTCTGATGCTGGCGGCTATCGCGGTCTCGTGGCCCGCCACGAAAACGGGCCTTCTGAACGATGACTATTGTCACCGGGCCTTGCTTGCCGGACCTTCGGACTCGCTGGACCGTCTGTCGGAAGTGGGTCTGGCCCCGGCCGGCTCCGGGCGTCTATCCGCGGCCCTGTCCGACCAGTTTGTCGTGGTCGATTCCGGGAAGGACCTGGAGAAACTGAGGGCGTATGGGGCGCTGCCCTGGTGGACGTCCGAGGACTTCCGGGTGGCGTTCTGGCGTCCTGTGACGTCCCTGACGCATTGGGTGGACCATCGGCTCTTTCCGCGCTCCATCAACCTGATGCATCTTCACAGCATCTTGTGGTTTGCGGCGATGGTGTCGGCCGTGGCGGTCCTGTACCGGCGGATCGCCGGATTTGGGCTGGGTGGCAGCGTCAAGGCCGAAGGCCTTGGCGATGGCTCTACCGTATCCGTGAGAAACCATCGCCAAGCTGCGACTGACGATGCCACCCTTCAAAGTCCGCAATGGGTAGCGGGGCTGGCGGCGTTGATGTATCTGTTGGCCGACTTCAGCTATTTCCCTACGATGTGGGTGGCGAATCGAAATGTCCTGGTATCGGGGTTTTTCGGCGTGTCGGCGCTGATTCTGCACGACCGTTGCCGAAGCCTCAACGGCAAGCTCGGCTTGGTGGCTGCCCCTGCGTGTCTGTTGCTATCCCTGCTGTCCGCGGAGGCTGGGATTGCGGCTTTCGCCTACCTGTTTGCGTACGAGGTTGTGCTGCGGCGTGATCGCTGGACCAGGCGTCTCGGGGCTTTGGCTCCCTTTGTCGTCGTGATCGTGGGGTGGCGGTTGGTCTACAACGCGTTGGGCTACGGGGCCACCGGCGGAGGATTCTACTCGGACCCCGTCCGCGAACCGCTGCGCTATGCCACGGCTGTGCTGGAGCGGGCGCCGTTTCTTCTGGGAGGGCAATGGACGACTCTGCCGCCGGAGTCGTACTGCATACTGCCCGGCACTTCGAGGCAAATTCTGTGGATTGCTCTGCTGTTGCTCACGGTGGCCATTCCGGCGGCGATGTGGCCCTTGCTTCGCACAAATCGGCGGGCTCGCTTCTGGTTGCTGGGCATGTACGCGTCCGTTCTGCCGATTTGCGCAGCGGTCCCCATGGGCCGCGCCCTCACTTTTGTTGCGATCGGGGCCTTTGGCCTGATCGCCGAACTCATCGCCGGCTGGCACCAGAAGGCTGATTGGGTATCGGCATCAGGGTGGCGCAGGGCGTTGGCGGCGGCCCTTGTGATCGTCACCGGGGTCACTTTCCTGCCGTGGGCAGCCGTGCGGCGCGGGATGGTTCCGGGAGTGACGCCGAGAATCGAAAAGCGGATGGCCCGAACGATGGCGATTCACCTGCTCTGGTGGTGGCGCCACGAGGACCTGGTCATCGTGAATGCACCCAATCCCGCCGCGTTTCTCTACGACCCGTTCCGAAACGCGTACAACGGACGCCTGCTTCCCGGCAATGTCCGCGCCCTTGCGCCGGCCTTTGGCGCCTTGGAGGTCACTCGCACGCAGCCTTGCCGGCTGGTTATCCGAGCCCTCTCCCGAAGCCTCCTGGATTGTCCCGATCACGGGGGGCTGGACTATGTGTTCTTCTATCAAGCCTTGAGCGATGTCCGAAGCCCGGACCAGCCCATGCGGGCCGGACAGCGCATCGTTCTGCCCCGGATGACCGTGGAAGTGACCCGGGTGGATGAACGCGGTCTTCCCGTGGAGGCAGCTTTTGACTTTCCGGCTCCCCTGGAGGACCCGTCTTTGCAGTGGCTCTACTGGGATTGGCCGAGCCGCGATTACCGGGTCTTTCGCCTGCCCAAGGTCGGGGAGACGGCGATCCTGGAGGGACCTTTCTAACCATCTTTGCCCAACCGGCCGCCGTCGCACATTGCCCTTCACGAGTCGTCCCTCATGGCTTATAATGCCCCACAGTCTACAGAGAGCTTTGAGCAGGAAGTTGGAAGGCTCACGTGGGAAGTCTCGCGTCTGAAGCGGAATAGGGTGTCTTCAGACGGGAAGCCTGTGACGGCAAGCCTCCAACTCGGGTGTTATGCGAAGTGTAAGAAGACAGATTGAGATCGACGAGCAGATCTACCAGCTCAGCACCCTGGTGGCGGGCGATTTCTCGCTCCAGGAGGTGCTCGACAAGCTGGCGGAGGCGGCCGTCAAGATCATCGGCGCCAAGGCGTGCTCCATCCGCCTGCTGGATGAAGAGACGAACGACCTGAGGATGCGGAGCACGTACGGACTCAGTGAGGAATACCGCAACAAAGGGGTCGTCACGAAGGACGACCCGGTGATTACCGCCGCCTTTGCGGGCGAGGCCATCGTGATCGACGACATGCGGGCGGATGACCGGATCCACTTCAAGGAAGCGACCAACCGGGAGGGATTGGTCAGCCAGCTTACGGTGGCCATGCAGTTCCGCAACAAGCCCATCGGCGTGCTGCGGCTGTACAGTCCGAGGCCGCGCGACTTCACGGCCGGCGACATCGTGGTGGCCCGGGCGGTCGCCTCGCAGTGTGCCGTGGCGATCACCAGCGCCAAGCTGTACGCGGAGGCCATCGAAGCCCAGCGGTTTGCCGAGCAGATGCGCCTGGCCGGACTGATCCAGCGGCGGATGATCCCGGAGAAACCGCCTCAGATCAAGGGTCTGGACATCGCCGCGAAGTACATCCCCTGCTTTGACGTGGGCGGCGACTTCTACGATTTTCTGCGCCTCGACCAGGATCGCCTGGTGATCACGATTGCCGACGTGATCGGCAAAGGCGTCCCGGCCGCGATCATGATGAGCTGGTTCCGTGGGGCGCTCCAGGCCTATACGGAAAGCTGCCGCTGCGCGTCATCCGACGCCGGCGCCGCCGCCAGTGAACTCGACAGAGGGTCGAACGACGCGTATCGCACCCGAAATGCGATCGAGAACTTCAACACCCTGGCCTGTATGGAATGCCGGGAAGGGGAGTTCATCACGCTGTACTACGCGACGATCGACGTCGCCCGCAAAACGATCACGTACTGCAACTGCGGCCACGAGCCGGCCGTGCTCATTCGAGAGGGCCGGGTGTGCGACCTGGAGAAGGGCGGCCTCGTGCTCGGCGTGGACCCTCACGCGAAGTACGAGATCGAGACGGTCGCCCTGCGCGACGGCGATTGCCTGCTGTTCTATACGGACGGCCTGGTCGATGCGATGGATTTCAATAATGAGCTTTGGGGCCGGGATCGCTTGCTGGAAGCGACGATGCGGTTCGTGGATTGCCCCGCCGACCACGTCGTCCGCAACGTGCTGGCCTATCGCCGGCGGTTCGCCGGCCTGGCTCGCCAGGTGGACGATACGAGCATCATCGCGGTGAAGGTCGGCGAGTCGTGCGGGAACGAAGCGTGCGGCGACTGCATGGCCATCGAGAGCGGCAGTCCCTCCGGCGAAGACGTGGAGGCCTGATAACTCCCCATGTCCAAGCTTGTCATCACAATCGACGGTCCCGCCGGCAGCGGCAAGAGCACGGTAGCCCGGCTGCTGGCCGACCGGCTCGGCGCCACGTTTCTCGATACCGGCGCCATGTACCGCACGATCACCCTCGCGGCGGTCCGGGACGGTGTCGATCTGAGCGACGAGCGGCAGTTGATCCGGGGCATGGACGGACACCGTTTCGATTTCGAGGCGGCCCGTGGAAAGATGCTTGCGTCGATGGACGGGCAGGACGTCACGGAGGCCATCCGGGATAGCGATCTGACGGCCAAGGTGCGATACGCCGCCTCGGCCCCGCAGGTGCGGGAAAGACTCGTCCAAATGCAGAGGGCTTTCGCCGCGAAACACCCCAGGATCGTGACGGAAGGTCGGGACCAGGGGACGGTCGCGTTCCCCGATGCGGACGTCAAGTTTTACCTGACGGCGGATGCCGCCGAGCGGGCCCGAAGACGCAAGGCCGAGCTCGAGGAAAAAGGAGTCAAGGCAGATCTGCAGCAGATTCAGGAGGCGATCGAGGCCCGGGACCGCAGCGACGAAAGCCGCGTCGTCGGCCCGCTCAGGCCGGCGCCCGACGCGGTCACGATCGACACGACGGATCTGAGCATCCCAGAGGTTGTTGAACGAGTCTATCGGTACGTCGAGGAACGATGTTCAAAAAGCGTTTGAAGGTAGCCTGGTATTGGGTGGCGCGATTCATGTGCCTGGTATTCTGCGTTGTGTTCTTTCGCCTGCGGGTCCGGGGCCGGGAGAACGTCCCTCGGACGGGCGCCTATATCCTGGCCGGCAACCACCAGAGCTACCTGGACCCCGTCTTCTGCGGCGTAGGGTTCCGACGCCGCCTGTGCTTCGTGGCACGGGACTCCCTGTTTCGCTTCAAGCCGTTTGGCCGGCTGCTCCACTCGCTGAACGTGATCCCGATCGGGCGTGACAAGGCCGATCTCGCCGCGATGAGAGCGATCATCGCCAGACTCCGGGAGGGTGAGGCGGTCTGCCTGTACCCCGAGGCGACGCGGACCTGCGACGGCCGGATCGTGCCGTTCAAGGCGGGCTTCGGCCTCCTGTGCCGCCGCTCCGATGCGGCGGTGGTCCCGGTCCTGGTCGACGGCGCCTTCGAAGCCTGGCCCCGGCAGAAAAGGCTCTTCTCGCCCGGCCTCGTCACCCTCTGGTACGGCAAGCTCCTGCCCTCGGAGCAGATGCGTGCCATGAGCAATGAGGAACTGGCCGGCCACCTCACCGCCACCCTGCGTCAAATGCAAACTGAATGCCGGCTGAAGCAGGGCAAGAAGCCCTACGACTATAGCGATTGATGACCCCTATTGGCCATAGAGGCAGTCTCCGGGGGCTGCGCCCCCAACCCCCGGCGAAGGCAGAAGGAGACCTGTTCGCCCGACCGCAAGAGCCGAGACCCCCGACGAACGCGGACGACCAGTGGTAGGGTGGGTTCTCAACCCACGCGTCAAGGTCCATCTCTGTCCTATGTTGGGGTGCATTGTCGCCTTTCCACATTTGTGAAATGTGTAGCTGCGAGCCCCAAACCGGAATTCCACACGGTTCCCGCTTCGCATGTTAATGCGCCTTCAAGACCGATCCGCGTCAGTGTCTTCTTTT
>Ga0315286_10003091_pt1 | contig 15593 bp, 18 predicted proteins | sample YL17G10_0_MG_FD_205038 | JGI IMG/M metagenome (GOLD analysis project Ga0315286, IMG submission 205038) | Sediment microbial communities from Yellowstone Lake, YNP, Wyoming, USA - YL17G10_0 | ecosystem: Environmental > Aquatic > Freshwater > Lake > Sediment | place: USA: Wyoming | collected...
AGAGTTCCGGGATTACCTGACAGGCTACGTTGGCACACAGGAGTTCCGGTTGCTGTTGGCGGAGGCGCAGGAGGTGAAGCGCGGCCTGTCGGACTTGAAGTACTCCGTCATCATCCACCCCGGCCGGTTCAGCGTCCAGAAGTACGCGGACGCGACGAACTACAGCGTGGAGGTCGAGAAGACGTTCGAGCGGTTCCAGCAGGGCGCAGTGAAGGACTACCGGGTGAGGCTTAGCGCAGGATCCGGCATGAACCACATCGAGGCCCAGATCCTTGTGTTCGTGGCGCGGCTGTATCCCGACGAGTTCGCGGCGCTCGATCGCTTCTACAGCCAACACGCCGACTTCATGGACAAGACCGTCCATGTATTTGACCGAGAGGTCCAGTTCTACGTCGCCTATCTGGACTTCATTGGGGACCTCAAGCGGAAGGGGCTTCCGTTCTGCTACCCGCAGGTCAGTGCGACCAGCCGTGAGGTGTTCATCCAGGAGGGATTCGACCTGGCACTCGCGGTCAGTCTGCTTTACAGCGAACGGCCCGTGGTCTGTAACAGCTTCTTCCTTGAGGGGCCGGAGCGCATCATCGTGGTCTCCGGTCCAAACCAAGGTGGCAAGACTACTTTCGCCCGCATGTTTGGCCAGCTGCACTATCTGGCCAGCCTGGGGTGCCCCGTGCCGGGTAAGCGAGCGCAGCTCTTCCTGTTCGATCAGATCTACTCGCATTTCGAGCGGGAGGAGGACGTGCGCAGCCTGACCGGCAAACTCGGGGATGACCTGATTCGCATCCATGACATCCTTGGCCGGCTGACGGCTGACAGCATCCTGATCTTGAACGAGATCTTTGCCTCCACCACCCTGCATGACGCCGTGTTCTTGAGCAAGGAGATCATGGCCAGGGTGATGGATCTTGACCTGCTGTGCGTGTGGGTGACGTTCATTGACGAGCTGTCGACGCTGAGCGCGAAGACGGTCAGCATGGTCAGCACGGTGGCTCCGGAAAACCCTGCGGTGCGAACCTTCAAGATCGTCAGAAAGCCGGCGGATGGCCTGGCGTACGCGCTGTCCATTGCCGAGAAGCACCGCGTCACGTACCGGCAGATCAAGGAGCGCATCAAGGCATGAAGGTCTTCTTGATGCACCCCGACCGCGATTTCGATCTAGGCGCGAGACGGCCAGTCAATGAGGCGGCCCTGGAACAGGACCTGGAACTTGGCACCTTGTACGGCACCATGGCGCAGGGGGACAGGTTTCTGTTTGACATCGCACGACAGGCCCTGCTCTCCGGCGTGGCTGGGCCCGAGGAGATTCGCTACCGGCAGGACGTGTTGAAGGATTGCCTGAGCCATCCCGAGGTTGTGCGGGCGATCTACCACATACCCATCCAGGCCGTGGAGGACGTCCATCGGGGGTGGATGGGCATCTTCAGCCACTATCCGAGTGGCATCCTGAGCGGAGCGCGCGGAATGCTGCATGTGTTCTTTGCGGCGCTCAGAGAGCTGCGACGGGTCGCCGACGGGCACGCGAAGGAATTCGAGTCGGAGGGCTTCCGCAGGTTCTTCGCCATGATTCAGCGAGAGTTGGACGACGAGTACTTCGCCGTCATGGAGGAGCACTTCAAAGAGCTCGCCTTCCGCCGAGGCGTACTGCTGAGCGTCGAGCTTGGGAAGGGAAACGAGGGAACAGGCTACATTCTCAGGAAGAGGAACCACCGTGACAGGAATTGGATCCGGCGAATGGTGGGCCTTGGAGCACCGGTCTACTCCTTTACCCTCGATCCGCGCGACACTGCCGGCGGGGAGGCGCTCAGCACGCTGAGGGACCGGGGCTTGAATCTGGTTGCCAATGCCGCGGGCCAATCCGCTGACCACATCGAGAGCTTCCTGAAGGCTCTGCAGCGGGAGCTGGCGTTCTACATTGGCTGCCTGAATCTGGCCGGCCAGCTCCATCAGCTTGGAGAGCCGATCGCATTCCCCGACCCCTCTGCTTCGGGCGTTGGCCAGCACCGATTCCGCGAGCTCTACGATCTCTCCCTGGCCCTGACCATGAAACGGAAGGTCGTGGGCAACGATGTGAATGCCGACGGGAAGGACCTGGTCGTCATCACCGGCGCCAACCAGGGAGGGAAGACCACCTTTCTGCGAAGCGTGGGGATTGCGCAACTGATGATGCAGTGTGGCATGTTCGTACCGGCCGAATCCTTCTCGGCAAGCATCTGCGATGGCCTTTTCACCCACTTCAAACGAGAAGAAGACAGGACGATGACGAGCGGCAAGTTCGACGAGGAGCTCGGCAGGATGAGCGACATGGTGGACAAGCTTGCGCCGCGTGCCATGATGCTCTTCAACGAATCCTTTGCGGCGACCAACGAGCGGGAGGGGTCGGAGATCGCAAGGCAGATCGCCTGTGCTCTCCTGGACATGAAAGTCAAGGTCTTCTACGTCACGCATCTGTACGAACTGGCGAACGGGTTCTACGAGGGCGGGATGGACAACGCCATGTTCCTGCGAGCGGAGAGGAAGCCGGATGGGGAAAGGACCTTCAAGCTGATAGCCGGCAGGCCGCTGCAGACCAGCTACGGCAGGGATGTGTACGAGCAGGTGTTTGGCGGAGGCAATCGAGAGGCCACTTCGCGGGACTCGGGGCTGCCATCTCAGGATGTCGTTGATTTCGCGGCAGGGGTCTCGGGTGATGATAGGACTGCCCCGCCCCCGGTGTGATGCGTGGAAATCGATATGGAACTTGGGTCGAGCAGAATCGAGCAGAGGTTTCCGCCTGGGCTGGCGGTGCCCCGGATCGAACTGCGCGTCGAAGTCTCGGGGGGCTACCATGCCCGCTACGAGGCTGAAGGGTCCTCGGGCGCGCTCCGCGTGGTGGACGTTGTCTATCCGGCGGAGAGGCTCCCGGGAGACTTGTGCTCGGTCACGGACAGCCTTGTGGCAGGCAATGCCTCCTTGGGAGCGATCCTGCTGGGCAATGTCTCGCTTCCGGCCGGGTGCCTCGTCTGGGCGAGGCCACTGGCGCAGCTCGAGATCCGGAGAGGCGAGACCATCGCCCGCGAGATCCTGGCTGTTGGGGCCGATGACCCTCATTTCGCCGAAATTGTCACGGTTGGCGGGCTTTCGACGGAGCGTCGCGCAACACTCGAATCGTTCCTGCAGGAGGACGGTCTGGGGAAGGAGGGCCACCTGAGATGGCTGGGGGCGGAGGAAGCACTTTCGACCGTGCTCGCGGCTCGGCAGCGGTTTCGGATCTCTCAGAATCGGAATCGTGAACGGCTGCGACTCGAGCCGGCATGGAAGCCTGCGGACGGAAGAGCGCGGCCCGCGTGGGCGAGAGGGGAAGCCGAGCGATACACGCTTGCCGAATACAGCTTCCATTCGCTTCCCGCCCGCTTTCAGAGGTACGTCGAAGAGTACCTGGCGATGGACGAGCGGATCCTGTACTGCGTCCATCGGCCAGCGATGTGGAGCGCCCGTCGGCAAGGTCTGCTGCGGCGGAGAAGATTGCAGGAAGGCGTGCTGATCGTCAGTGATCAGCAGGTGACGTTGGTTGAGGAGTTGTTCCCGCTGGACCGGTCGGACATCCGCTATGGTTACGTCGCGCGCGCCGGTGTTCCCGAGCGGTTGGAGGCCGTGAGGCTGTCTGTGCCTGGCCGGGGGGTTATCGGCCTGGAGCTGACCTGGCGAGCCGCGCAGGGCAGCGAGAGACTTCTCTGGGAGTTTCCGGCTGCGCAACGCGCGGAGCTGGAAAGGGCCGCCGGCGTCCTGATGAATTGGCTGCCCCGGAATGACGACCGACGCCTCCGGCGGGCTTCCGCGCCGCCGCCCGAAGAGCTTCCTGCCCTGCGTGATCCGGCGGCCAACGACCCGGAGGCTGTAAGGCCTCGTGCAGAGCGCCTGATTAGCGAGCTTTCCGGAGCGTTGCCGGAGGACGAAATCGTGCTCGCCCGGTGCCTGCTTCCCGCCTGGGTCGAAGGGCGCGAGGCAGCTTCCCTGCTTGCTGTAACTTCGAAGCGGTTGATTGTCGTGCCCGATCCCCAAGACCCGAAGGCTCACTCCCTCCGGATAGACATACCCTTAGCCGCGATCAGTTCACTGGAATACTGCTCCACATTGGTCCAGGCCTACTTGAGATTGTGCGTCCCCCGACGCTTGTCTGCCGTCCCCGGGCATGTGACGATCGAATTCGGCAAGACGTTGGCAGCAATGGACACCTGTCATCTGATGCTCAGACGCGCAATGGGAACAACGGCCGTGAGCGAGCCCTTCGCGCACGACAAGGAGGCGGCGTGACCGAACCGGCAGAGGCATCGGGCTCACCGGCCATCCTCCAGGATGCCGCCAAGCGCTTTCTGTCGGAGAGCGCGCCGCGGGAGATTCACGTGAAGCTCGCGCCGGATCTCCTCGAGAGACTCCACGTCCTGATGGCGTCAAGGACACTGACGGACTCGGAGCCGTTCTCATGGCCTTTGCAGCAGAGGTGAGCCTTCTCTCTTGTGAAGCAGCCACCGCAGCCGACCGTGAGGATCGCGGGTGCGTTCCATTCCGCAGCGATGAGCCATCCGCGTGTCAGATAGAGCTTGAGGGCAGCTATGCGGTCCATAAGCATCGTCTCTAGCTTGCTATCCAGGACAAGCAGTCGATGTCCATGAGGGATGGCGCGTTGAGAGTGGCGCTGGATGGACTTCAGAATCTAGTCGAACGCTTGAAGCGAGAGCTCGCCGCGGTGAGGAATCGAACGGACACGACCTCCGGCGAGGCCCAGCTTGCGCCGCTACCGGCCTTGCCTGTCGCGTTCATGCCTTGGCAAGGAAGCCGGATGCGCCGGTTGTGGGCGGCCCTCAGGGGGCAACAATGACGAATACGTGGGCGATCGGCCAGTGCAGCCTCTCCCAGTCCCCGGTCATCGCGTGGTGCGCAAGCTGCACATGGAGGCGCTCATGATGGGGGCGAAGCGAAAGACGGAGCCATCTCCATCGGTGGGCGGTAGGGATGGATGGCTGAATCGGACAGTCCTCGGGATGGGGCTGACAAGCTTCTTCAGCGACCTCGGCCACGAGACGGCGAGCGCCGTGCTGCCGCTATTCCTTGCCTCGCTTGGCGCCCCGGCGGCAGCCTTGGGAGTGATCGAGGGTGTGTCCGACGGCCTGTCGAGCCTGGCCAAGCTTGGGGCAGGCTGGATCGGGGATCGAGCCCTTCACCGCAAACCCATTGTTGTAGGGGGGTATCTGCTGACCGGGGCTGCGACCGGGTTCTTCGGGCTCGCCACGACGTGGTCGCACGTCCTGGTCAGCCGCGCGATCGGATGGCTCGGGCGGGGCGTGCGTGGCCCGCTCCGGGACGCCATGTTGGCCGATGCGGTTGATCCCCGGCTGAGGGGACGGGCGTTTGGCCTGGAGCGAGCGGGGGACACGCTCGGCGCAGTGTTGGGTCCGGCGGCCGCATTGTGGCTGATTTCCACGCTGACGTTCCGACAGACGTTCCTTCTAACGCTCGTGCCGGGATTGGTCGCGGCCCTGTGCTTCGCCATCCTGGTCAAAGAGCATGGCCGAACGCTGATCCGCCCACGGAGATTCTGGGAGGCGCTGGACGCCTTGCCGCCCGGCTTCCGGCTGTTCCTGGTCGCAGTGGGGCTTTTCGGCGCCGGCGACTTTGCCCACACCTTGCTGATCCTGCGGGCCTCGCAGGCTCTGGCTCCCTCCCTGGGACCGGTGATGGCCGGGGGACGACGGCCATCGCCCTGTACACGGTCCATAACGCGGTCTACGCAGCGTCTACGATCCCTTCGGGTGCCCTCGGCGACCGCTTCGGAAAGCGAAGGCTCCTGGCGGCCGGGTACCTCCTGGCTGCGGTCATGAGCATGGGCTTCATCCTGGCCTCGCCAGTCTGGTGGCAGTTTGCTCTGCTCTTTGGTGTGGGGGGGCTGTACATCGCCATTGAGGATACGCTCGAGCGAGCTTTGGCGGCTGACCTGTTGCCTGAGGACATGCGCAGCACCGGTTACGGCGTACTTGCAGCGGCCAACGGGCTTGGCGATTTCGTTTCAAGCGTTCTTGTCGGCGTCCTGTGGACCACCGTCTCACCGGCAGTTGGTTTTGCCTACGCGGCAATCCTGAGCCTGGTCGGAGCGGCACTCCTGCTGCGTGTCCGCCAGGGTGGCTGACGGTGCTGAACCAGTATCAGAAGAGCGCCGTCGAGATCCAGATGAGGCTTCTGGATGCGACTATTCGGGACGTCCTCCGCCTGATTCGGGAGCCACCCGGTGACGGAATCTTAGCGCACGTGCGGCCCCTCGCAATCGGCCATCGCGCTCGTCTTGAGGGTATCCTGGAGGCGATGGCAGCAGAGGTCGCCGCTGTCGTTGGGGAGTTCGACCTGCAACCCCAGGACGAGGCAGTCAGCCGACGGATCCGGGCTGAGATGGCCGAGGCCTGGTCGGATCTGCACGAGGTGCTATCGAAGAAACTCAGACGTTACGGGAAAGTGGATCCGTTGCTGTCGAAGAGCCTGGATCCCCATCTTCACCGTCTGATACAGTTGACGATGGAAGTAAGCCATCTTGTCGAAGAGGAGCCCTGAAGAGGAGCCATGAAGAAGACAACGATCCAACACATCAAGGGCCGGGAGATCCTGGACTCGAGGGGCAACCCGACGGTCGAGGTCGAAATCCGCCTGGAGAGCGGCGCCCTGGGCAGAGCCGCGGTCCCAAGTGGAGCGTCTACCGGCGCGCACGAGGCCGTCGAGCTGCGGGATGGCGACCGGGGGCGATATATGGCAAAGGGGGTACTGCGCGCAGTCGAGCATGTCAACGGGGAGATTGCTGCCCGGGTCAAGGGGATGGATGCCCTCGATCAGGCTGGCCTCGACCGAGCCTTGTGCGAGTTGGATGGGACCGATAACAAGGGGAGACTCGGTGCCAATGCCATCCTTGGGGTGAGCCTTGCTGCTGCCCGCGCAGCTTCCGCCGCGCAGGGACTCCCCCTGTACCGCTATCTGGGAGGGGATGGGGCCGTCAAGCTGCCGGTGCCGATGTTCAACGTCCTCAATGGCGGTGTGCATGCGAACTGGCAGGGTACGGATCTCCAGGAGTTCATGATTGTCCCGGCAGGTGCGCCGACCTTTCGTGAGGCGCTGCGCTGGGGAAGCGAGGCATACCACGCCCTGAAGGCTGTCCTCAAGGAACGCAACTACTCGACGGCGGTCGGGGACGAAGGCGGCTTCGCACCGGCCTTGAAAACCAACGCCGAGGCCGTTGAGCTGATCCTTCGCGCCATCGAGGCGGCGGGATACAAGCCGGGAGAGCAGATCGCTCTGGCACTTGACCCCGCCTCGAGCGGCTTCTACGAGGACGGCAGCTACCACCTCCGGACCGAAGGACGGCGCGTGACCGCCTATGAGATGGTGGACATGTATGATGACTGGAGCAAGCGTTTCCCGATCCTGGTGCTGGAGGACGGCCTGGCAGAGGACGATTGGGCGGGTTGGAAGACGCTGAACAACCGGCTCGGTGGGAAGATCGAGTTGGTCGGTGACGACTTGTTCGTGACCAATATCGCTCGCATCGAGCGCGGCATCAAGGAAGACGTGGCGAATGCCGTCCTCATCAAGCTGAACCAGATCGGCACGCTGACCGAAACGTTGGCGGCGATCGAGATGGCCCGCAAGGCTGGATGGGGAGCCATGGTCTCGCATCGCAGCGGAGAGACGGTCGACAGCTTCATTGCCGACCTGACCGTGGCCACCGGGACAGGACACCTGAAGACGGGCGCGCCCTGCCGGGGGGAGCGAGTGGAGAAGTACAACCAACTGCTACGCATTGAGGAGGAGCTCGGAGGCAAGGCGGTCTTTGCAGGGCGCATGGCCTTCGTGCGCTAGTTCGAGCCTTCGAGGAGGGCTGGAATGACACGTTTCATACTTGTTCGTCACGGTCAGACGGAATGGAATCGTGTCGAGCGCTTCCGCGGGCGAGCCGATGTGCCCCTGAATGAGACAGGTCTCGCGCAGGCCGAAGCTACCGGGGAGCGGGTCGCGGCCGAATGGAAACCCGTCGCCCTCTATTCCAGCCCTCTCTCGCGGGCCGTCCGCACAGCCGAGGCCATTGCGAAGCATTTCAATCTCAAGGTGCAGGCTCGCCCGAACCTAGCGGATATTGACTACGGCGAGTGGCAGGGCCTGACACCGGACGAGGCGCGTGCCCGCTGGTCGGAAGAAGTTGAGGCCTGGTACTCCGCGCCTCTAGACGCGCGCATCCCCGGCGGGGAGACCTTGGCTGACTTGCGAGCCCGTGCGATGGCGGAGATCAAGGAGCTCGGCAAGCTTCACGAAGGCGATACGATCGTTCTGGCGGGGCACACCGTCATCAACCGGATCATCCTGCTGGGTGTGCTGGGCTTGGGGAACGAGCGGTTCTGGCGGCTGCGCCAGGAGCCCTGTGCGATCAATGTCTTTGAATGGGATGGATCCGACTTTGTACTGAACTCAATGAATGACACATGCCATTTGCGTAGCCTTGCCTAGCCGATGGTCCAGTACTGTCCCCGATGTTGGAAGGAGATCCCGCCCGGTGCCGATCCTTGCCCGCACTGCGGGGAGACGACGGATGAGGCCGGCCTTCCCTTCGTGGACCGGCTGCTGAGAACACTGCGCCACCCCGAACCCAGCCGGGCTGGGCTGGCTATTGACATCCTGGCCGACCGGCTGCGCGAGCCGCGGGCGATCGCGCCCCTGATCGATCTCCTAGCCCAATCGAACGACGCCGTGATCCTGCGGCAGGCCGTGCAAGGGCTCGGCGTGCTGGGCGACTTGAAGGCGGTCACCCCGTTGACTCTGGTGCTGCACAATCCGGAGATCGCCCTCGTCGTTCGATGTGAGGCGGCCGCTGCGTTGGGGGCATTAGGCGGGAAGCGCGCAGAGGCAGCGCTTCTGGAAGCGACCAAGGACCCGCGTTCGTCCGTCACGGGCGCAGCTCGTCGTGCCCTCGAGGTCATGCGTCAAGGAAGTTCCGCATGACGGATAACTTCTGGCGGGAGCTTTTCCCCCAGGCGGGGAGACGGTCGATCGCTCCGGAGATCCTAAGTGACGCTTGGGGCCGCCAGACAGCGATCCCCCACACACAAGCACTGGCCAGACGCGCCGCCCAGGGTCCTCACGAATCATAATTTGGCCGAAACTGCAGGTCCAGCAATGTGCTCTCCGGAGCTTCTTGAAGCCCCAGCACCGGCTGCCTTATTCGTGGGTGCCACAGGCATCTTCGCTGCAGCCTTGACCGTCTCCGCACTCCTCCCTCCCTGTTCGGGCTAATCCAGAAGGTCACAGCCACGGCTTTTCCGTCGGCACCGGACGCATATCACGCCGATCGCGGACAGACTTCCTCGCCGGAGCCACAGGGGGTGCTATACTCATCAAGTGAGTATCAGACATGGACAACAGCGCACATAGGGCAAGCGCCCTAGAACCGGAGTATCTCGTTCTGGGATTGCTGCTCCAGCAACCCGGCCATGGCTACGACCTTCACCTTCGCCTGCAGGCCGAGTTCCGCTCGCTGTGGCGAATCCCTCAGAACCAGCTTTACAGCACACTCAAGCGTCTGGAAACGCGAGGCGACATCCTCGGTGAGGAGCGCAGCCCCACAGGCGGTCGGAAGAAGCGGCACTACAAGGTCACGCGGCGAGGCCGTGCGCGGTTCCGCCGGTGGCTTGAACGACCGACGCCCATGAGCGTGCGCGCACTGCGCGTGGCGTTCCTCACGCGACTGACTCTGGCACTGGCGGAAAACCAGAAGGTCGCGGCGCGCATCTTCGAGACTCAACGGAAGGCTTTGCAGGGCGGGGTGGCCCGGCTCAAGTTGCTTGCGGCCGATCCGGCGAACACAGGCAAGCTCAACCGGCTCTCCATGAACCTCCGGATCCGGCAGCTGGAGACCACGCTGGCCTGGATGGAGGATGCCCGGAGCGAGCTTGGGCTCTCCTCTAAGACTCCTTCGTGAGGCGCGAACATGAAACTGAAGGTGATCCTTGTCTCCATGGTGTTGCTGAGCCTGGTGGGCTGTCAGCCGACAGGCGAGGCTGTTCTGACGGAGCCAGCCCCGATCAGTGGGGCGGCGGTTGACACCGAATCGACCGCCAACATCGAGGCGAATGCTTCACCAGCAGCGGTTCTGACAGACGGCTTGGGTCGGGAGATCGTTTTTGACAAGTTGCCTCAGCGTGTGGTGATCACCGGACGCGCCGCCCAGCTCATTCTGCATGCAGCCTTTACCTTCGATGAGGCAGACGCTCGCGTGGTCGCCATGGAGCAGCGCACACAGCGCAACGTGTCCATGTTGCCACTGGTGGACTCGGCATACGCGGACGCTATCCAGTTGGAGAAAGACGCGTCGGCGGAGGCGATCGCCGCGGCAAACCCCGACGCGGTGCTGCTCAAGAGCTATCTGGCCGACAGCCTGGGCGCGCCCCTAGAGGCTCTCGGCCTGACTACCATCTACCTGGACCTGGAAACGCCGGAGCAGTTCTTCCGCGACGTGCGGGTTCTAGGAACACTCTTCGGCAATCCGGCGCGGGCAGAGGAAGTGCTCGCCTTCTACCAGGAGCGGCTTGATCTCGTCTCGCGGGCGGCAGCGACTGTCCCGGTCGAGCAGCGGCCCCGTGTGCTGCTGCTGCAGTACACCGATAAGGGCGGACAGGCTGCCGTGAACGTGCCGCCTGCAGCGTGGCTGCAGACAGTCCAGGTCGAGCTTGCCGGCGGGGAGCCGGTGTGGCTCGACGCCGCCGGAAGCGGCTGGACTGTCGTCGACCTTGAGCAAATTGCCGCCTGGGATCCAGACTATGTCTTCGTTGTCTACTACGCTGGCGACCCCGCTCCGGCGACGGAGGCCTTGCGCGCAGACAGCGGCTGGGCGGCACTGAAAGCTGTCCGCGAAGGCCACTTGCTGGGTTTCCCTGGGGATTTCGTGAGCTGGGATCAGCCGGACACTCGCTGGATCCTGGGACTGGAATGGCTGGCAAGTCGGCTGTTGCCCGAAGGTTCGTTCTCATTCGATGTCCAGGGTGAGATGCGGGCTTTCTATCAGGAACTCTATGGTCTGGACCAAACGACCTTCGAGACCAAGGTGTTGCCCCTGTTGAACGGGGACTATGAGCCTTGATGTTGGGCCAAGCGGGCCGGAGAACAGGTTGGGGAGGCGAACAGGCCTGGCCCTGCTATTGGCGGGCCTGTTCGTGTTGGCCGGGATAGCGCTGTTCATCGGGCGGTATCCTGCGCCCTACTGGACTCCCCCATCCCTCTTGGGCAGTGATGAACTAGCGAGGCGGCTGGTGTTGTCCCTTCGCCTGCCTCGCCTGCTCGCGGCCGTGATGATGGGTTCGAGTTTGGCCGCGGCCGGCCTGGTCTTCCAAATGGTGTTCCGCAATCCTCTGGTCGAGCCGGGACTGCTTGGGGTTTCCCAGGGCGCAGCCTTCGGCGCCGCGCTGTCGATCCTGGCGGTGCAGGCCTCGCCTCTCGTTACCGAGCTCTCCGCAGCCGTATTCGCCCTCCTCGGACTCGCCCTATCGTTCCTTCTGGCTCGTCGGCTCCGGTATGGAGGATGGGTGCTCAGACTCATCCTGGCTGGCATCGCCGTGTCTGCCCTCTTCGGAGCAGGCGTTGGGATGCTCAAGTACGCGGCTGACCCGCTGAGTGAATTGCCTGAGATCACCTTCTGGCTGCTGGGAGGGCTGTGGGGCGTTTCCTGGCGCGAGACGCTCCTATTGCTGCCTCCGGTGGGATTGAGTTTGATCCTTGTGTGGGCGTTGCGGTGGCGCATGAACTTGCTGACCTTGAGCGACGAGTCCGCCATGTCTCTGGGCTCGCGCCTAGGGCGGGAGCGGTCCCTGGTGCTGCTCGCCGCTGTTGTCGCGGTCGCAGCGGTGACGGCCGTGGGCGGCATTGTGGGGTGGGTGGGACTGATCATCCCCCACGTGGCGCGCCGTATCTTCGGTGCAAATGCCACACACGCTCTCCCTGCGGCTATCCTCACGGGGGGGCTCTTCGTTCTCCTGTGCGACACCGCAGCGCGCTCTCTCCTGGGTGGGGAGATCCCCCTAGGTATTCTCACCTCCTTTCTCGGAGCATTGGGCTTCGCCTTCCTGATGATGCACACCGGGGTACGCCTGAGGCCATGAGCGAGAAAGACTTGCTGTGCGTGCAGGACCTGCATTTCGCCTACAATGGCGAGGGCAGGCCTGTCGTGGATGGGGTGAGCCTCCGCCTTGGCAGGGGCGAGGTGTTAGCTGTTCTTGGCCCCAACGGCGCCGGTAAAACAACCCTCTTGCACACCCTGCTTGGGATTCTGAAGCCGCAGTCAGGCCGGATATGGTTGGAGGGGCGGGAGCTCAGCGCCTGCACTCGGGGCGAGATCAGCCGCCTGGTAGGACTGGTCCCTCAGTTCGAGCATGTGGCGTTTGAGTACAGCGTCGAGGAATATGTGCTCATGGGCCGCGCTCCTCATCTCGGGATGCTTGAGCTCCCCAGTGAGGATGACAGCAGGCTGGCCGTGGAGTCATTGGATCAACTAGGACTTCTGGCTCTCAGGCACCGATCGATGCTTGAACTCAGTGGGGGCGAGCGGCAGATGGTGGTGCTGGCACGGGCGCTAGCTCAGCAGGCACGACTGCTGCTGATGGACGAGCCTCTGGCTCACCTTGATCTCAGCAACAAGGGGCGCATCCTGGCGGCGATACACCGCCTTTCCGATGCCGGCGTGGCTGTCGTGTTCACCACTCACGAACCGGACATGGTCCAGGGCGTAGCCGATAGCGTGTTGCTCATGCGAGAGGGTCGGGTAGTGGCTTCGGGTCGGACCGAGATGGTGTTGACCTCCGAGACTCTCAGTCAAACGTACGGAGTGGGCATCCGCGTCCTGCATGTGGACGGGGTATCGGTTGTGCGCCTGGAGGCGATGCTGTGACCGCAGGGAGCCCGGTGCGCGTGATCGTAACGGGCGAGGTCGGCTGCGGGAAGACCCAGGCCTGCGCAGCAGCCGCGGCCAGGCTGCAGGACCTCGGATGGGATGTCGCAGGCATTCTTTCCCCGGCGGTCTGGAATGGGGAGCGGAAAGTGGGGATCAACGCGCTTGACCTGCGCTCAGGCAATGTGCGATGCCTGGCCAAGCGCGCCATCGCGGGCGATCACACGCAAGGTCCGGCGACACCTGGGTGGCGTTTCGATGTCGAAACGATTGCGTTGTGCAACTCGCTCCTATCTGCTGCAAACGACTGCGACCTGCTGGTGGTTGATGAGCTGGGACCCATGGAGTTCGAATCTGGCGGGGGACTGGTCCGGGGCATGCAGGCATTGGATGATGGCCGCTTCCGCCTGGCGATGGTCGTGGTGCGCCCCCGTCTCCTTCAAGCCGCGCAACAGCGATGGCCCGGGGCCGAGGTGCTTGTTGTGGATGGATTGGCGCAGATCCCTGCGAGGGTCGAGCAAGTGCTAGACCTCGCCGGCACGCTGAAGCCGTTTCGGCCGCGTGATTGCGACGCAGGACTGAGACCGTCGGGCGAGCCGCGATCCTGAAACCACATGGCCGTTAGGTCTCTCGTTCTTCTTCTCCATGGAGACCTGCAGCCTCTCTTTCGAGGACCTACGGGCACGCGGCGATGGGGGAGTGTCCTTGCGCCTGTGATGCGGCGTGCTATGCCTTCCCTCTGCCGTGATAGCCGGTTCCGGGGGCCTTCGGCGGGGCGCATTGCCGCGCAGCACGGAATCCGGGTGGAAACCCTCTCCATCCCGCTCACGGGAAGGCTGCCCGCAAGCGCTGCGCGCCCATGGCATGCCGGCAAGGAAACCACGCATCAGGGTCCTGGAGAACCTTGCACGTGAGGGGGGCGTTCCAATGCTTTCGCGCCGTCGCTTGTGCGAGGAAGCGGACATCCGGGAGACGCGTTCTTTCGCAGACCCTTGACCGTCTTTCCCAACCATGCCCCCGATACGGAATCCGGGAAGACGCACAAGGGTCTCCCTGATTTCGGGAGACCCCTATACGGTCCTTCATGATGACCCTTACTCTGGAGGCGACGGTGGGATTTGAACCCACGCATGAGGGTTTTGCAGACCCTTGGGCTATCAGAACACCCGAAGACCAATCGCGGATCTCCCGCATTGACGAAGGCCGGCTGCCATCCCCCGCCTGACAATTCGGGATGGTGGAGTCTTACGTACACGTCCGGGCTTCCGATCGTGGACATCAACGCTGATCCGGCGAGCTACCCACAAGGACAGGGGTAGGCGCCCACTCTTGGGATCTCATCAGGTCTGGTGATAGCGGGATCCGCTGCCAATACCCGTAAGGTCCGCGGTCAGTGCGGGCGAGACTCCCGGAAGAAAGCGTAATCCTCACGGTTCCCTCTTCAGGCGAATCATGAGGACAGGGGTGGCGATGTGGTGGGCGCGAGAGGGCTCGAACCTCCGACCTCACGGATGTGAACCGTACGCTCTGACCAGCTGAGCTACGCGCCCTTGAGAGTCTCATGATGGCAATCGGCCGATGGCCGACAAGGCAGACGGTCGGCGGTTGCACGGATCAGAAGAAAGTGCCCCCGATGCGCTACCTCGCAAGTGGACTCGTCCTCGCTCCAGCTTCATCGACCTTCTGTTCGGCAGTCTTAGCATACAACTGAGTTGTGCGGATGGATCTGTGATTCAGATACCTCTGAACTTGATCCAGGGGGACGCCCTCCCGCAGCATCTGCGTAGCTCGCCAGTGACGGAAAGCCCGAGAGAGGCGGCTGCAGCCTGGACAACGCGCCACGCGGCGTTGGGGGAGAGGGGTTGGCCTCGGGACTTGGGCCGCGTTCGCGCGTGGCTGACGAACAGCGCCGTCGCACCTGGATCGTTCCGGGCTTGGAGATACGCCCGCATGGCGGATAGGGTGGGGCGGGTGAAGCGGAGTGCAACGAGGCGGCCGTAGCGGCCACGCCCCTTGCCGCGCACCTCAACCGTCCAGATCCCCTGGCGGTTGACGCGGGCGCCGGCGACCTGATCGGCCGTGATGCGCAGCACCTCGCTGATACGCGCCCCGGATTCCGCGAGAGCGTAGAACAAGGCACGGTTGCGCAGCGCCTCAAGCTTGCGGCGGTGCGCTTCCTTGGGCGGGAGATCGGGCTGGATCGTCGCGTGGTCGAAGGCGTGGATGAGATCCTCAATCCCCTGGGGCGGTTCCGGGGCGCTGTCCCTGGCTTGGGAGGCTGGAACATACGTTCTAAGCTGCCTCTGGGCCCGGGCGATGGCCTGGGGCGCAGGGAAGCGCCCGGGGAGCAGCAGCTCTTCAGCGAGGAAGCCAAACCACGTGACGACCGCCTGGCCGTAGAGGCGGATGGTTCCGGGCTCGAGCCGCAGCTCGCGTGCGCTGCGCTGGCCGCGCCTGGGGTTCTTAGTGCGCGCCTCGCGGCCCAGGAAGCGGACATACCAGGTGAGCAGGTTGACGTCCGCCGACCTCGATCCCAGGCGGCTGATCAGGCGCCCGGCGGGCTTCGCCCCCGCCAGCGAGAGGGGCTCGGCCGTCCTGGAGCCTTCCAGGAAGGCGTAGAAGTCCTTCAGGGCGTAGCCGTAGGTCTCGAGGG
>Ga0315286_10003092_pt1 | contig 15592 bp, 16 predicted proteins | sample YL17G10_0_MG_FD_205038 | JGI IMG/M metagenome (GOLD analysis project Ga0315286, IMG submission 205038) | Sediment microbial communities from Yellowstone Lake, YNP, Wyoming, USA - YL17G10_0 | ecosystem: Environmental > Aquatic > Freshwater > Lake > Sediment | place: USA: Wyoming | collected...
AATTTAATGTTTGATAATTTTTCAGATAAATATTTTATATTTATCATCAATCAAGTTTTTGAAAAGGTTTATATACTCCTGACTACAAAGAGGATTTGAAGATGAGTGTGAACAAGAAAAAAAGAGGCTTATTTATCCTGTGCGCTTTGCTATCCCTTCTAACAATTTTCCTGAGCGGGTGCTATGGTATGACTCAACAATACCAGGGCGTTGCCATGAGATTTGTTCCAGGCATGCCTATGGACACTCTCTTTTATTATGGCCCCAGTGCTCCTAACTCCGGTAATGACATTATTGTTGCAGTCGAGCTTCGCAATATTGGATCTTCATGGACGAGAGGAGGAATTTTTCTATCTGGCTATGATCCTACCATGTTTCAGTTTATAGGAATTAACCCTAGCAGAACAGGCGGTAATGCCTGCTGGGTTGATGTTGGGAATATTGGCTTTAGTGAATCAGGCTTCTCTTTAAGATGCGATAACTTCGGCATTACCTCGGGTTCAGGAGGAACCTTGGAGGTGAGTGCCAGGAACCTGTTTGGTACAGGAGGGCTTTATGCAGGAGAATTTGACCTTAATAGATTAGCAGGCGGAATTGATTTCTATTACCAGCGAACCAGAAGCGGCCAGCAGAGAGTAACTCTCGGAGCTGGCGGCCTTGACCTGGATTATGCTAACAACGGAAGATTGCTCATCACCATGTTGCAGGGAATTGATTTCTCAAGGAACTTTGGCCAAGAATACTTCTTAGAAGGAAACACTCCCCGGACTCCCGGAGGAGGCATTGATGAGGTTACTTTTGAAGGTAACATTGTGAATTGGCCTGCTGGGCCAAATCCGATAATGTACGCTGATTTTATGATAACTAATTGTTTTCTTTACACTACTTATGCAGCTCCAACTGTTTGCATTGATCCTACTCCCTTTTCAACAGATGCAAAGGTTTGTTTTCCTGCAGCATACATAGGCACTGGCGGCCAAGGCGCGCCTGTGGCAATAACAGGCATAACCCAAGAAAGCAGCCCTAGCAGCGTTGTCTTCACAATTCATGTAAGAAACGTAGGTGGAGGAGAAGTGTATGACCCTGGCAAGCTAGAGATGTGCAGCCCATATTACCCTACCATAACCACTCAGCAGGATAAGAATATTGTTTATATAGGAGACATAAGAGTTTCAGGTGATTTACAAATCCTTGAGTGCACTCCTAATAACTTTGTCAGGCTAGACCCTGCTACAGGTGAGGGCACAATCATCTGCTCATATCAAATCCCTTACACAACCTTGAAATCTGCTTATCAAACCCCTCTAGTTGTGGAGCTGTGGTATGGTTATTCACAAGCAATGTTAAAGAGAGTCATGATAAAAAGAGCATTATACTCATAAAGGATACATGAATGCATAGGTAAATAAATAAGAAAGCATAAATACTAGTACTTAAATGGATAAGAATAAATAATAGTAAGGTAATATAATCTAAATAAGCTAAAAAACCAAAAATAATAAAAAGGCAGTAATAAATTATATAGAATAAACAGGAGGTTGAGTAGAATGAATATACATAATAAATGGTTTATCTTTGCAGTGGCAATAACAGCGCTGTTTTTGGCTACAAGCTGCACACAGACAGCCCAACCAGGGAGTAATGCCAACGCAGCATTTGTTGGCGGGACAGTAGGGCTTAACACTTACCTGATTGAAGGTATGCCGCCACCCATTATCAATGACGCCAACACATTCCCATTCGGGTTTGGAATTGCTATTGAAAATCAGGGAGAGGCTGATGTTGGCCCAGGCACTGACAATCCTTTTGTCATGGTGAGGGTTGAGGGAATTAACCCTGAACAGTTCGGAACAACTGATGCTGATTTGAGAAAAGTGCTGGATACTCCTCTAAAAGGCTCAATGAGAAATTACGACGGCACAGTCTTCCCAGGAGAAATAACTTCTGTATTATTCGAGCCACTCGTATACAGGCCCGATATTCGCGGCAATACCCAGTTTACCATAAGAGCTGACATATGCTATGATTATCAGACTGATGCAACAGCTTTGCTTTGCATAAAGGATGATGTGCTTGAAAACATTCAGGACACAAGCATTTGCAGCCTGACGGGAGAGAAGAACCCTCAGAACAGCGGAGGGCCAATACACGTAACCAGTGTTGTCGAGAATCCTATGGCTGAGAACAAGATACAAGTCAACTTTAAGATTGAGCATGTCGGCATCGGAGAGTTCTTTGGCAGGCCTACTGGCAGTGTCGAATCAGAGATTTGTGACTTCAGCACCAGGAACTTTAACAAATACTATGTTGATGTAGAAGTCTCTCCTCTCCAGGACTCTGGCTTGGCTGTTACCTGTTCAAGATTCTCAGGAAGCAACAGTGGCAGAATCAAGCTATACCAAGGAGCAGCCACAACTATCAGTTGTACTATTGAGAGAACGAGGACAAGCGCAGGCAGAGTGTTCCAAGAGCCACTGAACATAAACCTCAAATACAGGTATGGCCAGTACCTTGAAACCCCGCTTGTAATTCAGGATGTGACTAACTAAATTTTTTATTTTTTTATTTTTTTTATCTCAAAAGGAGGATTTTTATGTTTAAGAAATTCTTTTCTCTATTTTTAATTTCTATTATCTTATTTTCGGCTTTATTCATTGCCGGATGCTCTTCAGGAGAGTCTTGGAACAATGAGATTGGCGGATTTATAGGGGGAACAACTGGCTTGCGAATGGGCATAGTTGAGGGTGCTCCTCCAAACATATTATTGGATGCTGGCGCTAACCCTTTCTCTGTCATAATTAGTTTAGAGAACCTTGGGGAGGCTGATGTCGGGCCAGGCACTGACAATCCTCTCCTGATGGCAAGAATTACAGGCATAGACTACACTAATTTTGGCTTTACATCAGGGCAAGCCATCCAATCTATTAATCAAAACCTGGATTCTGCTAAGAGGAACTATGACGGCTCAGAAATGCCCGGAGCAATAACCTATGTGAATTTCGATAACCTTGTTTACAAACCAGATGTCTCTACAGACGTTTCTCTTGTAATTCGTGCAGAAATATGCTATGATTATGAGAGCTATGCCACTGCCACGTTTTGCATGAAAAGTAATATTTTCAATAGCTGGGATGATAATAGCATATGTACAATAAGGGAATCTAAGCCCGTTGGTAATAGCGGTTCTCCCTTGCACGTTACAAGAGTTGAAGAAGCGCCCATTAACAATAACACAGTTCAGATTATTTTTTATATTGAGCACGTTGGTCGTGGAGCTTTTTTCCAGAGAAGCTCATACTCCAGTTTATCAGATGTGTGTTTGTTTAGTGATGCAAATACTAACATTAACAAGGTGGAGGTTTTTGTTGAGCCTGTTCAAGATAATTCTTATTCCCTTGATTGTCCGAGGCTAAGAACCGGCTTGGCCGGAGGGGGCGCGTCCGGGGTTGTAACCTTGATTAGAGGAGCTCCTTTGGCTATTACCTGTTCCCTGTCAAGAACCAGACCGACAAGCATTCAAGCCTATAAGGATATAATTAATATAAAGATGCGGTACAGGTACGGCGAATACATTGAAATTCCAATTACTATTCAGTCCGAGCTATTTGATAACATTTAACTAGATGGTTCTAAAGCACGTGCCGTAAGTAAGCGTCTTCTTTATCACTCTCTAGGAGTTAAGAATCGAAATATTTATAAATTACTCGTATTTACTTTTTAGTAATAATCTAATAAATATTCGGAGGAGATGAGCAACATGAAACAAAAATCAAAGATTTTTGAGCATCAAACAAAACATTTGATGAACAAAAAAATATTATTGCTCGGCTTAGTTGTTCTAAGCATAGTGATGTGCACAAGCGCAGTATCAGCCTACATAGGCCAAGGCCCGGGACCCAACCCGTGGGTAAGAGTAGGAGGTCGTACAGCAACAGCCGGTGGCTATGCCAGCAGTTACATGCCAAACTTGATAGCTGGAACTTACTATGGAACGCCATGTCGAACATATAATTCGATATCTTACTACGACGCTTCACGGCCATGTAATAATGGCGGTGGAAGCTGGTTCGGTGGATACAGCAACAGTGGTAGTGCAAATTACGGCTGGGGCGGATCATGGGATAACCATAACACCTATGGTGGAAATGTTGGCTGGGCTTCAAAATACCCAAGCTATAACTACAACTACATGTACACCGGCTATGTATAAAAACTTTTTATAACTTTTTTTTATTATAATTTTAAAATGAAAAATTCACTAGTTTCTGGAATAATATTTGTGTTAGTTACTTTACTTCTGTTCTTTCCAGGAATACTTTCAGCAGTAAAATACCTTACCTATGAAGAAGCTCAGTACTATGCAAGCACAGGGCCTTCTTATTACAAGCCCTATGATGCATATAACTATCATTTTTGGGGCTATGAGCAGGTCCCTCGAGTAAGGTCAAGCCCTGTATGTAATTCGATTTACGGTCACAGAATCAACTGTAATAGTGATTACTCCTATTACTCTCAATATAATCAATTATACGTGCGCTAGTATTAGAACTATAATCTTCAAAAATTTACTTGCTATTAACCAGTACAAACTTAGCTAGCAATGCTTCTAGCTGTATGAATTCATCGCTGCCTTCTACCATCCTGAACTCTGCTTCTCCGCATTCTTTGATCATTTCAAGCTTTTTCCTGCTATCCACGTCTTCCAACTTCCAGATTTCCTGCTGAACCTGCTTGATAATATCCAGGCCAGAAAGCCCGTGGTTAAGCATGGTGTCAAGCAATTTGTTCTTTGCAGCACTAAAATCTCCTTTGACGCAGAGCGCAAGAACATCATTTATTTCTTCTGGCTCTGCTGCACTGGCAACGTCGTATATGACTTCTTCTGTTATCTTGTCTTTGACTGCGGCGCTGCTCTGCATAATATTCTCAAGCCTTCGGCAGTCACCCTGGCTAACATCATATAATGCTTCTTTTGTTTTTGCATCAACAGACAAACCCTCGGCCTTTGCAATCTTATCAATTATCTTATACATATCCTCTTTAGGCAATGGCTTGAACCTGAAAACAGTGCATCTTGACTGTATAGGGTCAATGATTTTTGAAGAATAATTACAACTCAGAATGAACCTGCAAGTCTGGGTATAGTTCTCCATCGTTCTCCTAAGAGCCTGCTGAGCTTCTCTTGTCAGGGCATCGCATTCATCAAGATAAATAATCTTGAAAGGCACGTCGCCAATAGCTCTGGTTCGTGCAAAATCCTTTACTTTGACACGCACAACATCAATGCCTCTCTCATCACTGGCATTAAGCTCAAGAAAATTCTCTCTCCATCTCTCACCAAAAAGTTTTTTTGCAATTACCAAAGAAAGTGTTGTTTTTCCAACACCTGCAGGGCCAGCAAACAAGAGATGAGGCATGTTTTTCTTCTTTACAAAGGCTTCTACTCGCTTAACAATTTCATCCTGCCCTCTTACCTCTTCAAAATCATGAGGCCTGTACTTCTCAGTCCAAATAGCAATATCCTCCGGGTCCATTATTAGAAAACAAGAATTATATGGTGTTTAAAAAAGTTGTGCTAAAAAAATAATAGAAATATGATAAGAAAAATAATTTTAAACAATGTCCTCTTCAGCAACTACCATGAAGTCTCCTACTGCGATGACTGCGCTGAAAGGTATTAACAGCTCTCCTTCTTTGGTTCTCTCTAGCTCAAGCCTCTCTGTGTAGCTTGTAGGATTCTTTAGTACCATGTGGATTAATTCTCCTGAGCCAGTCTCAAACACAATATCTCCGACTTCTCCGAATCTCTTGCCTGTCTTAGAAACCACGACCTTGCCTATTAATTGTTTTGAAAACTTCTTATCTTCATCAGCCATAATAATCCCTCCCTAACAGTTAATCATAAAAATTCTACTCCTATTGAATTTATTGGAGTATATAAAGTTTTTGCTCATGAACCACTTTGAAGGTAAGATTTATATAATACCCTTTCAATAGGCAATACTATGGCCACGTGGTTTGAACAGCTTGGCTTCAAGGAGAATCCCTTGGATGTGAGGCCCAGCCCACTACTCGTTGGCTTGGAAAGACAGGAAGAACAGCTGGTTAATCATATCCTTAAAGGAGAGATTTGCTTTCTAAATGGCTTGACAGGCTCTGGAAAATCCTCATTATTAGTCAGAGTACAAAGAAATCTCAAGAACCATGCCTTTGTATATCTGGATGCACAGGAATTGCCTAAGAATTTTAACCTTGAAGAGGAGTTGAAGAAGAAGAGAAGCTTTTTTGACAAGCTCACTCTTAAGGAATTCCCTTCCAAAACGCCAGTTCTTATTATTGATGAGTTCCAGGCAACTGACAAGAACCTGGTGCTGGATGCCAGAGCTAAGTGGGAGAATCCTGAGAATAAAAAAATTAAGAGCATTGTAGTTGCTCAGATAAGCAAGTATCTCAAGAACGTGACTCCTGCTTTCAAAGAAAGGCTTGGCAGTAGGATTATTGAATTGCCCACTCTCGATGATGAGGAGATGAAAGAGATATTAAAGCTGAGGCTGCAGACCAGATGGACTAATTATTATAACAAACTGCACAATGAAGCCCTTAACCTGTTTGTTGCATGTGCTGATGGCAACCCAAGAAAGCTCTTAGAATATGCTGACATGATTTTTGATTTTCACTACAGGAAATTCAAGGACAATAATCCGCTCCTTGTAAACAAGACTTATATGGTTACTTATTGGGGTGCAAAAGAGATTCTAGAACTGCAAAAAGTGAATGTTAGTGCATATATTTACCTTGAGAAAGAGGATAAGAAGAGAAGGCTGGAAGCATTTGAAAAAAGATTCAGCAAGGATGAGCAGGCCTGGCTAGTATTCCTGATGACCGGCTCTAAAACAGCGGGTGATGTTGCCAAGGAATTCAATGTGTCTGAAGGGGTGGCTGCTTCCAGGATACGAGACCTAAAAAACAGGGGAGCAATTGTGAGAGCAGGTATCAAGAACAAGAAAAAGCTATGGCAGGCAAGCCCCCATGTCAAGAGATTAAGAGTTAAGGTTTAACCTATTTGTTTCTTTCTTAATAATCCCCTGAGCAAGAATAATTGGTTCAGGCAGCTTATGCTCTTGCCTCATGCAGTTCTTGATAATCTCAATGCTCTCATCAAGAGAAACCCTATGGCCAATGGAGACAAATAAAGGTTTTGTTTTTTCCTTGGTTAAGATAGCTCTGCCAACAACTTCATTGTCAAGAATAATATAGCTGTCCTTGTTTTTTCCGCACAAAAGATTTTTTGTAACGCCAATAACTGGCTGGTCAAGAACAACCCCTAGGTGAGATGCTAATCCGCATTTCCTAGGGTGTAATGTTCCACTTGCATTTATCAATAGTACATCGGGCTTTCGCTTTAATTTATTAAAAGCTTCGACCATTATACCAAGTTCATTCTGAGCCCTGAAACCAGGGAGGTAGCGTATCTTACACTCTTTTTCAGCAAGAGCATGCTCTATGGCTTGCATATTCTTGTAGTTGCATACGACAATGCCGCAAATAACTTTGTCATCTAGAATACGAACATCCAAGCCTCCAATTAATTCAAGCTTTGAATATGCGTCTTGCTTTATCACTTTACTAGCAAGCTCTAACTGCTCTTTTTCAAGTTCTTCAGCCTTTGTCATTTTAAGAAATGGGCCTGGCCGGACATTCAGAAAAACTCCGTTTTTCTGGGTGAGTAACGTAGTTTCTCATTCGAACCGGCGACCTCCACCGTGTTCAGATAGCAAGATTACCTTGCCATCATGTGAAGGTGATATCATTTACAGAACCTTTTGCTTTTGCAAAAGGTTAAGCCGCTAGACCACAGGCCCAATTACTTAAGAAAGGAGTGATAGCTTTTCTTTTATAAACTTTTCATTAAAGCAATGCTCTTTTAAGGAGCAAGAGGCGCATTTGGTCTTGTTATCGCATATCGTAGGTATTTCTTTGCTCTTAAAGAGATCAATAACATTGTTGCGGGCTTCTATGACTTTTTTCTCTAAGAAAGGATTCATGACAACAGCTCTTGCCTCATTAATATCAAGGTATTTTACAAAAGCTTCCCTGACAAACATTTTGTTTTTTTCCAGGAGCATGATATAAGCTCCGGCTTGGATCTTATGGCCAGGCCAGACTCCTTCTCTAGGGGCACTGCCTGTTTTTAGTTCATAAGGAACCACTTCCCTGACTATTTTGTTATCATAAACTTCTAATTGGTCAATAACTCCCTTAAGCATCAAATCCTCTGACTGGATATAGAATTCTGACTCGATCTTTGGGCTGAGCTGTCTCCACAAATCGTCTCCAAAAACCTTGCTCTTTTTCATAAATTCATGCAGATTCAAGGCTCTGTGCTGGGATTCTTGAAGAACCAAAGGCCAGCTCTCCTTAAAAAAATCAGTCAGAGAAATCTTAACCTCGGATAGCTTGCTCTTATTCCTGACAATAGTCTCTTTCAAGACATCAGAATGAAGCTTCTTGTACTTTTCAACTAACTCATTATAACTAAGTTCTCCTTTAATGCTCTTAACAAATCCTTCTTCTGCCTTGCTGGCCCTGTCATGCACAGAATGCCTGATGCTGCCCTTAACAACTGCTTCTCTCGGGATAACGGCCAGCTTAAGAACCTGCTCTAAGAAAAGCTTTCTTGCACAATAATCATAGCTAGAGAGCAAACTAACAGCGATCATGGTAAGATTAACCACAGAACATGATCCTTTATAAGTCTTACGCCGAACTGTCCAGTGCAAGCCTTTGCGAAAGCCTTGAGGGAAAAACTTAAGGAGGACGTTCTTCGCTACACTCGAAGTCCTCCGAACTATTTATTGAATTGTTTAAACAACCTTTAAATACTTCTAGCATTATCTTTAGGCCATGAAACTTCCTGAAGTCAAGAAATACTTGCGGAAAGAAAACCTAGATGCAATCATCTTGTTCAACAAGGACCCCTGCTTTAATTATTTTTTTGGAGGAGATTTTGACCACGGATTGATGTTCTTGACAAGAAAAGATAATTATCTTATTCTCACTAAGCTTTACAGCCCAAAAGCACATGGCTTCAAGGTAGTGCATTGGGATAATTTTGATGATGACTTAAGGACTTTTGCCAAGAAGCACAAAATTAAGAAGATTGGAGCTGATTATAATAATCTTTTGCTCAGGCAGAAGAAATTTCTAAGCAAGCATTTTAAGACTTGTGATGCCAGCGAATTCCTCAGTTATATCAGGCAAACCAAGACAAAAGAAGAGATTATCAGAATAAGGACTGCTTGCAGGATTACAGACCAGATATTCTCTCTGATTATTAAGAATTTCAAGAATTTCAAGACAGAAGCAGACATCATGAAATTCATTAAGATTAAGGCTTTAGAGCTCGCAGACGGAATATCTTTTGAGCCAATAGTTGCCAGTGGCAGGAATGCAGTGGTTGCTCATCATAATCCTGACTCTAAGCTAGGAAAAGGCTTCCTAATACTTGATTTCGGAGTCAGATACAAGGGATATTTATCAGACATGACGAGAACATTGTATCTCGGCAAGCCTAGTGAAAAGGAGATGATGGTTTATAATAAGGTACTTGATATCCAAAAGAAATGCATTGACAAGGCAAATATTAATTTAAATGCTGGGAGGATTTACAATTATTCAATAAGGCTCTTTGGCAAGGACGCAAAATACTTTGTTCATGGCCTGGGCCATGGCATTGGTGTAGAGATTCATGAAAGGCCAAGTTTTGGCTTGAAATCAAAAGATATTCTGGGGAGGAACAGCGTGTTTACAATAGAGCCAGGCTATTACAACCCGAAAACAGGCATTGGAATAAGAATAGAGGATGATGTTCTTTTGCAAGGCAAGAGCAAGGAAATCCTGACAAAGAGCACTAAGAATCTGATTTGCATAAAACACAATCTTTAGCTAAGCAAATCCGACTTTATTTCTTTATTCATTAGACATACTAGCTCTTTTCTCAATTTCATCTTTTTTCTTGCAATCATTCTAGAAACTTCAAGGTTAAGCATGCCTTTTTTATCTACCCTGTTGGTTTCATCTGCTATGAACTTAAGTGAAGTAATTATGGACCTCTTGAATTTTCCTCCGAACATAAACGGCCTTATGAAATCAGCTATTCCGCAGTCAGCTATGAGGTCGGCGTCTTGGAGTATTTTAAGCTCAAGTGTTCTATCTATCATTCTATCGCCTCTCCAGTCATGATGCTCTATTAGATAGCAGATCTCTTCAATGAATTCATCCGAATGCCCTTCATTTTTAAGAATATTTTTTGCAATGGGCACGCTTAGTTTTGCATGCCTGCACCATTCTTCTCTTGCAAATTCACTATATAGCGCATCAGTTGCAGTGAACACCTTTGAGGTGTCCATTTTTGTTTTCCCTACATCATGAAGTATTGCTGCGGCTAGGACCTGCTGCCCATTACACTTTCCTTTGAGCTTGCTCATAATTTCCTTAGCACTCTCATATACCCTGAGCGTATAGAATGTCTCGTCAAAGGGGCCGTGCTGGAAATACTCGGTTTTCTCAAAGCTGCTTCTCACTAACTTATACAATTTCCTGTAATCTGGTTTTTTATCAATCCTGTTCATAATGATGTTTGGCTTTTCTGGGATTAATAAACTTTTCCACAGCGTTTTCGAAAGATTTTCAAACCGTAACCTTTATTAATCACCGTTGCAGTTTTCTTTTTCATGAAATACGACCTTAAAGCCTTTAATGATGCAGTTGCCTATTATCAAAGCCAGCTTAAGAATTTTAGGAAAAAAGATGTCTTTGTGATTTTTGAGGCAAAGAATGAGAAAGCTTTCTTTTCAATTGCTCCGCTTAGCCGAGCACTCCACAACCTAGACTGCGAAATGCATGTCAGAGGGCTTGACGGTCCTTCAAAATCCTTAGATGCTCTTAACGATGTGTGGGATGTTTTTGACCAGCTGAACAAAAGAGTAAAGAACAACAAGACTATTGCTCTAAATGATTTCATCACAGAAGCTGACAAGAAGGCGAAAGGAGAGATTAGAAAGATTTTCAAGAGGCCTGATAATTTTATTGTTGCCGATGACAAAGGCTTTATCATCACCCCTGATTTAAAATTGAATTTCAGGCCTGACTGGTTTAAGAAGTACAAGTGGGGCGAGCTTTTAGAGACTGCGAAAATCATTTGGAATCAGGTTTATAACCTGAAAAAGAATGAGAAAGTAGGGATTGGCTTTGATGTAATCCTCAAAGCAAAGGACATAAAATATCCTCTGGAAGACTATCTTGACTCATATGCTATTGCCAGGACCATGTGGATTGCTTGCTATGCAAAGAAAAAACCATTTTCAGCCTATACTTCAAAGAAGACCATGCTCGAGCATTCTGAGAGAACTAGCGAGCTGGCAGCAACTCTTCTTGGATGCGAGCTGGAAAAAGAGATTAATGAGCCGGTTTTCAAGAAATTCAAGACTTTGTCAAATATTTTAAGATTAAACAGGTTTGATACTAATGATGTTGCTTTCTTTGTCAAAGGAGAAGGCTTTCCTGGCAAGCACATCTTCGGCGAGACCATAGGCTATCCAACCCCTGACAGAAAGTCCAGGTGGGATTCTCCTGGCGGCATAATCTACCAATTACCATGGTACCCTCAGACCAAAATTGATTCTAGGGCTCCGCTGAGCAGGATCGCATTCACAGACACTCTTCCTTTAGACATTTATATCAGCAGCTGCCATATTGACTGGCTTAAAATGAAGAAAAAAAATGATGCCCTGATAGGATTGGCAAATAAGTCAGATAAGATAATTGTTGAATCTGCAAAAACAAAGCTTGAGATTAATCTTCTCAGAAAGAACAAGGCCCATGTAGTCCCGATGAACTCTGATGTTGACGTCAGATGGAAAATGGATCCTCATTACCTGAAAAAAGGTATCAGGGCAGGCACCTATGCTAATATTCCCGGAGGGGAAATGTTTCTATCGCCTGAATGGATGAAAGGAACCTTCTACGGTGATGTTGTGATTAGCATTGATAAGAGCTATGTCCTCAATTCTAAGAATCCATTAGTTATAAAGTGCGATGAAAAAGGCTACAAAATAATTGGCGGGCCGAAGGATGTAATCAAGAAAATAAATGCGAAAAAGAATGAATCCATGAAAGTATTGCTAAAACAAGAAAAAAATAAGTCCTTGCCAAAAGAAATCATTAAGATGAAGAAAGCTAACTTCAACCAAATCGGAGAATTCGCAATTAACACCAACCCAAAAGCAGAATTATGCAATTATTTGATTGTTAATGAGAAAATCGCAGGCATGATTCATATAGCTCTTGGCTCTGGCTTTGAAGATGACAGGGCGACACTGTACCATTATGACATCGTAATCAATGCAAAAGAGCAAAAGCTTGATATTTGTGGCATAAAAGGCCAAAAAAAGCATTGGCTGATGAAAAAAGGCAAACTAGTGGCATAAAATCATACTTTCATATTCTTTTTCTTTTTTTTTCTCAAAAACTCCTAGTCGAAATTATTTTTTTTGTCGTGTATTTATCGCAATAGTAAGGTTTATAAACCAAACTCGGTTTTCGATTTTGCATGCAACTCAAAGAGGAAGTGAAGCGTTCATTCTATTCATATACCACATCAACTAATGAGCTAGAAGAAGAGAACAGGCTGCTCAGAGAAACAGTTTCCCAGCTGAGAGAAGAGGTTGAGCGCTTCAGAAGCCCTTCCTTGATGATGGCGGAAGTGGTTGATATTATTGATAAGGGCGCAATTATTTCTTTGCCAAATGGCAATAAGTTCATGGTAAAAATTTCAAATGAGATAAAGAGCCTTGTTCCTGGCGAGAGTGTGCTGGTTGAGCAGAGAAACCTTAACATCATTGAAAAAGTTATTTCTTCAAAGAATTTTAATGTTGAAAGATTTGTGATAATGGAGAAGCCTGATGAGAAATGGTCGGAGATAGGAGGGCTTGAACCCCAAATACGGGAAATAAAAGAAGTTATTGAGCTGCCGTTAAAGAATCCTGAGCTCTTCAAGAAAGTAGGCATACAGCCTCCAAAAGGAATACTTTTGTATGGGCCTCCAGGAACAGGAAAAACATTATTAGCAAAAGCCGTAGCTAGTTCAACTCAAAGTACATTCATAGAAATTGTTGGCTCTGAATTAGTACAGAAATTCATAGGCGAAGGAGCAAAGCTGGTTAAGGAGATATTCCAGCTTGCAAGAGAAAAAGCACCAAGCATAGTATTTATTGACGAATTAGATGCGCTTGCAGCCACAAGAGTCGATATAGGCACGAGCGGCGAGAGAGAAGTGCAGAGAACTTTCATGCAGTTCCTGTCAGAGATTGATGGATTCAAGCCATTAGCAAATGTAAAGATTATAGGATGCACAAACAGGATAGATATCCTGGACCCTGCTGTTATAAGGCCTGGAAGGCTTGACAGGCTAATAGAAGTTCCCCTGCCGAATGACCAGGGATTGGGGGAGATATTCAAGATACACATAAGAAACATGAGCCTTGACAAGAATATAAAAACAGAAGCTCTTCTTAAAAAAATGAAAGGGTTCTCAGGAGCAGAAATCAAGGCAGTATGCACGGAAGCAGGCTACTTTGCGATCAGGAACAACAGGACCAAAGTCACTCATCACGACTTCCTGTGCGCCATAGACAAGATAAAGAAGGAAGAAGTTGGTGGCGACGAGTTCACCAAGATGTTTGGCTGATTATTTTCTTAACCAACATTAAAGTGCTTTCTTAATAAGAATAACAATTCTGGGTGAAATTTTTCTCCTTGTTTTATCATCCTCATTATCTTTTTTAGACTAAAGAACTCTATTTTTTCAACTTCCTCAGGGTTTATCTTAAATGGGCCATCATATTTTGTTTTGAATGTTATCAGAAATTTCTTAGGAACGTTTTTGTCACCATCATAAAAATCTTTATAGGCAAATTCAATTTTTTTCTTCACACCAAGCTCCTCTTGGAACTCTCGCAGAGCAGCTTGCTCAGCAGCTTCTCCTTTTTGAACATGGCCGCCTACAGGCGTACTCCAGTGCTGAGGACAAAAAGATTTGTGCTTGCTCCTAAATTGAAGAGCCATCTCGCCTTTTTTATTAAAGATAAGAATGTGCACTATTCTGTGGGGCAATCTTTTTTCATAAATCTCTTTAATTGAAGCTTCTCCTATTACTTCATCCTTATCATTAACAACATCTAAGATTTCCATTTGAACTTGCTTGATTATTTGAACGCGCTCAGAAGTTACTTCCGTTCATCATCGCTTTCGCTCTGTGGGTGTTCACTTCTTCATTGCGCAATAATAGAAAAGAAAGTTGCTTATTTAAATGTTTATAATCTCTTATGATACCTCGAAGTCAACGCAAATCCTGAATTCCCTAGGTGCTGACTGGCCGCATTTGACAATATTGAGAATCTTGAATTTCCTGCCTTTGCTTTCGCATATTTTTCTTATCTTTTCAGTACTCTTTTCAAACTCTCCTTCTTGCTGAAAGTCATAAAAATGAATGATGGTGCCTTTTTTGCTAGCAGAGAACGCGATCTCAAGATAATCATCTGCTGACTTAGGCAAGGGCATGATAATCCTGTCAAATCTCATTTTGAGTTTTGGAACAACTGTCTTAACATCTCCAAGAAAAACAAAAGCATTGCTTAACTTGTTTAGGAGCAAATTTTGTATTGCATAGTTATGAGCAACTGGGTTGATCTCTACTCCATAAACGCTTTTAGCAGGAGTGTTTTTTGCAATGACACAAACATAGGGGCCGCAGCCAGAAAACATCACCAGCACATCTTCTGGTTTTTTTATCATTTCCATTATTCTTTTCCTTTCGCTGCTAAGCCTTGGCGAGAAATATACTTTCTCAACGTCAAGCTTTAGAAGCACGTTGTTCTCCTTGTAAACTGTTTCCTTGGTTTTTTCTCCAGCAAGATGCTTTAATTTTTGTATCCTGAAAACTCCTTCGTGCTTGCCTTTTCTCAGCACTGTCTTGATGTTCTTGTTAATCCTTAGCACTTCCCGAGCTATTAGTTTCTCTTTCTTTACAAGCTCATCAGATATTTCTAGAATCGCAATGTTACCAACAGTATCCATTGACTTTCTCAAGAATTTGAGGTCATTCTCTTTTAGCTTGGTTGTTAGAGAGCTCTTAAGATTGGTCTGTATGTTCTTTTTTTTCAGAAGCCTGCGCCTGAACTCATAGCGAGTCTTGAACTTCTTTTTAACAGGGAAATAGATGAATTCTTTATCTTTTTTTACAGCATAATTATTATCTAATAAATCACGCCTGATTAACTCTTTTTTTAGCTGCTCAGCATCTTTCAGAGGTACTTTTATGCATAACATACTCTTGTCAAATTGCCGATTGTTTTTAAATGTTTATGAATTTGCGTTTCACATCACAATAAGGACTGCGCCGATTATCATAATAACGCAGGCAATACTCTTTCTGAGAATATATTTTTCATGAAATAATTCTCCACCAATAACCGTTGAGAAAAGCGCAGAAAGTCTTTTTATAGGTATTACCAAGCTGATAAGCACTCCTGGC
>Ga0315286_10003094_pt1 | contig 15588 bp, 14 predicted proteins | sample YL17G10_0_MG_FD_205038 | JGI IMG/M metagenome (GOLD analysis project Ga0315286, IMG submission 205038) | Sediment microbial communities from Yellowstone Lake, YNP, Wyoming, USA - YL17G10_0 | ecosystem: Environmental > Aquatic > Freshwater > Lake > Sediment | place: USA: Wyoming | collected...
TAGACCAAGTTGATGCCCGGACCGCGGAAATCGTCGATGTAGTGAAGCACATCCACCAGCTCGATGCCCCCCACGCTTAACCCGGTTTCCTCGGCACATTCGCGGCGCGCTGCCTCCACTGGCGCTTCATCCCACTCGACGAACCCCGAGGGCAAGCACCATTTCCCAACCCCCGGGTCGATGGCGCGCTGTACCAGCAACACGCTCCCACCCTGCTCCACGAGCACCGAAACGCCCACCTTGGGGTCGCGAAAGTGGATAAAGCCGCAGCTCGGACAGGTGAGGCGCGCGCGGTCAGACACCATCCTTTCCTGGAGAGGGTGGGTACAGTGGGGGCAATAGCGCATGGGCATGCCCGGATGCCAGCGATCGTTTCTCGTGTCGGACGAGCTCATGGCAATATTCCCTGCATGCCCACGATGACCAGCCCCGACAGGAGTGGCATCCACACGTTGTCATCGGGTGGAGGGGACCATCGCTCCACCAGGGTGGCCGCGACAGCGCCGGCAAGCGCGGACCACGGAGACAGCCCACCCAGACTGATGCCCACCGCAGCGGCCGCCAGGCAAGCCATCAGGCAGCCCAAGCTTCCGGCGGCTGTCTTGCCCTCCCCACGCCGCCCCCATCTGCGCCCCACCATCTCCGCCGTTGGATCTCCCCACGCCACGAACAGGATGGCCGTTCCACCCGCATCCCGCCGGAATAGGAGCAAGGCCAACAGCATGCTCAGCGCAAACCAGGTGGAAGCCAGGACCCGGCGGTCCTCCCATTTGCGAAACACGGATGGAAGAAAACGCCAAAGCAGCCGGTTCACCCAGGGCCACCAACGGCGCACCGCCTCGACCGCCAGAGACGCGCCCACCAAGGCTCCTGCCAACGCCAGCGCCACCTCGAAGGAGACCAACCACCCGGCCAACGCCACTACGGCCATGGCCATATGCATCAGCTTGCGCAGGTTGCTTGTCTGCCCTGAGGACAGGTGCCTTTGCCTCGACTCCACACGCGATTGCCCGAGCACGGATTCCTCTCCCCGAGATGGGGCGCATTGTACCACAGCTCCTTTCGAAATCCAAGCCCTTGGTGTTTTGTGCCGTGCAGCATATGGGCTATAATTGTGTCTCAGGGCAGGTTTTCGAGCGCCAAGACTTGAACCCAGCCCGGCGAATGCAGGGTCGAGGGAGGAGAAGATGAGCACCGAAAAGGCCAAGAGCATCGGCGTGCTCACCGCCGGGGGCGATGCCCCCGGGCTCAACGCCGTCATCCGCGCGGTGGTCAAGACGGCCATTGGGCGCTATGGATGGAAAGTGATCGGCATCGAAGACGGCTTCGAGGGGCTGATCCTTCCCGAAAAGACAAGAAAGCTAACTGCGGCCAGTGTACGGGGCATTTTGCCGCTGGGCGGCACCATTCTAGGCACCACCAACCGGGCCAATCCTTTCGACTATGCCGTACGGGACGAAAGCGGAAAAGAGGAACGCAGGAACGTAGCCCCCGACATCGTCGCCCGGGCCGAGGCGCTAGGGCTGGATGCGGTGGTGGTCATCGGCGGGGACGGTTCGTTGCACATTGCCCAGCAGCTCTTTGAGATGGGCATGCCGCTGGTCGGCGTGCCCAAGACGATCGACAACGATGTGTGCGGCACCGACGTGACCTTTGGCTTTGACACGGCCCTGGACGTGGCTACGCAGGCCATCGATCGCCTACACACCACGGCCGAAAGCCATCACCGGGTCATGCTGGTGGAGGTCATGGGCAGGAATGCCGGCTGGCTGGCGTTGGAAGCAGGGCTAGCAGGGGGAGCCGACGCTATCCTGATGCCCGAGATCCCATTCGACGTGCGGCGAGTGGACGACAAGATCGAAGCCCGCGATCGAGCGGGCCGCAAGTTCAGCATTGTCGTGGTGGCGGAAGGCGCACGTCCCGAAGGCGGCGAGCAGGTCTACCAGGAAAAGGGTGTGGCGATCACGGCCCAGCGCCTGGGCGGGGTGAGCTACTTTGCCGCAGAACAGTTGGCCAAGATCTGCGAGCATGAGATCCGGGTGACCGTCCTGGGGCACTTGCAGCGCGGTGGATCGCCCACGTCGTTCGACCGCATCCTCGGTACCCGCTTTGGCGCGGCCGCAGTGGATCTCATCGCCCGCGGCGGCCTGGGACGCATGGTGGCCCTGCGCGGCGAGACCGTCACCGACGTGCCGATCCGCGAGGCGATCGCCCAGCTCAAGACAGTGCCCCTGGACTGCGACCTGGTCCGCACCGCACAAAGCCTGGGCATCTGCCTGGGCTAGGCGAAAGCGAGAGCCAGATAACCGACCACGCTCTCGACGAGCTGGTCGAGGGGCAACCGTTCCTCTACGGTATGGACCACGCGGTCGTCGCCTGGCCCAAAGCCCAGCACGGTCACACCCGCCTCAGCCAGGTGGCCGCCGTCGGTGGCAAAGCGCCACGTACCGACCTCTACTCCGCGACCCAGCGCCGCCGCAAGTACCAACCGGGCCTGCACCAGGTACGGATGGTCCAGAGAAGTGTTCAAGGACGGGAACTCGTCGGGATAGCTCAGCGCAACGCCGGTGTAGCTAACCAGCGCTTTTGTCGCGACCTCGATCCGGCCTGTGCAGCCTGGCTCGAGGCTACGTGCCAGCAATTCCTCCAGCTTGGCCACGATGTCGCCCGTGCTCTCGCGCGGGATGTTGCGCCAGTCGAGCACCAGATTTAAGGACGACGGGGTGACATTGGCGCTGTGTGGCTCGCTCACCACACAAGTTGGTGCTACGCTCGAAGCGCCATAGTCCGGATCGACGGCCATAGGCAAAGCGCGCAGGCCGGCGGTGAAGGACGCCATCGAAAAGTGCGGGTTCACGCCCAGATCGGGCATGCTGGCGTGGACCGAACGTCCCTCAAAGTGGGCGGTGAGTTCTACGCGACCGCGATGCCCCCTGCGCAATTGGTTGCCGCTGGCCTCACCAATCACTGCCCGCGCCACCGGTACGGTCCGCGCCAGGTGCCGCGCTCCCAGCCCGCCCACCTCCTCGTCGACGGTGCTGCTGACGTACAGGTCGCCCGGCAACTCCGCCCCCAGCTTCTTGACCAGTCCCCCAGCGTAGACCATCGCCGCCACCGCGCCCTTCATGTCCGCCGCACCTCGGCCCCACAGGCTGCCGTCGTGGATCTCGCCGCCGAAGGGAGGATGTGGCCAGCGGGCCGGATCGCCGGCGTCCACGTGGTCCAGGTGACCATTGAGCATGAGCGACGGCCCGGGGCCGCCCGAGATGCGGCCGACGACGTTACCCACCTCGTCCACCCACACCTGATCGTAGCCCAGGTGCTGCATCTCAGCCTGGACCAGGGCGGCCACGTCTCCTTCCTGGCCAGACAGGCTTGGCGTCTGGACCAACATCTGGGCAAAGGCAATCAGACCCTGGCGGTCCGCCTCGACCAAGTTCCAAAAAACCTCTTTTCGAATCATCGTTTTCCCCTGGCCTACCCCGCACCCCCGGACAGCCCACCAGGGCAGGCAGGGCAGGCAACCCCTCGTAATTTCTGATAGACAACCAGGGCCACATACCTGGGTAGCCCCAGTTGCCGCCGCCAACGCCACGGCTCCTGAACCAACCGGTGCAGCCACTCCAGCCCCAGGCGCTGCATCCAGACCGGTGCTCGCCGCGTCACGCCCGCCACATAGTCAAACGCGCCGCCCACGCCGATCATGCTAGGCACTCCCAGGCGGTCTCGGTTGCGGGCGATCCAGACCTCCTCGGCCGGCACGCCATACGCCACAAAGAGCAGGTCCGGCGCGGCTGCACGGACTCGGGTAATGACGGCCTCCTCGTCCTGGATCCGGGGCGATCCGGCAAAGGCACCGGCCACCTCCAGTGCGGGGTAGGCCTGGGAGAGCCGTTGGGCGACAACCTCGGCCACGCCCGGCGCAGCGCCCAGGAAGAAAGGCCGGTAACCCCGCTGCGCGCAATGCGCGGCCAGCCGGTAGATGCCATCGGAACCCGTCACCCGCTCCGGCAAGGGATGGCCGAGCCATCGGGCAGCCAGGAGCAGTCCCACGCCGTCAGCTACATTGAGGTCAGCCCGGTTGAGTATCTGGCGAAACTCGGGGTCACCATGGGCAGCCACCAGCATCTCTGGATTGAGGGTTACGATGTGGTGAGGAACGCGGCTCTGCACGTAGGCATCGACCTGGGCCAGCAGGTCGGCGTACGTGGCGTCGTCTACGCGCACGCCCAGGATGTCAATCGAGCGCACGCCCCACCTCTTCCAAGACATCCAGGGTTTCCCGGGCACACCTGCGCCATGAGAAACGCCGGACCTGGTCAAACCCGCGTTCTACCAGGGTCCGGCGCAGGCTCTCGTCAGTCACTATACGGCGGAGAGCTGCCGCCAGGGCCGCCGTGTCCAGCGGGTCGACGAGCAAGGCCGCATCCCCCGCCACCTCGGGCAGGGACGAGGCTCTTGAGCAGAGCACAGGCGTGCCGCAGGCCATCGCCTCCAGCACCGGCAGGCCAAAGCCCTCATACAACGAGGGAAAGACAAACGCCAGGGCCCCGCTCATCAGAGCCGGAAGGTCCTCACGAGGAACGTACCCGGTTAAGACCACGCGGTCCTGCACACCAGACTGCTGGACCTGGGCAAAGATCTGATCGTGAAGCCAACCCCTCTTTCCTGCCAGGACCAGTTGCACGGCTGGATCCAGTTCCCCGGCAGCCAGTGCAAACGCCTGCACCAGCCGGACGAGGTTCTTGCGGGGGTGGAGAGTGCCGACATACAGGAGATAGCAGCCTGCTGCGGAGAGACCATACCGCGCAGCCGTGGCGTCCAGAATAGCTGGATCGCTCACCGGCGCCAATGCCTCATCGCGACCAGGATGGACGACGACGATCTTTTCCCGAGGGATGTGGTAATGACGGATGAGGTCCTGGCGGGTGGCCTCTGAATCGGCCAGAATGCGGGCGGCAGAGCGGGCGTTGTGCCGGGTGGACCAGCGCAGGTAGAGGTTTTGCGAGAGCGTGTGGGCCTGCGGATAGTACAGATAGCCCAGATCGTGGACGGTTACCACACTCCGCCGCGGATGAACCAACGGCAGGACGTGGGCAGGGACGAACAGGAGATCGGGTGGGCGCGCGACCAACTCCCACGCCAAGCGCCCGTGCGTCCAAAGGCGAGGAAAGGGAATGACGCGCAGGTCAGCATCCCCCGGGATCAGGCCCGGCGGCGGCGGCTGGTTGAAATACAGCCGCACGTGGTGACGTCGATTGAGCGCCAAGAGCTCGCGGATCAGGTACAGGGAATAGGTCTCGGTGCCGGTCCGCCGTGCAGTGGTCGTCCGGCTGGCGTCAATGCCAATGAGCATTACTTGCGGCCGACCGCGCGGAACAGCGCGCCGAACACCGCAAAGGAAGCGGTACTCCGCAGGCCAACCCCCATCACGCCGGCATCGTGCGCCCGGTCGGCGAGGAACATGGCAAGAAAGGCGACTCCCCCGATAAAGGGGAACACCGGGCACAGCCTGCCCATTTCGCCCCACTCCAAATAGCCCAGAGTGAAGCCAAAGAAGAACAGGCCGATCAGGATCGCTGAAATGCCCACAAAGATCAGCACGGGATCCCGGCCGCCGGTCAAGTAACCGACAAGAAATGCCAATCCTCCCAATAGCGGGAAGACCGGCCATAGACTGTCCCAGCCAATCCAGTTTGCCACCAGGAAGGCAACGCCCAAGCCGATTAGACTCAGGCCCGCCCAGACCACACCCACTCTATCTCTCCTCATTGTCCTCCTCCTCTTCTTGCTCCTCCCTGTGTCATAGACGGCATGCGCTCAAGAGACAAAAGTCGCCAATTGTTCAGCGGTGACCGGCCCAGAGCGCAGGATCAGCGGCGGCGAGACGGTCAAATCCAGGACGGTCGAAGCCGCCCCCCGGGGGCACGGCCCGCCGTCCAGAATGAGGGAGATACGTCCTCCCAAGGCTTCCCATACCTCGGCCGCCGTAACCGGCGCCGGCTGACCGTGCCGGTTGGCGCTGGTCGCAGCCAGAGGTGCTCCGACTCGCCGGCACAGGTCGCGGACCAGCATGTGGTCTGGGACACGCACGGCAACAGTGGACCCCCCGCCCGTCACGGCATCCGGCACCACCTGTGCACGGCGGAGCACCAAGCTCAAAGCGCCCGGCCAAAAACGTTCGGCCAATCGCCACGCCAGGGGCGGGATGTCGGTGCATACCGACTGCATGGCTTCTGCGTCGGGCAGCAACAGAGGGATGGCCCGATCTGCAGGGCGCTCCTTGACCTGATACAGGCGCGCCACCGCTTCCAGGAGAAAAGCATGCACCCCAACGCCATAAACGGTATCGGTTGGAAAGGCAACCAGTCCCCCGCGCCGCAGGGCCTCTGCGGCCTGTTGGAGGGCGTTGGGAGCCTCGGCTGAGAGGCGTATCGTAATGACCTCTGGAAATGAATCTCGATGCACCGCCCCGACCTGCGTTATCCCTATGCCATCCGATCCGCGAGCGCTCGGGCCCCACCCAGCCGGCAGCGCGCTCCGTGCCTGGCACCCAACTCATTGTACATCCGATCGTGAAGTGAGTCAATCGGAAGCGTCCGGCGCGGATGAAAACCCGGGTTGTGATGAGTCGCAGGCGGCGTTCGTTGCGACAGCAAAATGTGCAGGTCGGTGACCTCCTACTAGGTGTTGTAGTCCAGTAGGCTGAGCATACAAGGCCTAGGGCCTTTCCCCATCGCACCATGGCACTTCCGACCAGATTGACAGCCCTTCGCCGAGGGGGTATAATCGGTTTGCGCGTGGCGTGTAGCCTTTCGCATCCCGCTCGCCGGTGAAACCATGGATCCGTACACTCTGTTGGTGATTACCCGCAACCAGAGCCTGGCCAAGCGCTTGCAGGCTTCCTTCGACGCAGAGCAGTACTGCCTGCGTTGGGTGCCGACCGCCTCACAGGCGCTCGGCCTCGACTTGCGCCCCAACGTCGTGATCCTGGAACTACCGAGTTCTGGAGGTACGCGCAACCTGGCGCGGCTAAAGCGACGGTTCCCTGTGCCGGTCCTGGCCCTTACCCAGGGTGACCACCGCAGAAGCGGCACTCCGCAGGGCACGTCCGAAGGGGTAGAGGCCAGCCTGGCCCGCCCGTTTCGGATGGCACAACTGGTGCAATTGGTGCATGTCACGCTGATGGCATCTGCGCCAGGCATCCTTCGGGCACCGGGCATGTCACTGGATACGAAAACACGCCGGCTGCAGGTCAACCGCACGCTCTACCAGCTTCCCCCCATTGGTTGCCGGATCATGGCCGTGCTGATGGCCCGGTTTGGCAGCGTAGTCTCCCGCGAGGACCTATTCCGCGACGTGTGGCACACCGAGCATCGAGACAGTAGCCGCGCCCTGGACGTGCATATCGCCGGTCTGCGACGCCTGTTGGAGCCCGATCCTCGCCACCCCAAGCTGATCGTAACAGAACGCAGGGTTGGCTATTGGTTCCGTCCCCCGGCACAGGTTCCCTAACTACCCTTGTCTGACCTCGCGGTCGGCCACCCAATGGCGCACCTGGGTCGGTGTGAGCGGTTCGCTCAAGAGCCGGCGGAAGTTGGACACGGCACCCACCCCCTCCAGCAAGGGAGCCAATAGAGCCTTGCCTGTGGCATAGTTGAACACGTAGGAACGGAAAAGGGGGTTCTGGATGAACTTGAGCGTCTGCTCTGCTTCCTTCGTGGTGCGAAGCCCGTATCGCTCGAGATACTGCTTCACCTCCGCTGCTGGCCGGCCATCGCGGTGAAAGAGCAGGGCCGCATTGCCATTCAATCCCCCCAACCCTTCCGAAGCGTGGCCCAGGCGGATCTGCTGTTCCACATGCTCGCCAGGTAGCCCCGCCAGCGGGTACAGCTCTTCCCGCAAGAATGTAGCCAGTGTTTTATCGTCAAAGATCAGCCCCTGCGCGTTGTCGGCTATCCCCTCCGAAAGGACACACTCTGGTGCCAGCAGCAGTTGCACGGCGTGCTCCGCCCGTCCCTCCTGGCAATAGAGGCGCAGTTCTTTGATGGCGTGTTCGGTGTGATGCCCCGGATAGGCCTCGTGGGCCAAAAGCGGCACGGCAGAGGTGATTCGGACCGGCAGGTCGGTGTTCAACTCGATGCGGGACCGATAGTTCCCCAGGTACCAGTTGTAGGCCCCCCAGGGCTGGTCTTTCACCAGGTGCAGTGACACGTCTTCTGCCGGTGGCAGCTCAAAGAGAGCCACTGTCCGGCAGCGCACTTCCTGCCGGGCGCGCTCCAACACCGGCTGGACGCGATCGGGAAGGATCTCCAGTCCTTTCTTCCAGGCAGTTAGACGATCGACGAGCAGACCATCGCCGGGCAAAAGGCGGTCCATCTTGGCGTGGGCGGCTTCAAAAACCTCCTCGTCCACCATGTGGGGTGTGATGTCGAAATAGAGCTCGACCTCCTCAACAAACTCGAGTCGGTCTCCGCAGAGATTGCGGATCACTGCAGCCATCGCCCGGGTCTGCCCCGCCAGGAAATCCTGGCGCTGAGGGTCATAGTCGCTGGCCTCAATGGCCACCTGAAGCTGGCGGACGTCGTCGACCAGGGTTGCCAGCGAGTGCGGCTCCTCGGCCTGGACCGCGCCCTTCAGTTCTGGCGGGCCAAGGTACGCGTCCACAAAGCCTTCGAAGTGTCGACCCAGGCGGAGCGCCAGGATCAGGTAGTTCCGTCCGATTTCGTCCATGTTCTCCTCTTGCGCGGGCTCGGTGAGGAGCCCGGCTTGAACAGAAGCCGGGGGTCTCAGTCAGCAGAACGGCCCGAGCGAAGCTGCATGCCTCATCGCGCAGGCGTCGGCACGCCCTTGCTGCGCATCATCTCCTCGCTCTGGGCGTTGCGCAGGCCGGCCTGCCATCCGACGACCTCTTCCAGGGTCTCAGGGAGATAGATTTGGCGCATGGCATCCCACCAGGTCAGCCCATCGGTCCGCTCATAGTGCCAATACTCCATGCCGCTGCTGCTGGTATGCCAATCATAGTCACCTTCGATGGCATAAGAGGCAATCCGTTCCCAGCCGTAGCGCTTGGCGATCCCCGTGAGGTCCACGTAGTACCCAGCCGGGATGGGCAGCCGCTTGCCACCCGCTGCGTAGGACGTGGGATCCTGCTCGGGAACAATGCGCCACCAGTAAAGCCAGGGATTGTCCTTGAGCGGTTCTCCTTGAGTGCCGTCCTGCCTGGCCGTCCGCAGGTACAGGCGCCAGTAGACATTGCTGCCCAAATCCTCACGGGACACGATTAGTTGATCGGTGCCGTCGATCTTGAATTCCAGCACCAGGTCCAGGGCTCGACCTGTCTTGTGCCAGCTCAGAAAGCGATAGTCATGGGCGTATTCCTTGTTCGTGCGCTTGTCTTTAAGGGTTCGCCACGAGCCAAGGGTGACATGCAGGAAATCCCAACCACTGGCCTGCAGCACGTCCTCTTGCCAGGCCACAAGAGAAGGCTCAACCAACTCGTTAACCAGGATCGGGATCTGGCCGTAACTCGCCAGGATGCTGGGCACCTCCACGACAGGGGGCAGCTTGCCGGGTGCCAGCGTGGGCACAGGCGGGGGATTGGCGGGCAACACCGATGCCAACCGGTCCAGGTCGGCCACCTGGGCCGGCGCGGGAGCCGGCCCGCGGTCATCCCACTCCGCAGCGGTCAGACGCTGCAGCACGTCCGCACCCGCGCGAACCAGATGGTAGTCGCCAGGGCGATAGGGGTCAAAGGTTTCGAACCGGGGCCCGGGGTCGTAGGCACTCCACACCGGGCGGCCTTGAGCATTCCAGGCGGGGTCGAGGTCGGGCCAGGGGTTGTCGGTCAGGCGCTGGGTTGAGCCGTCGGCCAGGTCCAGCCGGTAGATCTCGGCGTTTCGATTGCCGGTTTTCACGTCCACATCGCGCCACGAGGTCAAGGCCAACTCCGAGCCGCCTGTGCCGGCCCCGGGCGGCACGGGCAGCCATGCCGGATCTTCGTCGTCGGCCGAGTTCTGGGTAAGGTTGCGCGCCTCGCCACCCTCAGGCGGAACGAGGTAGATCTCTTTATTGCCATCGCGCCACGAGGTAAAGGCAATGGCCCGGCCATCGGGGCTCCAGACCGGGCCGTAGTCGCCGGCCGGGTCGTCGGTCAGACGGAGCGGCGTCCCGCCGCTCGCGGCCACGAGATAGATCTCGAGATTGCCGTCGCGGTAGCTCTCAAAGGCGATTTGGCTGCCGTCGGGGCTCCAGGCTGGCAGCCCGTCGTAGGCCAGGTTGTTCGTGAGGCGGGAGAGCCCGCCGTCACCCAAGTTGAGGGAGTAGATCTCCCAATTCCCGTCGCGGTGCGACTCGAAGGCGATGGCGCCGCCGTCGGGACGCCAGGCGGGGGCGCGGTCCTCGGCCGTGTGGCGCGTCAGGTTGGTGAGCTTACCATTCAGGATGTCGAGTAGATAGATCTCACCGTTACCATCGCGATAGGATTCAAAAGCAACCAGGCTTGCGCCAGGTAAGGAGGTGGGGGTGGAGGTTGGGGCGGGGGTTGGGGTGGGGGTTTGGGTAGGGGGCGGTGTGGGAGTCGAAGTGAAGGTTGCGGTGGGCGTGGCAGTGGGCAGAGGGGTGGAGGTCGGCAGTGGCGACGGACTTGAGCCTATTGGCCTTGAGGTGCGGCTGCACCCGGCCATGAACAACAGGACCAGCAGGGCCAGAATCCCCGGCGCGCCCAGAGGGAGGGGCATGGGATCCCGCCCTGCTCCTGTGGGCCAGGCTTCTCTGCCCCGCAAAGAGGGGGGGGGGCATCCCGCCCTGCGCCATCCCATGCTCAATATTCGCCACCCGGGAATGTGTCCACGCCGGCATGCTTGCCGACTTGATTGTACATGCGGATGCCGTTCCATGGCTCGCCCAGGATGCCATCGTGAATGGCCCAGCTCCGGCCGCGAATGGTCCGCCAGGCGTCGGCATGGCGAAAAGGCGTGGAACCGTCGAGCGCCGCGTGGAGAGGACCGCCAGGCTGGAACGCGGCGTTGATCCACTCCATTCTGCGCAGGCCCTGGACGTAGTTGCAGCCCGACTGCTCAAAGCGGATAGCCATGTGGTAGCTCAGCGGTTCCATCAGGTAATAGTCGTGGCCCAGTCGCTTCACAAACTCCTCGAACAGGGGGACGAGCGTCTTGGTCAAGTGCAACCCTTGCCGCACCTGCCCTGGGGCCAGGCCCGCTTCCATCGCGCGAATCTCCTCGGGCACGTTGCGACGGAATGTGCCGAACTTGGTTCGCTCCCCACGCCAATCGTGATCCGTATCAAAACGCTCAGCGGTCGGATCGTTGACCACAAACAGCAGGACCTCGATCTGGTTCAAGCGCGTATCGGCCAGCTCCAGGTACAACAACGAGTCGGGGAAACCACGCTCCGGCCGGACATCGATCTCGACCAGCCGACCTTCGGCCTGGCTGTTGATCGTCACCAGGCGGCTGCCATGAATGTTGCAGAACGTTTCGGGATCGATGCCGTATTGCTGGAGGAGAGGCAGGGGCAGCAATTGGCGGTAGATACCCGTCTTGATTGGCTCTGAAAGCTGGTTAATCTGATGGATGGAATAGAGCCTCATCCCATCCACAACGAAGCGATCCTCTTGCTTGTGCTGCATGTCGCCGACCATCCCCTCCGCTTCCCGCTCCGCTGCGCTATGGGGACCATCCACTCCTACTTTGCTCTCCCTTCGGTCGTCGGTACAGAACGACGGCCTTGGCTGCGAGAAACCATCGTCGCTACGAGATTCCATCATTCATCGTCCTTCAGGGCGCGCTCGATCTGGCGGTCGGAATCGCGTTTGGCCAGGGTCTGGCGCTTGTCGTACAGCTTCTTGCCGCGCCCCAGAGCGATCTCGAGCTTAGCGCGGCCACCCTTCAGGTAGAGACGCGTGGGCACCAACGTGAAGCCCTTTTCCTGAACGCGGCTGTGCAGACGCTCGATTTCGCGCCGGTGGAGAAGGAGTTTGCGCTTGCGCCGCGGGTCGTGGCCCTGGCGGCTGGCAGGGTCGTATTGGGCAATATGGACATTGAGCAGCCAGGCCTCCCCGGACTCGAACTGCACATAGCCCTCTTCCAGGCTCACCCGCCCTGCCCGGATCGACTTGATCTCGCTGCCCATGAGCACCAGACCGGCTTCGAGCGTGTCGTGGAACTCGTACTCGTGACGCGCTTTGCGGTTGGTGGCAATCACTTTCCACGCCGCTTCCCGCTCCGCTGCGCTTCGGGGACTGCCGTCGCTACGGGGTTTCATGATCGGCACGTCACTGCCCACTCAGAAGGTAGACTGCTGCTCGCTCCAGTTGCGGGTCGCGACCCGCCTCCACGTCTTCGGCCGTCACTTCGACCGCAATATCCGGTTCCAGGCCCTTGCCGTGGATGGCCCGATCGTTGGGCGTGAACCAGCGGGCCACCGTCACGCGCAGTTCGGCCCCGTTGCTGAGCTCCTCTGGCCACTGAACCGAACCCTTACCGAAGGTCAACTCGCCGATGAGCACGGCCCGCTTGTAATCTTGCAGGGCACCGGCCACGATCTCAGATGCGCTGGCCGACCCGCCGTCGACCAAGACCACCAGCGGGATATCCGGTGCGATGGGTGAGGCTGGCGTCGTGTACAGGCGCTCACTGCCATCCTTCGATCGCTCGATGAGCACCACCGCGTCACGCGGCAGGAAGAGGCCAGCCACCAACACCGCCTCATTCAGCCAGCCTCCTGGGTTCCCGCGCAGGTCAAGAATCAGGCCCTTTGGGTTCTCAAGCAAAAGCCCCTCAATGGCGCTCCCCAATTTGGCACTGGCATCGTCACTGAATTCGGTCAGGCTCACGTAAGCCACACCATCCTCGCGCATCGTCGAGTCGACCAACTGGATTTCCACCCGGGCACGGGTGATCGTCACTTCAAAAGGATCCTGGCCAACGCGCAAGATCTTCAGGCGCACCTGGGTGCCGGCAGGCCCCCGGATGTAGGTGATCGCTTCGTAGATGCTCATGTTTTCGATCGGCGTGTCGCCGGCTTGCAGGACAATGTCGCCCTTGCGGAGCCCTGCCGCCTCTGCAGGCTGCCCCTTGATCGGCTCCACGATCATCAATTGGCCCTCTTCCATCGACACAAAAGCGCCGATGCCCTCGAAAGATCCGCTATTGTCTTCACGGTTGATGGCAGCAGCCTTGGGTTCAATGTAGCCGGTGAACGGATCGCCCAGCGCGTTGAGCGCCCCCCGAATGGCGCTGTTGACCACCTCCTCGTCTGGGGGTATTTCGCCATAATAGTCCCGCTGAATCAACCGCCACGCCTCCGAAAACAGGGCAAACGCCTGACTGTCGACAGAGGGGGTAACCGGAGTTGTGGGGGATGGAAGTGGCGGAATGGGTGTCTCGGTGGGGACGGGTGTCAGGGTTGGCGCCAGGGTCGGCTCAAGCGGTACAGGCGTAGCGGTCCGCTCCGCAACGCTACGGGAACTGTCGTCGCTGCGGGATTCCATCACCGCGGAGACGATGACCGCGGGGGTTGCGGCTGGCGCTTCACCAACCATCAAGGGACGAGTGAGGAACCCTGCGGTAAAACCCAGGCCTCCCATAATCAAGGCGACGACCAGGGCTGTGACTAGAACCTTAGGCCATGAGGCATTGGACATGAAACTCACTCCATCTACTCTTTCGTAGTGGCGCGCCCAATCGCCTTCAGCGCTGGTCGCGCCTACAGATTTTCAGACTACTTGCCCGTCAACTCCGTTTCCCGCTCCGCTGCGCTACGGGGACTCGTCGCTACGGGATTCCATCGTCAGGTATTCGATCCCGCGCTGCAATTGCGGGTCCAGCCCCTGATTCCGGTCTTCCTCGGTGATGGCAACCTCGACATCGGGCGTGAGCCCCTGGCCGCTGATCTGGTGCCTGTTTGGAGTGAGCCACTGCGCAGAGGTAATGTGCACAGAAGACTCGTCGCTGAGATCGAACACAGACTGGACCGACCCCTTCCCATAGGTCTTTTGACCCACCAGCGCCGCTCGTCGCCGGTCTTGCAAGGCACCGGCCACGATCTCGGATGCGCTGGCCGTGCCACCGTCCACCAGCACCACCATGGGACCATCGGTATATCGCCCTCCGCTCTTGACCTCCAGGGTTAGCTCCCGGGGCCCCTTTTCCACCTGGTACGCGACGACGCCGTCGCGCAGGAACTCACTGCCGACTTCCACCGCTGCATTCAGCAGCCCTCCCCCGTTGCCTCGCAGATCGAGAATCAACCTGGTCATGCCCTGATCGTGGAGGTCCTTCAGAGCCTGACCCAGCTCGCTGCCGGTTCGGTCGCTAAAGATGGCAATGCGCACATAGCCGACGCCTGACGCCGCCTCTAGCATCCGGGCCTCAACGCTGGGGTTCGGGATCTCCTGGCGTTCGATCTCGACGACCATCGGTTCGGCCTGGTTCTGCCTGCGCAACGTAAGACGGACGAGCGTCCCCACCTCCCCTCGGATGAGGCCCACAACCTCCTCAACGGTCATCTCCGAGGTAATCTCGGCCTGGTCCACCTTGACGACGGCGTCGCCTTTCTGAACACCTGCACCCTCTGCAGGTAGGCCTGGCATCGGATCCAGGATGATGCTGCCATCCTCGGCCTTGGAAACGTGGGCGCCAATGCCACCAAAACGGCCGCTCAGGCTTTCCACTTCGCGCTGGCGGGGTTCCGGTTCCAGAAACGTGGTGTGCGGGTCATTCAGCGTGCTCAGCGCTCCCCGAAGGGCGCCCCACGCCAGGTGTTGCGTATCGGGCAGGTCGCCATAGAAATTGCCCTCTACCAGGTGCCACGCTTCCCAGAACACGCTCAGGTCCGCATCGCCACCGCCCGTCCGCTCCGCTGCGCTACGGGGACTGTCCTCTCCGCTTCGCTGCGGGATTGCATCGTCGCTACGGGATTCCACCGCAGGGTGCACCAGCAGCCACGCTGTCCCGATCCCGGCCGTATACGCGCCGAGCAACAGCCCCGTCACCAGGAGGGCGATCAACACCGTTTTGGTTGTCCGATTGGAGAACATCAAACCACTCACACCCTACACAAAAAAGATCGGGGGCATCGCCCCCTGCGTGTCCTTTGCGCTCGTACCAGACCACGCTTGGGGGACAGGCTAGAGAGTCTGTCCTGCGTCTGCGCTCGTTTGTGTGGCGCATTATACCCGAAAAGATACTCGGTAGCAAGTAGGCATCTTTACAGAGGGCATGGATACACCCTTGACTTTTCCTCCTTGCCCGCGACATCATCAGGGCAGGAATCATGGTGCTGTGCACCCCGCGGCTCTGATGTTCGATCAGACTCCGGCAGCGCTGTAGTGTCGTGGCGTGAGACCAGAGAAGAAGAAGGCAGGTTTGTACGGTACCACTTTCACATCCCGGAGGTCTCGGGGAGTCGGTCTTCCCAGTGCCGACTTGACCTTCGAAGGGATTGACAAATCTCGCCAGAGATGGCATAATCTTCTCCCTTGATCTAGCGCATGGGACAACGGAGGAGATGACAAAGACCAGCGCTATCGTCGCAATTGCATTGCTCTTGGCTGTTGTGACCGGG
>Ga0315286_10003095_pt1 | contig 15588 bp, 12 predicted proteins | sample YL17G10_0_MG_FD_205038 | JGI IMG/M metagenome (GOLD analysis project Ga0315286, IMG submission 205038) | Sediment microbial communities from Yellowstone Lake, YNP, Wyoming, USA - YL17G10_0 | ecosystem: Environmental > Aquatic > Freshwater > Lake > Sediment | place: USA: Wyoming | collected...
TAACGTACTTCACCGATCTTGTCCGATATGCGTTTACCGGCACAGATTTTTTCCCAGTGTGGATCGATATCACTGTGCTTGTGGTGTTCACAGTGGCGTTTACCGTTGTAACGATGTTCCTGCACAAGAAGACGATGCCAGAGAGGATGTGATATCATGCGGATATCGGAGGGTGGAACCCTCCACCCAAACGGGATATTTTTGGGAGGCGGACAATCCCCAGAACAACAAGTATTTCAGTTTTTTTTGAAGAACATTTATTTACCGGAACATACTATTATCGGACTAAAGCATTTGAGGATGAATACGCAGGAACATTGATTTCTCCCGGTTGCCGGGCAGGAAACCGGTGGCAGTGAGGATTCTGCATGGTGCAGGTGATGAAGATAAGACCGAAGAACCAAAATCCCAACTGATCCGGGATGGCTCCGGTATATGCGAGCTCGACAGGGCGAGAATATCGCTCCTGAACCCCGGCATGAATCGAGTATAGGAAAGAACCACCCCCCAAAAGCGGCCTGTGAGGGCTGGGAAAAATGTGGGGCACTTCAGGTCGTCTAGTACCTGGTGGAGTGTCCCCCGTTTGTGTAGGAAGTGTTTGGTATGCCACAAATCTGTATAGGGTTTGAAGTCCATCAGCCATACCGGCTGAACCGGATGTTCTCGCCCGATCCGAAAATTAAGAAAAAAGATCTGTTTGATCATTATTTCGACAGTCTGAACAAGGAAATCCTGTTACGTATCGTCGATAAGTGCTATAATCCTGCCACAAAACTCATCCTTGAAAAACTCGATGAAGGATTTGCCTGCTCATTTTCAATGTCGGGTATTCTCATAGAGCAACTGGAGAAATGGAGCAGGGATACCCTGTCGCTTTTTGAGGAGGTGGCCCGGCACAAAAACACAGAAATGATCGGGCAGACCTACTACCACAGCATTGCCAGTTGTTTTCCAGATAAATCAGAATTCAGGGATCAGGTTAAACTGCATTCAGACCTGATGCACGACCTGTTCTCTGTCTGTCCGACTATCTTTGAAAATACCGAATTTACGTTCAATAACGAAGTTGCTGCCACAATCAGGGATATGGGATTTGCCGGTATTTTTACTGAGGGGGTAGATCGCATCCTTGGCTGGCGCAGCCCGAATCATATCTATACCTGCCAGGATATCCCGGTATTACTCCGGAATACGAGGTTGTCCGATGACATCGCCTTCCGGTTTGCCAACCGTACCTGGGACATGTATCCACTGACTGCTGATACCTATGCCCACTGGGTTGCCTCATCTTCCGGAGATATCATTAATGTTTTCCTTGACTACGAGACCTTTGGTGAACATTTCTGGCAGGAGACCGGCATATTCGACTTTTTACGCGCCCTGCCGGATGAACTCAGTAAGCGGGACGTTGTATCGGTTCTGCCATCGCAGGTTGTTACCCAGTATCCCCCTGTGGGAGACATTGATGTCCACGAGACCATTTCATGGGCGGATCTCGAGAAGGATACGTCGGCATGGATGGGAAATGATCGCCAGCGGACAGCGTTTCAGGCTGTGCAGTCGGCACGGGCATATGCAGTCAATAAACCCCTGTGGCGGTATCTCCAGACCAGTGACCATTTCTATTACATGGCGTCCAAATACGGGACGTGCGGTGAAGTCCATACCTATTTCAGCCACCATGAAGCAGATGATGCATTCCAGACGTATATGCGGGTCATTGCGGACTATGAGTCCAGGAATATCCGGCTGATGAAAAACCGGAAATCTGCAAAGATATTACGAACCCTGTCTCCCGAACAGGCATTTCATTTTGCATGTCCGACCGGGTTCATCGGCCATACTGCCTACAACCTTGACCAGTTTGAAGAGCTCCTTTATGTCGTGCCCCAGGATTCTCTTAACTACCACAAGGACCAAGGCGATTTTGCCCGTTGGATTACCGATGTGCTCGATGATCCAGAGCTCGCAGAGAGTATCAGCGGACTCACTGAACGTCACGACATTACCCATGCCATAAAAGAACGGAGGGAACTGCTGTGGAGTCACTTAACATAGCTTTTTTCTGCTGGGAATCGATGTACGCTGAACGCGTCGGCGGGCTTGCCAGTGCTGCGACACATCTCGCAGAAACCCTGGTAGACCAGGGCCATGAAGTGCATTTCTTCACGCGAGGGAATATTCCCGACCAGACTATCAAAGGTGTCAGTTATCATTATTGCCAGCCCTCCGGAAAAAACATAGTCGAATTTTGCGACAGCATGAGCGCCTCGATGGTGGACCAGTTTCACCGCTATGATACGCCCCACCGGTTTGACTTTCTCCATTTCCATGACTGGCATCCGGTCCAGGCCCTCCATCACCTGCAGGATAGGAATACCATCCTTTCTTTCCATTCCACAGAATACGGGAGGTTTGGCAACCAGTTCGGCGACTGGTGGGAATTTAAGGAAATTTCCGGGAAAGAATGGTATGGCGGGCTTATTGCCAAACGGGTAACCGCAGTTTCCGCAACCCTGAAAAAAGAATTGATACAGTTATATAATGTCCCGGATGAGAAATGCGATGTGATTCCAAACGGTGTGATCCCGCGCGAGTTCCGGGCAGCGATCAACCCGGGGGAAGTGAAGAGATCATATGGAATACATCCCTACGCACCGCTCATCCTGTTTATCGGCAGGCTTGTCTACCAGAAAGGCCCGGACCTGCTTATCGAGGCGATACGGAAAGTCTGCCAGCACCGCTGGGACGCACAGGTCGTTGTTGCCGGGGAAGGGGGCATGCGGCAGTTCCTGGAGGAGCGGGCAAAAGATCTGCCGGTCAACTTTGTCGGGTACATCCCGGATTCTGAGTATGTCCGGTTATTAAACGCCGCCGATATCGTTGTCATTCCCAGCCGGAATGAACCCTTCGGGCTTGTGCTCCTGGAGGCATGGAGTGCCGAAAAATGTGTTGTTGCGTCCAATGTCGGTGGACTCTCGGAGAATATTGACGCATTTGAAAATGGTGTCAAAGTGGATGTCGACCCTGCATCCCTCGCATGGGGCATCAACATGATGATAGACGAACCGGAGAATGCAGGAGCTATGGGGAAAAGGGGCAGGACCAAAGTGGATCGCCTCTTCCTCTGGAATCCGATTGTCCGGGGGCTGACAGAAACCTATGCCCGTACAGTTGCATGAACAGTGCGTATGTCGTGGAAGTGTTCCCTCCCTATTTTAAGGAGCCTGAACACCGTTCTTGTATCTCATCGATCCCCGGTCTGCATTACAGGGGTGAAGCGTATGACTCATGTCAGAACTGGGATGATTCAAGACCTTAGAGGATTGACACATGCATCATAAGAACTTTAAGGACACCATGGCAGCATCACCCTGTACCTTCACCCTTGGTGTTGCCGGGGACAGCGGGTCGGGGAAGACCACGTTCACCGAGAGTGTGCGGAGCATCTTTGGCAAGGACCTCGTCTCAACAATTACGCTGGATGACTACCACAGCCTTGACCGGGCCGGGCGAACGGAGCAGGGGATAACCGCTCTGGACCCCAGGGCAAACCGTATTGACCGGCTCGAACGGGATCTCATCCAGCTTAAACAGGGGATGCCGGTCGAAAAACCGGTCTACAACCATGCTACCGGAACATTTGATCCAGCCGTTCTTTTCCAGCCCAAAAAAATCCTCATCCTTGAAGGGCTTCACACGCTGTTCACCCCGACACTGCGAAAATATCTTGATTTTACCCTCTTTGTGGATCCGGCACAGCAGGTGAAATATGACTGGAAGATCCGCCGCGATATGGAAAAACGGGGATATTCCCGGGACGCAGTCATGAAAGAAATTACCGAACGAGAACCGGATTACGAACGCTATATTGCCCCCCAGAAGGAATTCGCGGATGCCGTGATCGGGATCGACTATTCGGAATTCGGGCAGGATCTGGGGTTGGAGCGCAATGTCTACCGGATCACCCTCTCGCAGAACCGGATGAACCACACGCTGGAAGATATCGATCTCTCCCTGGATCTCTATGCCATCCTCTCCCTCTCCCAGCGGAATTTCTCGCTTAAATTTCTGACCAGTGAGCAGAATAACCACCGTATGGGTCAGCTGGTCATGGATGGCGAACTCAGTGAACACGTCGTGAAAAAACTTGAACACAGCATCGAGAACCAGACACAGGTCCGCCCCATCTCCCTCTTCAGACAACGGGACTACGTACCCGCAGGAGATCTTGCCCAGCTCATTCTCTGCTGGCGGATTATTCACCGCCGTATTTTCATGGAGATGTGCCGGTAATGGCATCCCGGGGATCCCTGCGGAGGGAATGGTCATACCTTGTGAGCGACGACGATTCAATATGCCTGCTATGAAGGGAATGGGCAACCGGATATGAAGCGAAATGCCCCCTCTCACAAAAAATCTCCCTCCGGCACGAGGTTTTCAGTCTGCTGGGAGGGCCCACTCCCCGAACCTTCTGTGAGGACCGCAGAAGATCTGCGGGGAGTTCTTGCAGACCCGAGGTGTACCAGCACCGGACCGGTGTATTATATGTACCGCGATGTAGCCCGTTCGGTCAAGGATCGCAGCTGGTTAAATGAGCAGCGGATCCGGTTTGATATTACGGTGATCCCACCGCGTGAGATCTGCGGGGAGTTCATCAAGACAAAGGGGCATTATCACCCAAATAACCCATCGGGTACCGGCTACCCTGAAATATATGAAGTCCTTGCCGGAGAGGCACACTACCTGATCCAGGACCAGAATTGTTCCGATGTGGCGGTGATAACGGCGTGTGCCGGAGAGATCGTTGTGGTTCCACCAGGATATGGACATGTAACTATCAACCCTGACAAGACTACTGTCCTCCAGATGGCAAACATTGTCTCTTCGCTGTTTTCAAGCGATTACCAGAGGTATGAAGCGCAACGGGGAGCAGCATATTTTGAGATGGTGAAGGGAGGGTTTGTACAGAACCCGGCATACACGAGACTTTCACCTCTCCGGTATGTAAAGGCACAGCGTTTTGCGGACGTCTGGTATAGGATCATAGCCCCGCTCTATGACTTGATCGAAATGCGGGCTCCGGTTCTGGAATTTCTCAATTATCCTGAAAAATACGAATCGTTATTCCGGGAACTCTGGCCGTAACCACGTTTCCTGCTCATTCATGTTCTCCCGTAGACTTCGGTCATATCACTGAGGTTTTCAATAACGGGCAGACTGATCTGGTCTTTTTCCAGCCGCCATCTCCAGTTGCCCGCATCGGTTCCGGGCCGGTTCATCCGGGTTTCGGCACCCAGGCCGAGGATATCCTGCATGGGAATTATTACCGTATCTGCAACCGACATCATGGCAAGCCGGATTAAAACGGCTGGTACCTGGTCTGCTGAAAGTTCCTGTCCAAAATACCGGAAGAGCCGGTGTTTATCTTCGGTTGTAGCCTCTGAGTCCAGCCACCCGCGGACAGAGCTATTGTCATGGGTGCCGGTATACAGGATGCAGTTCTTTTTCAGGTTATGCGGGGCATGCAGACTACCTGAAGGATCACCGGTAAAAGCAAAGAGGAGGACTCTCATGCCCGGCAGTTCGAACCGGTCTATGAGATCCGAGACATCCGGGGTAATAATGCCGAGATCTTCTGCAATAAGGGGAAGATCGACAATCCGGTTTTTCAGGATGGTTAATAATTTTTCACCGGGTGCAGGAACCCACTTCCCGGTTATTGCATTGTGTGCACCTGCCGGAACTTCCCAGTAGGCGACAAGGCCACGGAAGTGATCAATTCTCGCATAATCGACCAGGGAAAGGGTATGTTCGATCCGCTGTATCCACCAGGTAAAGCCGGATCGTTCATGCTCTTCCCAGCAATAGAGCGGATTTTTCCAGAGCTGCCCAGTCCGGCTGAAATAATCGGGTGGCACGCCAGCAATACCAAGCGGGTTCAGGTTGTCATCCAGCCGGAACAATTCCGGGTGCGACCAGGCATCAGCACTGTCATAACTAACGTACATCGGGATATCTCCTATCAACCGGATACCCTTTTTTGTGCAGTATTTCCTCAAAGCCTGCCACTGACGGGAGAACATGTACTGGAGAAATTTTTCCGTTTCGATATTTTTCTTAAGGGCCTTTCTCATCGCATCCAGTGCTGCGTCATCACGATATTTTATCGCGTCCGGCCAGGTGCTCCAGATACTTCGCGCATACTGCCGGTGTAATGATACGAAAAGCACAAAATCCTCAAGCCACCAGGCATTGTTCCCGCAGAATTCATCATACCCGGCACGGTCGATCTGATCCCGCTCGAACCGCTCGTACGCCAAGGAAAACAATTGTTCCTTGAACCGGATGACCGCATCAAAATCCACCGTACCACTAGGAAATGCCGGGACCCTGGAAATATCGGATTTTTGTAAAAACCCGTCGTTTACCAAGCCTTCCGGGCTGATCAGGTTTGTATTGAATGCAAAGGTGGATATGCTGTGATAGGGGGAATTATCATATTCCGGACTCGTGGGATTCACGGGAAGGATCTGCCAGTACCTCTGTTGTGCGTCCGACAGGAAATCCACAAACTGACAGGCAGATGGCCCGAGATCCCCGATGCCATACCCAGAAAAAAGGGAGGTGATATGCAGAAGAATGCCGCTTCCTCTTCGGTTCATATAAGAACCCCCGTAATTTTTAATAATATCCGGCTGGTTTCCCTCCACCCTAAGGCCACGCTATAGCGCATTATAAAAATTTCACCCCAAGGTTACATCCCAGTTCTTCAAACAGCCGGATCCAGTGTCGGGCTTGTGCATTCCCTGATCCTGCGAGCACCTGCATTTCCGCCACTTTTTCCCGGCCTAGACGGAAATAATAATTCTGGCCTTCCCAGAGGTTATATTTCAGTGTAAGCGGACCTAAAATTTTAAAGGTCTCATTGATCTTTGCGATCAGGAGCGTGTCGTCCGGGCTTTCAAGCAGTCGCTGCATGAGGGTTGTGATGGCTGCACTGGCAGTGAAATTGAGTGTTGCAGTATCCGGTTCGAATTTTCCTCTGGTCATTTCACCAACCAGCACCGCAAGTCGTTTTGTATCGGGATCTTTAGCTGAAAGGATTTTCTTGAGATCAAGATTGATGATATACCAGACCGGGTCTTCGAGTGCTTTTGGCGGGGGTATCTGCATCTCTTTCATCGCCGAGAGAAGCGGGAAAAACTGTTTGTACATATGCCGGAATGCAGATTCCATCTCTACTAGTGTCGAATCAAGAACAGCATATATTACCTTTCGCTGTTCGTCCTTGAACAGGTGCCAGAGTGTGTAGGAATGACCGCCAAAGCGCTCTTCAAGACTGACAATCATATGGGGGATGGCGCGTTTGGAAAAACAATCTGTTAATTCATCCCGCATAGTCACATAGGTTTTTTCATCGATATATTCGAGTGCCCCTCCCAGAAATTTGAGGTTTCCCAAATGAAGAACGGCAAATATCAGGGTATTTTCTTGCCACGTACTATTGGAATGCAGAAAAACTTTCCCAAGGGCAAACTTGAGATCGCCGGATTCAGTCCTCTCGAAAGCCTCGTTTCTGATGGTATAATTCCTTATTTGAATTATTTCGGGTGTGTCTAAAATCAACGAGGCCACTGCATAATGAAATGCTACCCTTGAAAGATCAACAACTGCTGTCTGGACAAAATTTTTGTATACCTGCGCGCCATTCCAATATTCCGGCATGCTGCTTGGCGCTTTTTTTAGGATATTGATAAATTCTGGTTCCAGATCAACCCCAGTCACTCCTCGTACCAGCTGCATTGCACGGCAGGCATACCTCATTACCTGGACGGATTCGATACCGGAAATATCCTCAAAAAACCACCCGCAGCTGGTATACATAAGCATACCATTTCTTTGCATCTCGAGCATCTTGAGTACCTGGACCTTTTCTTCCTTTGAAAGGGTCCGGACCGCATTGTGTGAGAAGAAATCTTCGATATTTCCCACCGATCGGTCCAGGATGATGTCAATATACTCATCCCTCACTTGCCAGGGATCAGAAACATACGATTTCATTCTTTCCACATAGAGTACCGCTAGTTTCTGACAGAGCCAGTCCATTGCTTCACGGAGTGGCGCTCTCCACTTCTGCCGTGAGATAATCTCACAACTTTTGTCATTCGGAGGTGCATCCGGGATCGGGGAAGGGCCAAGGGGGTGAGGTGGTGTCATCTGGATGACGGAACCCTTGGTACAGCATCCACAGTCACTTCTCCAGCGCTCGACACCGTGGGGGCAGCTCCATGACGTATTTTCGATGATTTCGACCTGATGGGTTGGCGGGTATATGCTCAGGTATTCACCATAGATGGTAATCCGGGCAATATTTTTAGATTCCAGGTGATGAAGGGCATACGCAAGCGCCATGTCACCAAAGCGGTGGTGATGCCCGTAGGTTTCCCCGTCGGATGCAATGGACAACAGCCCGGAATGTTTCTGGTACCTTGAAAAATAGTCCATCATCCGGTTGGCAAACCCTTCGCCATTTTCCAAAAGATTGGAAAACGCTACCTCCTGGGCAATGGTTTCATCATAAAAAAAGATGGCAATCGACCTTCCGGATGGCAGACGGCACAGGTATGGCCGGGAACAATCAATGGTTCCCGAGATTACATCCGTCCACCGGGAATCATCGATCGGTCTGGTACGGCTGGCCTGGTTTGGAGAGAGTATGGTAAACACAATACCCTGTTCTGCCAGAATTTCCAGGGTTTCTGTGTCAACTGCCGTTTCCGGCAACCACATCCCTTCAGGTCGTCGTCTGAACCGGAAGGTGAAATCCTGTATTCCCCACATTACCTGCGTACGCTTGTCCCTGCGGTTGGCAAGGGGCATGATAATATGGTTATATGCCTGGGCAATTGCTGAACCGTGCCCGGAAAACCGCTTAATGCTGTCCGTATCAGCTTTTAAAATGGCTGAATATACTTCAGGCTGGTTGCGCTCCAGCCAGGTGAGCAGGGTGGGACCGAAATTAAAACTGATCCTGGCATAGTTATTGACAATATCAATGATCCGTTTATCCGAATCGAGAATCCGGGATGTCGCATTCGGTGCATAACATTCAGCGGTGATACGTTCATTCCAATCATGATACGGATAGGCAGAATCCTCTATCTCGACTTCCTCAAGCCAGGGATTCTCACGTGGCGGCTGATAAAAGTGGCCATGGATACAGACAAAACGACTCATGTCTCCCTCATATCACAAAAATCCCGCAGACCTGACTGGTTTATTTACGGGTATTCCCCGGTCTCTTTTTCCCAGATAATAATCTTGGTGTGCGGTTAATTACTAGGTATTTATCGTATCAACAGTATTCACGCTTCTCTTCATTCACCCCCCTCCAGCCTCTATTTTCCCGATCGGGTAAGCATAATCGTCCATTCACTTCTGTTTAATAACGCGTTGAAAAACTATTCAGGGGAATCGTACGGGCATTCGTTTTCCGCACATTTGAGAAGAGAAGGATAGTATTTATTAACATACTCTTTGACCATACGGCGGGCTGAAAATGATGCACTGGTACTTTTTATGGTCTCTTTCATCTTCTTTACCCAGCCGTGAGGTATTCCGTCAATGGAAGCAGAATAGTACAGTGGCACCACTTCTTTTTCGAGCAGGGTATAGAGAGCATCGGCGTCAGCCGCATCCCGGGATCCGGGCGATGTCTCATCACCAAAAGCCCAGCCATTACTGCCATTATATCCTTCAATCCACCACCCGTCAAGAATGCTCAAGTTGAGTACACCGTTTAATGAAGCCTTCATACCACTTGTCCCGCAGGCCTCCATAGGAGGTACAGGATTGTTCATCCATACGTCCACACCATGAACAAGGTACTGGGCCACCTGTTCCCCATAATCTTCGACGAACCCTATCCTGCCACCGAAATCCGGTTGCTGGGCAAATTCATAAATCCGCTGGAGAATTAATTTCCCTTCATAATCCGCAGGATGCGCTTTTCCGGCAAAGATTATCTGCACAGGACGCCAGGGGTTATTCAGGATACGGCGGAGGCGAGCAGGATCATGAAAAATGAGATCTGCCCGTTTGTAGGTGGAGAACCGGCGGGCAAACCCGATGGTGAGAACGGAGGGGTTGAGCATCAGACCGTCTGCGACAAGGTTACTGGGTTCTTTTAAATGGGTCTCCCAGTTGATCCGCTTTCTTTCCCGGATCCTGTTGAGGAGTTTTTGTTTCAGCCATGTATGTATCTCCCATATCTCTTTATCCGGTATCTCATCAATCATCTGCCAGATCTCCAGATTGTCGTGGTTGATCTGCCAGTGGGGATCGGTAACGTCAAAATATTTTGAATAAAGAACTTCCATCCGGGGATTCAGCCATGTCGGAATGTGAACTCCATTGGTAATATGGTCAATGGGGATTTCCTGTTCCGGCAGGTCCGGCCACATACAGCGCCACAGACCGCGGGCAATCATGCCATGTTTCTTGGACACACCGTTATGGTATTGGGTCATCCGTAGTGCAAACGCGGTCATGTTAAACCCTGCTCTCGCGTCACAGGGATGATGTCCGAGCTGGAAAAAAGTGTCCTGGTCGATGCCAAGCTGAGGATAATAACGGGAGAAATATTTGCCCATGAGATCAAAAGGAAAAATATCATTCCCGGCGGGAACCGGAGTATGGGTGGTAAAGACCGCTGTACCTTTGACCTGCGCCAAGGCATCTTTGAATGTCATCCCTTTTTCCACGCGTTCCCTGATCCGCTCCAGCTGGGCAAACGCCGGATGCCCTTCATTGAGATGCAGGGCTGAGAACTCTATTCCCAGATCATTGAGTACTTTCCTTCCCCCGATCCCGATTACTATTTCCTGGAGAAGACGTTGTTCGGTCTGTTCTGTGTAGAGGCGATGGGAGATCGTCCTGTTTTCAGGCATGTTTGCAGGAATATCAGTATCAAGTAAGTAGAGCGGTACCTTGCCCACATTCACTCTCCATACAGCGACAAAAATAGGGGGTTCAATGAAAGGGACCCGTATCACCATCTGCTCTCCGGAATCATTCAGGACCCTTAAAATAGGGGCTGCATCGCGATCCAGCATTTCAGTGATATTATCCTGCCAGCCATCAGGACGAATATGCTGGTGGAGGTATCCTTCCGAGTACATGAATCCCACGGCTACCAGGGGAACACCCAGGTCGCTGCATTCTTTTAAGTGGTCCCCGGCCAAGAACCCGAGACCACCGGCATAAAAGGGAAGTGAGTGGTGGAGGCCGTACTCCGCAGAAAAATAGGCAATGGTAAGGGATCTGCGTTTTGGATAATGTTCCGAAAACCAGCCATTCCGGTTAGTCATGTACCGGGAAAAACGGTTCATAATGATATCGTAACGACGGAGGTATTCCGGATTTGAGAGAAGACCAGAAAAAAATTCCGGGGGAATATCCTGGAGCATTTTAACGGGATTGTGGACACTTTTTTTCCATGCCTGCTGGTTGATCTGCTTGAAGAGTACCCTTGCCTCCGGGTGCCAGCTCCACCAGAGATTATATGCGAGATCGACGAGACCGGCTAGCCGTTCCGGAACATGGGGGAATTTCTCCACCAGTCGGTCATAATGGTCGGCCATGTATGGTTACCTTCCTGATTTAATTGTGGGTACCGTCATGATTAATACTCTTGGGAGAGGGCACCGGAGCAGGATAACCGCGTATCATCGCATGATAACATTATAATCTTCTGACGTCCCATCCGGCCTTTAAAGGGACGGTGCCTTTTTATGAACGCCAATGTCTGGGAGGACCTGTATCAATCCCTGCAAAAACCGCAGATGGATCCGGTACTTACCGGTTTCAATGCCAATATCGATCGAATAATTACGGTAACACCCGATATACTGAGATCCTTTAAACAGTCTGCGGTGAAGGGATCCGGTGCGATATTCGACCGGCTGAAAAAATCCATGCGGTACTGTTCTGCTGATGAGGTATTTATCAGCGAACCATCACTCTACCGTGAACTTTCCGGATTGTTTTCCCGTTCCGGTACGCTCTCTATGGGAGGCCAGGCAGGAATTGCTGCAGTTCATCTGCGAGGGCTTGGCATCCCGTCAGTCACCTGTGCTGTACCAGGTGCCGGCAAAAAAACCTGTGCTCTCCTGCAGAATGCCGGTGCCATTCCCCTGGCATTTGAATCAGGAGCGGGCGATCGTCCTGATATAATCCATCTGATTTTCGAATACTCCCCGGACCTGGTGCCGGTGGCTGATGGTGTTGTGCCCAGGAGCAACCGGTTCATCGTGTCTCCGGTCCATGATGCATCCAGCGTAATCATCCCAAAGCTGTCTGAGACTTCTTTTTTGGACCAGATTGCCTCCTGCCAGCATGCATTCCTCTCGGGCTACCAGTACCTGCGAACGGAACAGGAATTTGTGACCGCAGCAAGGCAGATTCGGTTGATTCGCAGTGCTCATCCCCGTATGCGGACACATGTGGAATGCGTCTCTGGTGCAGACCGGCATGTGATGGCGATGATGTTCCGTCATATCTTTCCACATACTGACAGCATCGGGCTCAATGAACGGGAACTGGGGTTGTTCATGCATGTGTTGCGGGCACCTGATCCGGCGTCGGCGTCTCTCCTGCCATCATCTCCTTTTGCCTGCGTGCGGGATGCTATCACCCTTGCAGATGCCACTGGTGTGAGCCGTATTCATCTCCATACCTTCGGGTATTATATTCTTATCCTGAAATCCTCAACCTGTCAGCCAGAAGTTTCCCGAAATGCCCTCCTCCTTGCCGCACGGGTGACTGCAGATACTGCGGGACAGGGAGAACAGGTCCTTTCACCAGAGGGTCTTTTAGCGTACGCTGCTGTCCGCGATATATTTGGTCCGGATGAGATGCCGGGGATTTTCCGAAATGCTGATCGGGTTGTGGTGCTCATCCCCACGTTAATTTCACACAATATTCACAAGACAATTGGGCTTGGCGACGTTCTTTCATCCACTGCGTTCGTTGCAGACTGGTTCTGAATAAAAAATCACTAAAAAGTCGAAAAAATTGATTCACTGGTTTAAAAATTGACTCGGGATGTTATAGCAATTCTTTTTTGCAGCAAGGTTCATCAATTTTTCAAATTATCGATTGTTTAAATTTTGTCAAGTCCCACTTGATTTTATGCGATACTACCCGTATTTTTCCGTTCTTCCTGAATGAAGTGAATCAGGATAGTAAGGTAAAGCAATTCTTTTTCAATGCCAGTATAGTCATATTTATCCATACACCCATGCGTCCAAATTGCATAATAACGTGAATTTCCCGTCATGAAATTTAATTATGCGGCTTGTTCTATTATCTTTTTTCAGACCCCCGGAAAAAACGACCCTCATATTCGCATTCCGGCAGGCTTTTTGGGGCCTGGCTGGGGTAAACTAAGTGACAAAAACAGCCTCGATTCCGGGGCCTTTGGCGGCCTTTAGGAGAGGTGCATTCCTGCTGCATTTTGGCAAACGGGGCGACAATCTGGCGTATTTTCTACAGGAAACAAAACGGGGATAGTTACGGGGTTTTCCGTATCACCAGAATCTGAACAGAGCCCATTTCGGGCTTATTTCAATCCAACCCAAGGGTATGGTTCATAAGATTGTTTACCTGACACTGCTGACCTGGCGCAATCGATAGCCCGGTGAGTGGGACTTGATATCCACCACTTGAGCAGTGTCAAGGGCATCGAGCCCGCGGATGTAAAGGATGGTTTCTTTCCCACGTGAACAGGTCAACCATTGGCCATGCCAACGGGTTGATGCTGTTTTGTTAACAGTCGGCATAATTGACCTACATACGAGCCGATGCCACAGAGGATGTGATTGGGAAATGTTCATGAGCTGCAGAAGGTAACAAAATTTCAACTTTTTTTGAATAACTTTTATTAATCCTGCTGACAAATTCTGCCGTAATGAGATTTATGGACGGGTTTATGGACCAGACTTACTGTGCCGGCCCGGTACTACGATATGAAGGGGTACAGACATGACAATAAACGGTGCGTTATTATGGTATGCGAAATTCATCAGGGAGAACTATGCCATCATCATCATAGCGACCCTTTTGATGGCATTGATAGTGGGGCTGGTATCATCCGGACCGGGCCGGTTCATCCAGCAGTTTAATGTATTGCTCATTGTGGTCATGATCGGGGCGATGGGTTTTACCATTACGTTCAAAAGTCTTGGTGCGGCCGCAAAGGATTGGCGGGGCCTGTCCTTAGCGCTGGTACTGAATTTTCTTTTTGCACCATTCCTGTGCTGGCTTCTCGCAGCACTGTTCCTTACTGATCAGCCCGGTTTTGCAGTTGGACTCATCCTGATCGGTGCAGTTCCCTGTGCAGGTATGGCGATGGTATGGGCCGGACTGCTGAAAGGGGATGTCCCACTTGCAACCGTCATCAATGCGGTCACCATGATACTCGCGCCGTTCATCATCCCTCTGATCATGCTCTTCTTTGCCGGAAGATTTGTCGTTATTGACACTGGTGCAATGTTCATACAAATACTTTCAACAGTACTGGTGCCACTTGTTGCCGGTGTAACGATACGAGAGATTCTTGAGAGAAGAACGCGTGCCGTAAAAGGTATGCATGACACTACGGTATCACCGCACGTCCCCCAGAAAAAGACCGGAATACAGGAACTGCTCCCTATCATGCCGGCCATCTCTGCAACCATGGCGGTGCTTCTCATGTTCATGGCTATCAACACCAGCGTGCCGCTCATCATGAAAAACCTCGCATCTCTCGTACCTCTCATCGTATCTACAATTCTGATCTTTCCCCTATTGTTCCTCGTATCCTATGTCATAGGTATGCGGTTTTTCCCCCGCGGGAAGAATATCGCAATCACCTATTCGTCCGGGATGAAGAACCTCCCCATCGCTATCGGGATTGCCGCCATCAGCTTCGGGGGCCTGGAGATGCTGCCGGTTGCCGTTGGCTTTGCGTTCCAGATGTTGACAGCTGTTGTGTTCTACCAGATATTTACCAGAGCCTCTCCGGGGTCGGACAACAACCCGTGATGACAGATCCCAATGAAACGGCGGTGTCGCACTACCGTGTCCGGACGATCATGCCATCCCTATATATCATGAGAGGTTAAGGATTTCTTATGGCAGAAGAGATCAGGGACCTGATCGAAAAAATTAACGAAGAGGGAGTCCGGGCTGCGGAAGGTAAGGCCCGGACAATCGAAGCGGCGGCGCAGCAGCGGGCAGGTGAGATCGTCACGAAGGCAACGGCTGAAGCTGAGGCGATGATTGCTGCGGCACAGGAAAGGATCCGCCGGGACGAGGAAAAGGAACGGATCCTGCTCTCTCAGGCAGGAAGGGATCTGCTCCTTTCGTTACGGGAAGAGATCAATGCCATGCTCGGGCGGATCGTGGTCTCTGATGTGCGGGAAGTTCTGACTCCTGAAGTACTGGTCAGGCTCATTGCAGAATCTGTCAGGAACTATAGTGCAGGGAAGAGCGGCGATATTACCGTTTCTGTAAACGCGAGGGACCTTGACGTGCTGGAGAACC
>Ga0315286_10003096_pt1 | contig 15586 bp, 11 predicted proteins | sample YL17G10_0_MG_FD_205038 | JGI IMG/M metagenome (GOLD analysis project Ga0315286, IMG submission 205038) | Sediment microbial communities from Yellowstone Lake, YNP, Wyoming, USA - YL17G10_0 | ecosystem: Environmental > Aquatic > Freshwater > Lake > Sediment | place: USA: Wyoming | collected...
CTGCCACGATCACGGCAGCCGTGGCGGCCGCGATCGACGGCGATTCGATATTCGCGCATCAGGGCACGTACCACGAGGCGGGCATCTCGGTCTCGAAGGCGCTCGTCATCACCGGGGTCGACGGCGCCGCGCTCACGACGGTCGACGGCAACGGGCTCGGAGCCGGCTGCATCACCTTCCCCGCGGCCAGCAAGGTCATAACGATCCGGGGTTTCACGATCAAGAACGGATCCACGATCATCCTCGGCGGAGGCATCTACTGCAGCAACTCGTCGGTAACCATCGAGCGATGCGTCATCGAGAACTGCTACTCGCCCTGGTACGGCGGAGGGATTGCCGTCACGAATGCTTCTCCGACGATCAGAAACGTCACCTTCCGTTCGAATCAGGCCGATCACGACGGAGGAGGCCTGTACCTCTCGGCGTCGAGCTCGGTCGTCGATTCGTGCATATTCCATGATAATGTCGCTGCCGGCTCCGGCGGCGCGAGCGCCATGATCAACTCGACGCCCCAGTTCAGGAACTGCACCGTGCATCACAACTCGGCCGGCGTGAAAGGGGGCGGCGTCTACGTGGGTATCGGGGGTAATCCGACGCTCACGCGATGCGTCGTCTCGTCCGCCACGGCCGGCGGAGGCATCTACGTCGAGACGACCGCCGTCGGGGCGACCGTCGCATGCTGCGACGTGTTCGGGAACGCGGGAGGCGAGTATGCGGGATCGATCTCCGATCAGACCGGCATCAATAATAATATCTCGACGGATCCCGTGTTTTGCGACGTCGGAGTTTCCCCGCCCGATCTCAAGATAAGCTCTCTCTCGCCGTGCGCTTCCGCGCTGAGCCCGTGCGCTCAGCTCATCGGCGCGCTCGGCGTCGGATGCGCGAAAGGCGCCGACCTCGTGATCGCGAGCGTGGAGTTCATCGCCGCGCAGCCGGTCTTCGGGGACAGCGTCAGGGCGACGGTTAAGATCAAAAATATCGGGCAGGTCGCCGCGACCGATTTCTACGCTGATTATTACGTCGACGTCGACACGCTTCCGCCGCCGGCGACGACGGGGGATCAGAGGCTCTTCGTCGGCAGCCTTGCGGCGGGGGATTCGCTCGTCTGGATAACCGGCTACGAAAAGGCGCTCGTATTCAAGTCGTGGAAGAGCTGGTTCAGGGTCGATACGGGAAGTTCGGTGCTCGAGACCAACGAAGCGAACAACACGAGCGGCCCGTATGAAATCCTGTGGACGCTCCCGGCGCAGCCGGGCTGGCCCGTGGCGATAGGCTCGGGATTCCATTCCTCTCCCGCGATTGCGAGCCTCGACGCCGACGAAACGGATCTCGAGGTGATCGTCGGATGCGACGACGGCAAGCTCTATGCTTTGAAGAAGGACGGCGCCGCCGCCGCCGGTTGGCCGGTGACGATCGGCGACACGCTCTTCTCCTCGCCGGCCGTGGCCGATATCGCCGGCGATTATCACAAGGAAGTCGTGATCGGCGGGAGAGACGGAAGGATCTACGCCTACGATTATCTGGGCGCGAAGCTCTGGGAGTATCCGACCGGCAGCGCCGTGTACCGGACTCCGGCGCTCGTCGATCTCGACCGGGACGGAAAATGCGAGGTGCTGTGCAGCGCGGGCGGCGCGCTCTACGCCCTCGACGGGAGCGGCAGTCCGCTCGCGGGCTCGTGGCCGTACCTGGTCGGGACGGGCACGCTGACATCGCCCGCCGTGGGGGACGTCGACGGCGACGGAGCTCTCGAGATAGCGGCGATCGCCTACGGGTATACGGCGCCCGTTGAATCGCGCGTGCACCTCGTCAGACCGGACGGGACGTCATATGGCGGTTCCTGGCCGGTCGTCGTCGATACGGTCATCGTCGCCGATCCCGTCATCGGAAACGTTATTTCGCCCGACGGCGATCTCGAAATCGTCGCGGGGGCCGCGAGCGGGGCTGTATACGTGTGGAAATCGGACGGATCGGTCTGGCCGGCCATACCCCGGGCGAGCGGAGCGATCGAGACCTCTCCCGCGCTCGCGCAACTCGATTACGACCCCGAGATGGAGATCGTCGTCTCGTCGAGGCGGTACGCCGCGGCTCCTCCTCCGGAACACTGGGAAGGTTTCGTGACGGTGATCGATAATACCGGGTCGATAGTCGGCGGGTGGCCGAAGGTCGCCGGCGCATGGACGGCCGCGGCGAGCCCGATGCCCTCCGCGATCTCGATCGGGGGCGGCGCCGAGGTCATGACCGGAGGCCCGGCGGGCGAATTCTATTCGTGGATTCCTTCGGGCGAGCCGGTCTACGGTTTCCCGATCGATCTCGGAGGGGGCGCCGGCGTATCGGCGGCCGCCGACGATATCGACCGCGACGGCACGATCGAGCTCGTCATGGTCTCGGGAGCGTCGTCCGGCTCGCTCCGGTGCTACGAGCTCGTCGGCGACTACCACGCGAGCCAGCTCTGGTGGCCGATGTTCAGGCACGATCGCTCGAGAACCGGCTGCTACGGCGCCGCCGTGCCGACGGGAGTCGACGAGACCGCGAGCGCGACGCCGTCCGCGACGCGCATCACCTCGATCTACCCGAACCCGTTCAATCCGTCGACGCGGATCGCGTTCGAATTGAGCGCGCGGGCCCGGGTGGAGATCGCGATATACGACGTCTCGGGTCGAAGGGTCTCCGTGATTCTGGACAGGGAAATGGGAGCCGGCCGTTATGAGGTCGCCTGGCACGGCCGCACGGCCTCGGGCGGCACCGCGGCTTCCGGCATCTACTTCTGCACGCTCAGGGCCGGGAACGCGGCAGAGACCAGGAAAATAGTGCTCGTGCGGTAGCTATTTTTTCTCGACCGTCCTGTTCTTCTCGATGAGCCGTTTGTGCAGCTCGTCGTGGAGGTACTGGACGTAGAGCTCGGTCGTATCCCTCTTGGTGATGCGGCGAATCGTGATCGACATGCCGGGGCCGGCGAGCCGGTACGTCTTCTGCGCCATCTCGAGCTTTCCGTCCTCGGCGACGGCGCTCGCCTGATACCGTCCCTCGAGCTGCATGCGGAGCCAGTCGAGATTCATGAGGCCCGTGTTGCGGAAATAGACCACCACTTCCATGAGCCGGTCGTCGAAGAACGCGCAGCGCACCCGTTGGACCTCCGGGTGCGGATCGAGCGGAGCCGAAAAATCGTAGAGATCGCCGCGGTAGCCGAGAGGCGGCTCGGGCGCCTTCGTGATCCTCGCGATATTCTCTGCCCGCTTGAACACGGCATCCCTCGACTGTCCGAGGAAAAAGCCGTAGATATCCTCTCTCAGCACGAGACTGTCGTCCTTCGCCTTCTTCGAGCAGGAGCACGCGAGGGGAAGCGACAGAAGTATCGCGCCCGCGATAATCCACACGGCGCACGTCCGGAACGCTCGATTATATGCCGGCATGTTCCGTCTCACTCCTTTCGGGCGAGAGATACCGGTCGTAGATCAAGAGCCCGATGACGGTCAGGACCCCGATGGCCGAGAAGATCGCCCAGAGGAGTCTCGGCCGGTCCATGCCCGTGGCGATACGCTTGTAGAGAACGGCGCCGAGGTTGCTTCCGACGAGGCTCCCGATGATGCCGTAGAGGAACGAGTATCCCATGTACACGGCGACTTTGTCTTTCGGCGCGATCTGCCCGACGTAGCTGAAGTACTTCGGGTGGCACGTCATCTCTCCGATCGAGAAAACGACCATCGCGAGAAGGAATACCCATGCGTTTCCCGAGATCGACAGAAGAACGAACCCCGCCGTGCCGATGACGATGCCGCCGATCATCGTCGGAAGCGCCCGCAGGTTCTTGACGATTCTGCTCACGACGACCTGGAGCAGGATGATCGTTCCCGCGTTGACGCTCGTCACGTAGGCGACGTCGAACTTGAGCTCCTTGGAACTTCCGAGGAAGCGCGCGATCGAGGTGAGCAGCCTGTCGGCGGGAGTCATGTCGACGTGATCGACCATATACCAGAGGACCGTGTTGAACATCTGGAAATAGAGCAGCCAGAATCCCGAGTAAATCACGATCATGAGGACGAACTTCCAGTTGGCCAGCACCATCGCCGCGTCCGAGAGGATCTGTCCCAGTCCCTTCGTGCTCGCGGGGCGCTCGGGCTCGCGGTAGGCGATCATGGTGAGGATGAGCATCGCCGCGCACCACGCCGCCGAGGCCAGGAACACGTACGACCAGCTGAAGCCCTTGAGATAGGTTACGAGAATGGGGGAGAGGAAGGCCCCGAGGTTGATCATCCAGTAGTAGACGCCGAATCCGAGCGAACGATTCCGGTCGGTCGTCGTGCGGGTGATCGTGCCCGAAAGAATCGACTTGAAGATGCCGCTGCCGACGGCGATGAGAAGGAGCGTGAGAAAGACGACGCCGTAGCCCGTCGCCCGGCTCGATGCGAAGTACCCCACCATGAGGATGGCGAACGCGAGGGTGAGAAACCGCTTGTACCCGTACCGCTCGGCGAGCGCGCCCCCGAGGATGGGCATGACGTACGTCAGCGTGAGCATGATCGATTGGAGAAAGCCCACCGACGTCTCGCTGAATCCGAGCCCGCCCTCGCCCGCGTTCATCCTGAGGTAGACGGCGAGAACCGACATCATGCCGTAGTAGGCGCCCCGCTCGAAGAGCTCCATGACGTTGGCGACCCAGAACGTGCGGGGAAACGACCCCATTCCGTCACTTGTGCGTTTTTCTTCCATCACGCGGCTCCTTCCTTTCACGGCGCGAATCAGGGTAACAAAAAGGGAGCGAGGGTTGCCAGCTTATTCTGGGCGGGGAAAATGGAGAGGGGGAGGATGCGCTTCGAACGCCTTGGCCGGCATCGAAGGATCCTCCCCCTCTTCTTCGTCGTGCGCGGTATCTCCGGCTAGCACGAGAACTTCAGCCTGAAGCTCCCGATATCGATCATATCTCCGTTGTGCAGCTTTCTCTGGTGCACTTCCTTGCCGTTGAGCGCGAGGCCGTGCCTGCTGTTCAGATCCTCGATGAAGAATCCGCCGTCCGTCTTCATGATGACGGCGTGCTCGTCCGCGACGAGAGAATCGTCGAGGCAGATATCGCAATCGAGCCTTCTGCCGAGGGTGATTTTTCTTTTCTTGAGGAGTATCTCGAGCCCCGCGAAACAGCTGTTTGTGATCGTGAGTCGTGCATTTTTACCTGCGACCCTCGCCTCCGCGAGACCGACGCCCGTTCCGCGATTTGCTTTTCTCGAAACCACTTTCGCACCTGCCCTGTCTGGAATTCATCCGGGAATCGGCATCCGCGCGACTCCGGAGAATACGATAACGCAAAATTCGTACCAGACCGGGACGCGGGGGCGCCGCCGGCGCCTAGGGCGCGGGCGCGGGGGAGGGCGAAAAGGCGTACTCCAATCTCCTGCCGGTATTGTAGAAACTGAGCTTGACCTCTCCCTTTTCGAAGGGGCGCCTTACCGTAAGGATGCTGTCCATGCTCCCCTCGATCGTGACGGAGCCGGTCGGGGCTCCCGGTTCGACGTCGAGCGTCCAGCCCGAAAATATGTACGATCCCTGCATCTCGGTGTACAGGCAGCCGGCGACGAGACTCGAGAGAAGGCAGAAGATATTGTTCGAATTCGCATTTCCCCGCTCGTTCGTGCACAGGCTCCATGTTCTGCCCTTCGCCTTGCTCAGATAGCCGTCGCGCTGGTTTTCGAGGAGGCGCAGGAGCCCGTCCCGGTCGGTCCAGCTCCAGCAATTGTTGGGGTAGAGCTCGTAGAAGATCCCGTTCAGATAATGCGCGAGCTCCGCGTCCTCGTGGGCCGGACGTCCGTTTCCGATCTGGATGAAATCGTTGCCGAACCGCTCGCGGATCGCCTTGGCATATTCCTTCTGCCAGAGGTAGAAGAGGTTCTGCTCGTCCGTGTCGTCGTCGAAAATGACGCCGTCCCCGTCGAAATCGACATCCCCGAGGACGCTGTCCCGGATGGCTGGGTTGATATAGGGGTAGGTGCTGAAGTAATCGTGCATGATGCCGTCCACCGGGGCGCCGCTCGTGCTTTGGCACTCGTCGATGAGGTCGACGAGCTTTTCGATGAGGTCGACGTTGAGGGCGCCGTTCTTGATCGGATTGAGAGTGATGATATCCTTCCAGATCATGAGCGTGTCCCCCGCCGTCGTCCATGCCCAGTCATCCCTGACCGCGTTGTAGTGATCGAGGACGTAGGGAATCGTCGTCCGCAGGTAGCTCGTATCGGGATAGAGAGTGGAAACCCCCAGGACGCTCTGGTAGCCGATGATCTGGATGTCGGGATTGAGCCGTCGGATCTCGCTCAGGATTCCCCGCGACTCCGTCGAATAACACCACGCCAGCGGGAAGATGATCAGATTCGACTCGGCCGCAGCCTCGATCGTCCCGGTATCCCAGGACGAAAACGATTTCCAGTGAACGATCGATTTTTCGGGGTAGACGCGCAGAACGGCGGCCGGAGGCGGATCGGTCGATGTGTCGCCGCAGCCGCACGCGACGAGAGCGAGGGCAATGAACGCATAGAGAGATTTTTCGAGATGCATTTTGCTACTGCCCCTTCGTATTCGCCCGGGCGCGCCCGGTCCCGATCGCGAAACAACGGGAAGCGATGAGCAACAACGGCGAACGGGCGGAAATGCCGCGCGCGGAGAATACGGTTCCGCGCCAGCACACGGCCTCCCGGCACCGGGGGATTTGCATGGAAGGTGCCTGCCGGCCCGACCGGCACACCCCCGAATGCGCTGGACACGGAGAGGCGCTTTCGTGCAAAAATGGAGGTAGGCGCGTCCGGCGCGCCGATGCGCGCCGTGCCCGATAGGATCGAACGTTTTTTGCGAGGAGGTTTCGATGAAAATCACGACCGAAGCTCTCTTGATGTGGCTTCTTACGAAGGGGCTGCGGATCGGCATCATAATCGCCGTGATGCTTCTATTGCTCGGCGTCGTCAGGCTTCTGTTCTTGCACTCGAGGCGGCGGTTCCGCCCGCACGAGAAGATGGGAATTGAGCGCGCGAAGCGCACCGAAACGTTCGCGAAAACCGTCGAGAACATTATCCGCGCCGCCATCGTCGTCATGGGCCTCCTCATGATTCTGCGGCAGGCGGGGATCGAGCTCGCGCCGCTCCTCGCGGGCGCGGGCATCGTCGGGCTCGCGGTGAGCTTCGGCGCCCAGAACCTCGCGAAGGACGTCATCAACGGTTTCTTCATCCTCGCCGAGAACAACATGAACGTGGGAGACGTGGTCCAGGTGGCGGGCAAATCGGGAACCGTCGAGCGGATCAGCCTCCGCACGACCGTCCTGCGCGACCTCGAGGGGAACGTCCACGCCGTGCCCAACAGCGAGATTCTCACGATCACCAACATGACGAAGGAATGGTCCCGCGCGGTGATCGAGATCGGCGTCGCCTACCGCGAGAACGTCGACGCGGTGATCGACGCGCTGCGGGAGACCGGCGACGGCCTCGCGCGAGATCCCGTGTTCGGCCCGCTTATCATCGAGCCGATGGAGATCCTGGGCGTCGACAGCTTCGGCGACTCCTCGATCAACATCAAGGTCATGCTCAAGACGCTGCCGGTCAAGCAGTGGCCGGTGGCGCGCGAGTTCAGGCGCCGGGTGAAGAAGACGTTCGACGAAAAAGGAATACGAATTCCCTATCAGCACCGGATGATCTATTTCGGAGACGTCGCCGGGTCCGGAAAGACGAAGATCGAGATAGGCTCCTGAGCGACTTCCGGCGCCGCCGGAAGAGAGGTCATCCCCCTCAACCGCCGGGCAGGTAGGCGATCTCGAGGCGCGGGCGCCGGGCGCCGCGGTCGTTTTCGCGCTCGAAGACGATCGCATAACGCGCGCGGGAGACGTCCGTGGTCTTGATGACGATCCCGTGGTTCGACGCCGGGGTCAGGATCCATTCCTTCACGAGCGCCGGAGAGAGGGAGAACGTCACGACGCTGTCGCTCGTGACCGTCTTCTCGTCGAGAACGGAACTGAAGAAATCTCCCCCCGCGAGCGTCCACGGAACCGCTCCGTCGATCGTGCTCCACGATACGCCGTTCTGGACTCCCCCGAGTCCCTCGGTCCACTGCTTCCAGGTCGGCAGGTTGACCGGGTGGGCCTCGAGCGTGATCGAATCGGGCGCCGGGGGCACGACGCGAATCGAGAGTCGCGCCGAAATCACCGCGGAGCAGCTCGTGATCGACGAGATATCCATTCTGACGATGAGACGCCGCTCGTAGAACGCGGTCGAGAGAGGGACGGAGCCGAGCGTGTCGGAGGGAATCGATCCGAAGTTCGTGTTCGCGGTCGCGGGGTTCGGATCGTTCTTGAGAACGGCGTCCGTCGTGCCGTGGTAGGAAGCCGAGGGGGATACGCCGTCCTGAAAGGCCACGCGTATCGTGTCGGAGCCCGTCGAGGGAGCGAGCTCGTCGTCGCTGCATCCGGCGAGGGCGGCGAGGCAGAACGCCACCGCGGTGACGCGAACAATCACGCGTATCATGTCATTTTCCTTTCGGCAGACGATATTCCTCGGGATCGATGCCGTGTTTCTTCATGAGATCGTGGAGCGTCGGCCGGCTTACCTCGAGGCTCTCCGCGGCGGCGGATACGTTGCCGCGAGCCCGGATGAGAGCGCCGGCGATAAAGCGGCGTTCCAGCTCCTCGCGGGCTTCCTTGAGCGGCATCGGCTCGAACGGGCCGTCGCTCCCGGCGCCGCCCGACGGCTCGGCGCCGGATGCGCCCTTCCGCAGATTCTCGGGATAGGGAAGGTCGAGATCTTCGGGCTGGATGAGCTTCCCCGTCGCCATGATGACCCCGCGCTTCACCCTGTTCTCGAGCTCGCGGACGTTGCCCGGCCAGGCGTAGAGGTCGAGTGTTTTCTGCGCGTATTCGCCGAAACCGCGGACGCGGCGCGAGAACTCCCCGTTGTACCGGTGGAGGAATCGCGTCGCGAGGAGGAGAATGTCGTCCCGCCGTTCGCGGAGCGGGGGGAGGTTTACGCTCACCGTGTTGATCCGGTAGAACAGGTCTTCGCGGAACGTCTGGCCGGCGAGCATCGCGTCGAGGTTCCGGTTCGTCGCCGCGATGATGCGGACGTCGACCTTGATCGGCTCGCGGCCACCCACGCGCTCGATGACCCGTTCCTGAAGAAACCGGAGAATTTTTACCTGGAGCGGCGGGGTGAGTTCCCCGATCTCGTCGAGGAATATCGTTCCGCTGTCGGCGGTCTCGAATTTTCCCTGGCGCGTCTCGAAGGCGCCGGTGAAGCTCCCCCGCTCGTGCCCGAAGAGCTCGCTCTCGAGAAGATTCTCGGGTATGGCCCCGCAGTTGATCGGCACGAACGGATTGTCGCGCCGGGGGCTCCGGTTGTGGATCGCGCGCGCGATGAGCTCCTTTCCCGTTCCGCTCTCACCCGTGATGAGGATCGAGACGTCCGTCGCGGCGACGCGTTTCACCGTCTCGAAAACGTCGAGCATCGATTTCGACATCGCGACGATGCCCTCGAACTCGTGCCGGGCCCCTTCCTTCCTCTTGAAAGCGAAGAGCTCCGTCTCGAGCGAGCGGAGGTGCTCGGCGCGGTTCAGAATCGTGCGCAGCTCCTCGATCGGGGTCGTTTTGGAGCAGAAGTCGTAGGCGCCCCTGTCGATCGCCTTGAGCGCGTTCTCCCTCTCGTCGTGTCCCGTGAGGACGACGACCTTGAGGTGCGGGTCGACGAGAATCGCGTCCTCGAGAATCCCGAGCCCGTCGATGTTCCGCGGGTCCCCGGTCAGCGAGAGGTCGAGAACCATGAGACCGGGCTTCTTCGCCTTGACCGCGGCGATCGCCTCGCCGGCGGTTTGGGCGGTCAGGACCGTGAAATCCTGCTTGAACGCCCATTGGAACTGCTTGAGGATCGATTCCTCGTCGTCGACGATGAGCAACGTTCTTGGCGGCACGCCTTATCAACTCCTCGCCGGGGGCGCCGCGGGGAGCGCGACGCTCACCGTCGCCCCCTGCCCGCGCGCGCTCGCGACCGAAATCTTCCCGCCGTGCGCTTCGACGAGATACTTGCACATGACGAGCCCGACGCCGAGCCCGTTCTTCTTCGTGCTGTAAAACGGATGGAAGAGATGGTCCTTCAGATAATCGGGATCGAATCCCGGCCCGGAGTCCTTCACCGTGATTCTGGCCCACTGGTCGTCGATCGTCTCGACGGACACCCGCACGGCGCCTCCCGGCCCCGCCGCCTCAACGGCGTTGAGCACGAGATTCTCGACAACACGGTTGATGGCGGCCTCGTCGACCCTCGCGCTCGCGCGAACGCCGCCGGTGAATTCCAGCGCGACGCCTCCGTTCGAGGCGGCTTGCTTGAGGTCGTCGGCCGCGCGCTCGACGAGACGGGATATGTCGACGTCCGTTTTCGCGAGAGACGCCGGCATCCTGCGGATGTTGAGGGACGTGATGAGGCTCTGCATCTTTTCGACCGAACGCCGGATCGTCTCGATCGCGTCCTTCTGGAAATCGGCGTTTCCGATATTGCCCCGCGCGTTTTCCGCGACGAGCGAGAGCATTCCGACCGTATTCTTGAGATCGTGAATCACGAACGAGGCGAAGCGGTTGAACGAATCCATCTGCCTCGCCTCGATGATGCGCTCCTCCATGAGGAAGTTGTCGAGGGCGAGTTTCGCCTGGAAGGCGATCGTCGCGAGGAAGTCCTCGTCCTCTTCCGTGTATGCGCGGCCGAGGTCCTTTTCGCCGAGAATGATGAAACCGCGGCTCTCATTCCCCTGGGAGAGTCGCGCGACGGCGCAGATCCATTTTCCGTTTTCGCGCGCGAGACCGACGAGCGGTTTCTTGAAAACGACGACCGGCTCCCTCGCCGTGAGCTTCTGGATATCCTGGATGAGCTCCGCGTCGAGTCTCTCGTCGTCGAAGCCGAAGTAGCCGGCCTTCCCGGAGTCGATATCCGACCATATCACGCCGCGCCGCACGAGCATCGTGTCGCACAACGAGCTGATCACGTTCGAGAGAAATTCGTCGATGGCGGCGCTCGAGGTCATGATCTCGGCGTAGCGGCGCCACTCTTTCCGGTAGTTGTACCGAGCGAGATAGAAGTTTTCGCTCAAGAAGGTGCGCAGGCGTTTTTTCGCTTTGCCCGAGATGAGAACGGCGCAGAGGAGAAAGACCGCGAAGATTCCGATGATCATCGTCGCGAGGCGGTCGTACGGGAAGCCGATGAAACGCGCGAGAAGCGTGATGAGACCGAGCGAAAAAAGGTAGAGGCCCGCGGCGACGATGGACACGATCGAGGGGGATTGCCGCGGCCGCATATACACCCGGACGTCGAAGAGCGGATAACGGATCGACGCGTAGAGAAAAGAAACGCACAGGATGATGATCGCGCACGGTTCGGCGAGAATGAAGTTGCGTTCGAGAATCGAAACTGCAAGGGGTCTGCTCATCGCGACGAAGTTGACGACGGACGCGACGAGGATGCCGAGAAACGGATACTTGAGGGTGACCTTGTCGGCGACCGTCGCCGCGCGATACACGTTCTCGAAAAGGAAGAGAAAGAGGACGTTGACGAGAAGAAAGTACACGGCGACCGCATGCCCGATGACCGAGAACTCTATGCCCCACAGCGAGCCGCTCCCGTAGAAGTGTATTTTGCCGACGACGAGTCGCGCCGGAATGGCGAGCGCCGCGATGGAGAGCATGACCACGAGGGCGATGATCTCCCGGAGCGGCGCCGATTGCGGCGCTCGATCCTCTTTTCGTTCGAAAGCGGCAAGAAACGGGATGGCGAACGCGGGGAAGAAGACGAGCAGCGACGTGAGGAGGCGGAAATGCGCGAGAACCCCTTGGGGGTCGCGCGCGCGAAACATGAGAAGAAGCGCGATCTGCGCTCCCGCGAGGACGAGCGCGGAAAGGAAGAAGAGCGTTTCTTGCGGCTTTTTCTCGCCCCTCGGGAAATGAACGACGATGACCGCGGCGAGCAGCGCGAGTGAAACGACGGTGAGAAGCGCCGGAAGATACATGTACGGCTACCTCTTGAGTCTCGCGAGCTCCTTGAGCGCGGCCCCGGCGAGCTCGGTTTTGGGATATTTCGCGACGCACGTCTCGAGCACCTTTTCCGCATGCTCCTTGTCGCCCAGCTCCTGCTCGTATATGGAGGCGGCTCTCAGGTAATTCTCCCTGAAGGGGGAATAATCGGGGTAGCGATCGGGGATCGCCGTCAAACGCTCCGCCGCGGCCTCCCATCGTTTATCCTCGGTAAGCGCGCGGATGACGTACTGCTCCGCCATGATCTTCGTCGCGAGGGGGCGTTCATCCGAAAGGAGCTTCTCGTAGTGCTCGATCGCTTTGTCGCAGGCCGCGTTCGCCGCGTCACGCGCGCCGCGCTCGCGGTAGATAAACGCGATTCGAAGCGGCGCCTCGAATCCCTGCAGCGTCTCGGGGTAGTCCGCGTATATCGAGCGGTAGCGGAGAGCGGCGGCTTCGGGATCTCCCTTGCGCTCCTCGATATGCGCGAGCTGCCACTGCGCTTCGACGACGGACGGTATGCGATCCTTGAACTCGTCCGCGACTCTCTCGTACAGCTTCGCGGCTTCTTCGAGCCGCTCCGCTTTCCGGTGGATTCCAGCGGCGGCAATGAGGGCGTCGGGAGCCTCGCGGCCTTTCGGATAGTCGTCGGCGACCGATAGGTAGAGCGCCAGCGCCTTCGAAGGCTTGTCCAGACCGTCCTCGTTGATTCTCGCCTCGAGATAGAGAAGGGACGAGAGGTCCTGGGGGTTGTCCCGGTAGAGATCCTTGAGCTCGTTCGTGAAAGCGAGCCCCTTCATCCAATCCTTCTCCTGCAGATAGGCGGCGAGCAGGTTGTATCTCGTTTCCCGGAGGAGCGCAGGATCCTTTTCCTGAGCGATGACGGAGGAGAAGACGCGTTCCGCCTCCTTGAGCCAGCGGCGCGAGCCTTCTCCGTCTCCCTGTCGATTCGCGAGATCGGCGAGCTTGAGCGGCGTGACGAGATAGCGGGGGTTCATGCGGACGGTGAGCGCGAGCGAATCGGCGGCGAGGAAGCGCTCCGAGAAACGCCCGTAGTATCGGGCGGCCTGCGCGCTCTCCCCGAGCTCCTCCGATATGACGCCGGCCGAGTAGAGGGCGTTCGCGAGGGCCGCGGGGACGTTCTTCGCGAGCTCCATCGCTCTCTCGAAATCGTCCCGCGCCTCTCTGAGGAGCCGCCCGCGATACTCGAGCTCCGCGAGCTCCATCTGCGCCGAGACGACGATCTCCTCGATCCCCGCGACCGTATCGGCGGAGTCGCCGTACTCGCGCACGATGGCGCGGTACGACTCGGCGGCTTTCGCGAGAAACTCGCTCCTCATGCCGCCCGCATACAGGTCCTCTTTCAGTTTTCTCGCCTTGAAGAGCTTCTTTTCCGCCGCGTAGCGTTCGCTGTCGCGTCCGGGGCCGCAGGCCGCGAGAAACAGCGCCGCGGCGACCACGACGGCTTCCACGGCGCGGCGCGCGGCGCGCCTTCTCAGCGCGTTCGTCTTTCGATTCGGTATCATTGATCCTCCCCTGTGTTCCGTGTTTCGACGAAGAAGATCGTCAGCCCTCCCACGAGAAGGTACGTGGCGATGAGCTGGATGGCCTCCCCCGCGATTTGCAGGTGGACGAGAAACTCGGGCGATATCTGGAACGCGATCGCCTGCGGGTTGAGACTCAGAAGAAGGGTCGGAACGGTAAGCAGAAAGGGCACGAGCGCGAAAAGGAACGATTCGACGAAGTGTCGTCCCGCGAAGCCGAAGCTCCGCCGGATCGCATCCGGCGCCGAACGTCCCTCGATGAGTATGAAGGGAATCACGTACAGGAGGAAGGCCTGCAGCACGACGCAGATGAGCACGCTCGCTCCCGCGCCGAGTCCGCGCGGGACTCCGGCGATCCCGTCGATGAGCGCCATGGGGTACCGGAAGCCGGCGAACACGGCGGCGGACGCCGCTGCCGCCGCGATGACGAGGTGGAGGTACCTGCGTCCCGCGGCCCCCAGGCTTTCGCGCACGCCCATGCTCGCGCGCCTCGCCGCCGCCGCGACGAGCAGCACCGTCGCTCCCTGCGCCAGGACGAGAGCGAATATCTCGAGCGGAATATCGAGCTTTCCGAGGATGCTCCCCATGAGAAAGAGGTGCTCCGGGTAGTGTCTGATGGCCTCGGGATCCAAACCGGGACTGAAGAGCGCCCAGAACCCCGCCGCTTTCGCGCCGCTCCCCGCGTAGAGAAGGATCAGAGAAAGCTGAAGAAGGAAGTAGAGAAAGAGCGGAACGGCGAGCTTTCCGTGCTTCAGGTACGAAAGAACCGCTCCGAAGATTCTGAAGACTCGAGCGATTCGGCTCATGGAGTCCTTTCCGGTGATGTCGCGCGGGCGGCGCCCGATGCGCGCAGAATCTCCTCGATGTGCGGCGCGAGCGCCCCGGCGAAGCGGGCGAGGTCGCTTCGGGAAGCGCTTTCCGCGCGTCCGGTCGCGTCCATCGAGAAGCGTACAAACGCGGTCGCCTGCGGTCTCGCGAGAAGGGAATTCTTCATCTGGTTCCATTTGAGCGCGAATTCGTTCGTGACGATCCCGTCGGCGCTCGAGAACCAGTATAGAATATAGTGCGATCTGACTCCATCGGAGATAACGAGGCTCCTGGCTGGAATCTCTCCGTCCCCGAGCGCGATGCGCGTCGTGCCCTCCTCGAGGATGTTCCAGCCCGACCCCGGGTAGCAATGCTTCGGTGAATGTATCTGGGAATTCTGGTGCTGTGTTCCGAAGTATCCGATGAACAGCCACGCGACGCGCCCGGAATCGCTCCGGTACGTGCGGAACAGGGTAGCGTCGGCGCCGAGGACCTCGAGCGCCGACGGGTCCTGCGTTTCCGTCGATCCCGTGAAGGCGCCGATTTCGCTCGGAACTGAATCGAGCGAGGGCACCGGCGGGCTTTCGATCTCGCGGTAGCGAAGCGCGTACGTGTACGCGATGAGCGCGGCAAGGAACAGAATGACGACAAGGTAGCTTCTCGGCTTCATGATATCCATTTCGCCGCCGCCCGGACGGCCAGCAGCAGGAGAAAACCGGTCGAAAAGACGATGAGCCCCGAAATCTCGTGGAGCGTCCCGTCGGCGAAGGCGGGGCTGATCGCATAGGCGCCGATCGCGATCACCACGAGGCGGATCGTATTCGACGCTATCGCGATGGGGATCGAGCATGCGGCGAGGACGATCTTTCCACGGCCGCTCAACCCCGGAAACGCGCACAAGACGAGGGCGAGCGTGATCATGGTCATGAGGGATCTCAGCCCGCTGCACGCGGCGACCACCTCGAGCGTGTAGGTGGGAAGCGCGAGGATGTTTCCATGCCGGATGACCTCGACGCCGATGAAACGGAGCGTGAGAGCGCTCAGCTTCGCGCTCATGATCTGCAGGGGGAAGGTGAGCTTGTAATAAACGATATAGGGGAGCGGGATCATCATGAACAGAAAGAGCAGCGGGAAGGCCGCGCGGCGGACGAATTTCATCCCTTTGAAAACGAGGAGAAGCCCGATGAGCATGATCGGGAGCGAGAGGCGCGTCGTGAAGATCTCCGAG
>Ga0315286_10003097_pt1 | contig 15575 bp, 14 predicted proteins | sample YL17G10_0_MG_FD_205038 | JGI IMG/M metagenome (GOLD analysis project Ga0315286, IMG submission 205038) | Sediment microbial communities from Yellowstone Lake, YNP, Wyoming, USA - YL17G10_0 | ecosystem: Environmental > Aquatic > Freshwater > Lake > Sediment | place: USA: Wyoming | collected...
ACCATATCTACGAAGTCATTCTTGATTACGCGTTCTGGCACAGAGGTTGGATGTATGCCTCCAAAGATAATCGGCACATCCATCTCCTCTTTGATCATTTTAGCCATAGTACAGGCCCACTGATAGAAGTCAGTAACTACGGATATTCCAATTAGATCAGGTTTATAGGTTTTAATATCTTGGATAATACGCTTTTTGTAGTCAAAACGGCGGCTCAGCCACTTAATAGAGATATTTTCATCATCAAAAAGCTGCGGGTCAACAAAAAGCTTAGTCTCATGCCCTGCTTGCTTTAAAACAGCAGAAATATATTCCACTCCTAAGCGTTCGCAAGAATCGTTAACAAAGGCTATTTTCATGTCTTCTTCTTTTATAATCCTTCATTAAGAAAGTTCCGTAGCTTTCATGTGAATCTTCTAGTCCAAAAATTCCTTGCCCACAATTAACAGCAATCTGAGAATCGTACTTATAAGGATCGCAAATAGTGGCAAAAGTTAGCACGAGCAGCCTTCCTGGCTTTCTGGGGAACCCTCCCCTGAAAAGCATAGCTAAGCTAGATGGGAATAATAATAAGCTTTTAACCCTCAAAGAACCTATCAGAATAGCCAAAAACCTGATCCGATTGATTCTTAGGCCATCCTCCTTCAGGTGATCCAATGCCCGACATGCACGCTCAAGGTCTAGAATTTCATCAACTCCAGTATATCCGTTTACGCCCCTTAAAACAAGGTAATGGTAATAATAAAAGCATTTCCTTTTATTAAAAGCGCTGCAGTAAGCATAAAATACTTTCTGAAATAAATAAATCGCCTTGCGTGAAATCTTTCCTTGAGAATGTTCTTCAACATTCTTGAGCAGCTGCGAAGGCATTATATATTTATCCATATTATCGCCATCGCGCTCATAGTTTGAATAAGTAATAAAACTAATATCTTTTATGAATCTCTCCTTCAAAGCAAAATCAAATATTGTTCCTACCTGATCTTCATTCACGCCTCTGGCTATAGTCACGTTCAAAGTAACCGGAATTGATAATTTCCTCAAATTATCTAGAGCTTTTAATTTTGTATTAAGAAATTCTCCTCCCCGCAGTTTAATATAGGTTTTATCGTTAAATCCGTCGAATTGAAGGCTTATATGATGAATTCCTGCTGATTTCAAGGATGAGACGTAATTACTATCCGCGAGCCTGATGCCATTTGTATGAATATTTACGATCTTGCCAGAGCGACGGAGCATTTTTACCATTTCAGGTAAGCTCTCGCAGGTGGTAGCCTCGCTGTGTGAAAACGTAACCCTCTTGACCCCTTTCTTCAGGACAAGGTTTCGCACACTATCAAGCGGCAGCTCGCGGCCATTTTCGCTAAAATCAAGAAAGCACACTGGGCAACTTATATTGCAACTGTTTGTTACATGAAGATAGTATTCGGCCTGAGGTAGTTTTTGCGGAACAATGTTAAAATAGAAATCCTGCAATTGAGAATATTCTTTTGCGTCTTCACAAATAAGAATCGAAAAATTTCCGTGTTGATTACACGTTTTTTCAAGATATACGGTGTTATTTCTATCAACAATAAAGGCTTCCACCTGTTCCATACATACAGGGCAAAAGCTATAAGTTTTGCGTAAAATATTATTACTGGGGCTTTCAAGCGAAACTTGAGCCATATTTAAAAAGACTTTTTTGCTATTTTTTAAAAATTCTTAGCAATATACAAACTATCATCCTTACTCAAATATACGCCATTAGGGATAACTAATAGACTACGAGAAACTTCCTTTGAATGCCTAGGGTAAGCTCTAAATATTGGATCCATTTTATCCTGTCTTTATAGTCTCAAAAGGTATTTTACTTGCTAGTTTAATACAAAAAAGCCCTTCGCTGCCAAGATTCTCCAATCTCCCCGATTTAGAATTAACCGCAATAATCTCATTCTGACAATTAGGTAAAATACTATAATCTAGTTTGTATGGATCGCACCCCGTAGTGAAACTTAGTGCGAAAAACGAACTCTTCCTTACATATCCTGAGGTATGCGAGAAATAAGATAGCGAGGAATAAAAAAAGTGCCTGAATATTGATAAAGACCTTTTCTTGTTCAACAAGGATAAACCCGCTAATACCAGATATAATCCTGCAAGTAATTTATTTTTTTATATACCCTAGCATAACAATCAAGCCATTGTTCAGCCCATTTTAATTCGATAAACCGGTCAATGGGCTCATAGCTATCTTTGTTTCTTACAAGAATATAAATCTGGTTATAAAGACATTGCCTTTGAGAAAGAAAAGATTTTACTGCTAGATGGAGTTTCTGGAACAAATAGACGCTTTCTTTCGATATTGCCCCTCCCGATTGCTGTTGAAGTAAATCTACAATTTCATCCGGCATAAGATAATGCTTTTTGGGCCATCCACGCGCACCCCCATTGTAAAAAATAGACAAATAGGTTATCCCATTTATAAATTCATTTTTCAAACCAAAATCCAACAACTTTAACACCTCATCATCGTTTATGCCGCCTGCGCTAGTAGCATTCAATGTTGTCCTGACATTCATAATACAACTTCGTCCCACAGCATATCTAGACCGCTTCTTTACCAATCTCTATAGCCTTCTTTAAGACTAATAAACCATTTCCTTTTCTCCTATGGTTTTTTAACAATTCGAACTTCCATCTTATTATTACGTTTTGTGGAACCTTATCAGGCATGCTTAAAGATAAGGACCCTATTCTATCAGCGTAGGTAAATATATCAATATGTGTGAATTTCGTTATTTTTATAAAATCTTCTGTTTGCTTAAAATCTTCTTCCTTCTCTCCCGGGAATCCAACAATGATATCGGTAGTCAATGCCAAACCAGGAGCCTCTTTTCTTAAATCGAGTAGACACCGTTTAATTTCTTCTGAGCGGTATGGACGATTCATTAACTTAAGAATTTTATTGCTGCCAGATTGGACAGGAATCTGCAAATATAATATTTTTCTTTGATTAAATAACAATATGGACTTCAGTTGGTCAAAATATTTTACAAACCATTGCGCATTAAAATTGGTAATAGCTAACTTAAAATCAATATTGTTCCCTATTTCGAATATTTTATGGAGAAGTTCTGCAATGTTAGTGCCTATATCAAGACCATAGCAACCTGAATCCTCCGAGATAATATAAAAATTTTTTGAGCCACACTCCAATCCGGCCTTAAACTCATCAATTATTTCTACTAGTGGTTTACTGACAACCCTACCAGTAGCAAATCGTTTTGCACAATAACTACAAGCGCCCAGACAACCCTTAGAAATCCTCAGATACCTGAGATTGTTCATGTTGTTTACGATAAATGGATTAATGTTTTTATCCAATAACCTTATGTAAAACAAGCTAATACTCCATGACTTTACAAGTTTGTTTATAAATTCCCAGGATAATTCAAATTCGCTTATGAACCATCTAACCGCGCTCTTGAAATAAAGCATTATTTTGAGTAACGGACGATATGAAACACTTTGCGCGGAAATAGAAACCGGATCCTTTACGCCATTAAAGCGCACGCCGGCGCCAATAATCTCATCCAAAGCTTCTAATTTTGTCGGGATGACGCATGGGAAATCACCAAGGACCTTAAGTAATGCGGGATTTATCGCAGGCATGCATCCTGTAATAATTAATTGAGCTGAGTTCTTTTTCCTTGTTAAATAGTGCCGGATTAAGCCTATTGAACTCTCGTCTTCTTCCGGGTTAAACGAACATGTGTTTATAATAATAGTGTCTGCTTTAGAAATCTTTTTTGCTGGACTCCAACCATTTATAGATAAATAATCGACAATCTTCTGACAATCAAACATCCTCTCCCTGCAAGAAGCTGAAGAACAAACAAAAAATTTCTTATTATTTTTAGATATCTGCGCAATATTTACCATATATATTATTTATTGCTTATCTTTTTTAACAAAGCCTCTGCAATGAAAGTTGTCGTCAATTCTGTTGTTTTTTTTGATTGTTCTATGCATTTGGTAGCCCTCTTTTTGCTTTCTCGTATTCTCCAATAGAATCATAAACAATGCTTAAATATAAAAGTATCTTAAGGTCTTTTGGAGCGAAATTTAAAACTTTTTGAAATACAGAAATGGATTCCTCAGGATGCCCTGCATAATAATATAATATACCCAAGCCTTTATATAAATCTGAATCATTAGATTCAAGTAATATCATTTTTTTAATTAGCAGAATGGCTTCTTCGTATTTTTCATTTAGAATGCATTGATCTAATTCAGTTGTATATTTTTTGAGATTAGAAACATTTGTTGTGCTTTTTGAAGCGACTCTACCGATGGTTGCAGAAACCTCTTCTCCCGCAATGCTTGCAATGTCATCTACGTCGTAATGAATAGAAATACCCTCAAAATTTATTATTATATATTTATCTGTTTTTTCAGTTATTTTTCCTTCTAATGTTTGACCTGATTTAAGAATAAGCGTTTCCGCAAAAACAAATGAGTTGTTTATTATAAAAATGAGCACCCCAAAAACGTATAACATTATTTTTCTTATCTCTACGCCTCCTTTTCTGTTCACTTGTAATGCTAAATACTCATTTATCTTAAGCTAATGCAATCACAAATACATCTTCATCAAACGAAAAAATGGAATTTTTGTGAGGCCGAAGCATAATACTAATCTTCGCAATATACAATTAAAATATTCTTTATAGTGCTGACTTAAACATCATTTCATTTTGCATCGCTATCCCCATTCTTTGGCTATGAAAATCGCAACTAATAAAGCTCCGTGATTATATTCCTAATTAAATAATTTCCTTTATTTCAAAACTTGCTTCTTTAAAATTAACGAAAGTTGAACCGTTTTTTCCAAATAGATTTACCAGTTCCAGAAAAATGATGTCTTTTGCCGCTTTCAGTATACGAGAAAAAGTGTATTTTGATTCACCCATCTGCCTCTTTCTCCAAGATACAGCTACCTCTCCAATTGAAAAACCCCTTAGCTTTGCTAAGATAGGCAAAAAACGATGCCCTCCGTTAAAGATAATTATCCGATCAACCACTTGATGCCTATAGGCCACAAAAGTAGATGTAAAATCGTGTATCCGTAGATTAAACATAATTCTTCCGATTTTATTAGCCAAAATCGATGGTAATTTTTTTGTAAAAAGCTTGTCGCTGCGTTTTCTTCTGAAAGCGGATACTAAATCATACCCTTTCTTTATCTCGGTTAACATTTTAGGTATATCCCGCGGATCAGGCTGAAGATCACCATCCATTGAAACGATTATCTCTCCTCTTGCAAATTTAAACCCGGCAAGCAATGCAACGCTTTGCCCGAAATTTCTTTCCAGGATAATCAATCGGATTCTCTTATCAATTCTACAAATTTCTTTTACTCGTCCAACCGTATCATCTTTGCTGCCGTCATCAACAAATATTATCTCCAGCCTATCTTTATAGAAATCAACGGCCCCCATTAACTCACTATAAAGAATGCCGATATTAAGAGATTCGTTACATAAGGGTATTACAATACTCAGTTCTATCATAAGCTCTTTTATGAATATCTAATAGCTATACACGCCAGGCCTATAGCAAAAAAAGTAATGAACAAACCCACAAAAAAACTTACTGGCTTATAATCAAGCCTATACATGTATTCACCTGGACTATTAATTTTAATAGCCAATAATCCATTCCATGAACTTAAATCTTTGGTATTAGCACGCCATGAGCAATCAAAGTTTTGATTTATCACCAAAGTATCAGGAGTAGTAATATTTGCTTTAATTTCTATTCCATTCGGAGAGAACGCAATAAATTTAGCTGAATTATCATTTTTCCCTAAAAAAAATAGTTCCCCCCTATACTTATTATTATAAGAAAAGACAATTGAAGACGGATCATTTTTTTCTTCAGAGGAAACGAAATATTTCGGGATAGCAAACTCGCCAAGATATATATTACCGTACCAATTAATAAGGCCAATATTCTTTTTAAGTAAAGCATACTGCAAATAAGCATTGGCGAATCTGTCTTCGCTATTTTCTTTATTAAACGCCTGAGAAAAATATTCATTTTTGATTCGTAAGGGTTGAGGGGCAAATAAAAAAATATTCTTATGGTAGTTAATATTGTTAGTGAACAAGTCGAAGGTATTTATAATAACGAATAATGTCAAAAAAACTGCAACTATTTTATGTTTCATTTTTTTCTGCAATAACCCAAATGAGGCCCCTGCAGATAAAACAAGCATAAAAGCGACAAAAAAAGAAAAATATTTATCAATCCTGTCCATGGAATTAAAAATGGGGAGCTTATGAAGAAATGCGGAAATATTAATAGGTGTATTTGGCCCAAGCAATATCAAGGCAATAACAGCAAGCGGGAATAACAATTTTTTTTGATTTTTAAAATCGAGCATAAAAGCTATTAAAGCAAGCAAAAGCGTACCATACCCAATATATATAGTAGAATGATTGCGGTAATTCTTATTAAACAATGATTCCAAAAAACTTTTTGTATTTAAGCAGTGCTGTGATATTTGGCTATAATCCACTGCTCTGGAATTTTTTAGCAAGAGCTCTAACATAGGGAAAAACTTTACTGCACCAAAGAGAAGCGAAAGAATAATTATTATAAACGTATTTCTTATTAATAGGGTCCTCAGGTTATATTTTTCAGAATAAAATTCAGGAGAAAACTGGGGGAAAAAAAAGAATAAAAACAAGAATAGGCATATGGCCGCAAAAGACAGTCCCCCTTGCAAAAAAATAAAGCAAAGCAAGAAAGCGCTATAAATTATAAACTTCCATTGTTTTGTGCTTTTTAAAATAAAAAACGTTAAGAAGGGCAAGGCACAATAGTAAACTTTTGTAAAATTGCCATCGCTCAACTGAAAAGGAAGCCAACTGCATAAACTTAAACTAAGAGAAGAAAATAATGCCCCTAATCTCGTGAAATTCATCCCTTCTTTTGCTAAATAATACATTCCAAAAGCACACAAAAAATATGCCATAACACATATAATTTTTGAACCTAGAACCTCCCCCATAATCAAAATAATTACAAAAAGAGGCGAAAGGGAAATGTCTTGTGGGTTTGCAATCAAAGGATAACCGCCGCCAAAATAAGGACACCTTAACGGGAATTGAAAATTTTTCAAGACTGAATTTCTAGAAAAATTAAAATAAGAATACATCTGATTCCAATCGGAATCTAAACTAATACTCGAAGGCCTTTCAAGCAATGGTATGCAAAATAAAGAAATGATAACTACAATGATAGATAGACAAAACAATTGTGAATTTTTTCTAAGAAGAGCGGTTATACTAGTAAACATGCCGTTAATATCCCTATTTATTCTCTACGTATTTATAAAGAATCAAGTTTTTTGTCTGAAATAAAATAGAAAAATTAGAGGAAAGATTAACTTTATTAGGTGGAGTTAATAATCTTTTCTCAAATAAAAAGTATTTGGAGCCATATTTTTTGTATAAATCAATTGGTTTATTATATAGTTTTACCGAATTAAAAAATTGCTCTTCATAAATCTCTCCAAACCTCTTATAAGTAGTCACCATCGCCCCTGCCTTAGAACTGGAGGTTACGCTCCTTTGAGCATACATTCTTATTACATCGCCAAATCTAATTGGGCAGGCAATTATCTCATTTACACCTACCGATTGCTTAATTTTATAAGCGATCTCGGCAATCTCATCAAATGTAGCATCTTCTGATTCAGAAGGGCAGATATCTAATCGGTGTAATACATAAGGGCACACTCCATTTTTGATAGTTGAATTCATAGAATAAACTATCGGCAAAAAAGACGAGGCAACAAAAAGGAAAATTAAAACAGAATGCGCCTTTAATGAATCGAATATTTTTTTTATCTGAGGGATACCCGCTAAATACAAAAAGATAGAAATAAAAGGGGGCAGGCGATGGGCTTTTAAGAAAAATAGCTTGTCAAAAAATATAATTAAGCACAACAATAAAAGTAGTGCGATAGAAATTGCAAAAAGGAGAATTTGAAAATATTTATTATCGAATATTTTTAAATACAAATCTCTGAGTTGCAGAATAAACATAGCTAAGGGCAATAAACCAATAAAAAATAGCAACCAAAAAATATTCATATCTACGTAGAATACTCTTGCAAATAACAGCTTGTCGGTCCTAATTAAATTCCAGCTAGTGAAATTAATGAACTCCTTTTGTTTAATAACAAAATATGCCAGTGCGGGCATAAGGATTAATAAAAACAAAACTAGATTTTTTGCCCGTTCGAGAGCTTTATTTTTCTTAAAGACAAGGAAAAAATCGGTGGCTAGTATGACGCATATAACTATAAACAAATACGTAACTGTAAGCGGATGGATAAACAATGTTACAGCCATTATTATATAAGCGGCTAGAGAAAATATTAAATTGTCCGTATCCAGATATTTAAATAGCAATAATATACAGACCATAAATAGAACAATCCCCTCGCTTCTGGGTAATCCAAAATAAATTGTGTCCCAAATTGACGGAATAAATGAGAAAATTCCGGTTATCAATGCTAAGTGCTTTTCTTTGTAGACAACCATTCCTATGAAGTAAAATAATACAGGGGTAACGCTTGCAAGAATTATTGCTAAGAGTTTTGAAAGAAGCGGGACTGACAGCCCCATTTTATAAAAAGGGAGAAACAAATAATGGTAACCAGAAGGATATACCCTGGAGAAGTTCTGCATAGCAACATCATTTTGAAAAAGTCCGGCCTGCGTTAACATATCTAGGTAACTTTTATGAATAACCAAATCGCTGTTTAAAAATGTGCCCGCGTCAAATAGTCCGTAATTCATCATGAGCAAAAACACAAAACAGACAGAAGGAATAGGTATTAGTAGTTTTTTGTCGTTCTTGACTGCATACAAAATCAATAAAGAAGACGCGATAACTAAAAGCGACTCCAAAAGAAACAACAATCTTGGATTAGCGTTAAAATCTAACATAGAATTGATAAAAATCCCTGCATTATTTAGTTAACCAAGTGTTGGCTAATAGATTCTTTGTAAATCTAAGAACAGCTGGAATCGGATTATTAAACAATAAATTGTACTCGGAATAACAAAAAATAAAACAACCTTTGCATAATGAAGCGGCTGGCAACGACTTAAATAATTGTTTCCAATTCTTGACTTTATTTTCTTCTCCGGAACAATCCAATGACAACATGTTGCAGCAAGGAAAGACATTGCCATTTGGAGCTATAACGCAGAAGAACCTTGAAGCCCAGCATGTCTCTTGTTTCAAGTTCGGATACTTTCTTATTTTATCCAAATAAGCAAAAGAATTCGCAACAGGTCTGTTAAGCCTTTTTTGTTTTTCTAAATACCCTGCGGCATCTATCATTTGGTCTGGAATATATCTCGTTGCCTTGCCGAATTTGTCGGACGTATGCATAAAAACAGGTTGGAACATACAAAGGCAATTATAAAATTCTGCTAATTTCATTAGTTCCTCTAAATATAAAACATTATCGCTGTTCAATACGGTCACAATTATAAATCTTTTATTTTTACGTTTCATTGCTTCCAGGCCGTCTAATGTCCTTCTGAAAGACCCTACTCCCCTGATTTTATCATGTATTGCTTCGGGGCCATCGATGCTTATTAAGGCTAAATCTAAATCTTTAATATCTTCGATCCTTTGCGATATCAAAGTCCCATTTGTACTCATAGATGTCTTTATTTGAACCTTCTTACAAAAAGATATTAATTCTCCGACATCCTGCCTCAACAAAGGCTCGCCTCCGTTAAATCCCCAAAATTCCGCTCCCAGTTCTTTGAAATCGCTGATGCATTTAGTTATTTGCCCGGTGCTTAATTCTTCGGATTCAACAGAACACCTCCCGCAGAAACCACAATTCAAATTACATTTATAGGTCAAATACTGGGTCACCTTAATGGGGATACGATAACCAGAATAGATTTTAAAAACTTTTCCTGCGATTCTAAAAAAATCTCTTTTTGCAATCATAATTTAAAATATGCGACCATTTTTAAAATTTGAAGTATATATCTTATAGTATCGAAAATCGGGTGGAATTTTGATATTCCTTTTCTCTCTGAATAAGGAATCGGCATAAAGAAAACACGCTGGCCTCCAAGAATGAATGAAAGCGTCATGGTAGCCATACAAGAGAAGCCGTTTGGGAGAAGATGAAAATACTGCAAGCCGTCTTTTTTCTTAAACACCCTCATCCCGGAATTAAGGTCAGGGATTTTTTTCGCGACTAAAATTGAAGTTATGCTATTAATAATTGCCTTCACGTAAAGTTTCAGGTGCTTACGCTTGCCAAAATCAACATTTCTAGCTCCGATGACCTGATCATAATCTTGCTCTACCATTTCTTCTATCATTTGTGGAATTCTATTATGGGGGTAGCTTGAATCGCAATCTGTCCAAACAATAATATCTCCGCCAGAATTTAATGTGCCTGTTTTCCTTGCAAAACCCGTGCCCATTCTTTTATCAAGGCGTATCAAACGGACGAATCCTAACCCACATGCAATTTTGTAGCTATTATCTGTTGAACAATCATCGACTATAATTATTTCATATGGATGACCAGAGCTATCCATATATTTTTTAATAGCAGTACACTCTGTTATTATGTTTTCTTCCTCATTAAACACTGGCAGAACAATCGAAATAAAATGTCTCATTATGCTAATAACTTATTGATTCTAAAACCTCTTTAAATGCCCTGCCTACGTAAAGGGCATCATTTTTGCTTAAATAAATTCCGTTCGGAAGAATTAATAAATTCTGCGATACATCCTTAAAAACCGGGTAATCTTCGCTATTGGCTCCAAAAACTTTGAGCTCTTTTGAAGACGTAAGTTCATTCAGCTGGGAATCTATCCTGCGAGCTATCAAATATTTTCTAAGATCATCCAGCGTTGCCTTCTTTTTAATAAGTACGGCATAATATAAATAAATGTTTTTTGTTTCCGGCATTGTTAAAGGAACTCCAATCCCACCTACATCACGCAGCACTTCATTTAAGATCAGCGCATTTTCAATCCTTTTCTGATTATGCCTATCCAGATTATTCAATTGCTCAATACCCACAGCTGCCTGAATATTCGATAATTTTACTTTCCAACCGCTTGGAATTTCATCCAAAAATGAAGAGGTATCTTTTTTATGTTCAATGGGATTATAGGGGTCACGGATGTTTAAGAACCTTAGAACGGGGTATAATGTAAAGAAAAACATCCCTGGCCTTGTTAGGATATTCGCAATTGCGGAATTAATGATTGAGGTGGCAAGCGATGATGATTTTTCAAAAACAAAGTCATTGGATGCCGATTTCATAAATTCAAATATATCCTGTTCATTCGTACAAAGCATCCCGCCGCCGAATGTCGAGATTGCTTTTGCTTTACCGAAACTAAAAATACTCGCATCGCCAAAACTTCCCGCCTTTTGATTCTTGTAAGTCGCCCCGCAGGCCATCGCACAATCTTCGATAATTTTGATATTGAATTTATTTTTAAGCTCAAGAAAAGCGTCCATTTGACAAGGCCCGCCCCACATATGAGTCAAGATCAACAATTTGGTATTTTTATTTATATATTTTCTCACTAACCCATGGTCAATATTGCGGGTTTCGGCATCTATATCAACAAATACAGGCCTTAACCTGCATGATTTAATAACCGCAAAAATACTCCAGTGCGTAAAAGGAGTTATTATTACCTCAGAGCCTTCAGGAAAATTAAAATATTTAAAAAGCAAATATAAGCCGAGCCTAGCCGAAGGCATAGAAATAGCGTAACGCGTAGTTATATATTCGGCAAACATCGACTCAAACTTACGGACATACTCGCCTTCAAGCATTCTAGAAGAAACCAATAAAGATAGCATCGTAGCATATTCTTTATTTGTTATATCCACTGAATGCCTGGGAAAAGCCCTGAACATAAATATCCCTTTTACTTTGCAGTTAGACAATCATTTGCTTTTTTTGAAAAAAGCGATTTCTCTAAATTTATACAATAAAGCCCATCTCGGCCCAAGTATCCTAACTTACCTGATGCGTTATCAGGGCCGATAATCTCATTCTGACAATTCCTGACAATGTCATAATCTATCTTATACGGATCGCATCCAGTAGATAAGCTTAAATAAAAAAAATGTTTTGTCTTTAAATAGTGTACGGTCTTTAAAAAATAGGAACCTGCCGCAATTATCAACTCTTTGATTATAACAAAAGAAAAATATCCGGATAAAAACGCTGAAAACAAAGCAACAATTAAAAACATCTTGGCCATTACCCTATTCTTTCTATATAGGCTCTGGTATTTATCGAGCCATGGTTCTATTTGAGCAAGATTAATAAACTTATCTATTGGTTCATAGCAGCCAGAATCCCTAACTAGCACATATATTTGATTATAAAAACAGAATCTTTGGGAGAGTAACGACTTAATCGCTAAATGAAGTTTTTGGAAAAGAAAAACATTCCTCCTGGTTATCCGGTAGCTAGTTCCTTTTTCCAAGATATCTATGATTTCATCAGGCATAATATAATTATCTAGCGGCCAATCCCTGGCGCCTCCGGTAAGACAAATAGTAAAGAAGTTAATCCCATTTATAAAATCATTTTTTGCTGCAAAGTCTATAAGTTCGATAACGGCGCCTTCGTTCACTTTTTTTGCTATTGTCGCATTCAGAATAGTTGGGATATGTAGGTTTTTTAGATTTTCTAAAACTTTGAGTTTAATATCTAATAAATCTTCTCCTCGAAATATTTTGTAAGATTTTCTGTCAAACCCGTCGAATTGCAGATTAACACGGTCTAATCCGGATTTTCTCAGCTCTTTTAAGTAATTTACATCTATTAATTTGAGCCCGTTAGTATTTATTGTGGCGGCCTTATGGTGCTTTTTAAAAATCCTGATTATCGCATCAAGATCTTCTCTGCATGTAGGTTCTCCTCCTGAAATTATATAAAAAGGCGCATTCTGGTCTTTAATGAAACTCTCGATTTCTTCGCAACTGGGATCTAAAGCTGTCCTTTGGTTTCTAGACTCCTGAAGCGCACAAATACGGCAATCCATATTACATCTTAATGTCGGCCATATTTCATATTCGCGAAGCTTTTTGATTTCATTCATGACACCAAAATAGAATTCATCGAGTTTTCTATAATATAAGGGGGATTTTGACAACAGAATTTCATATTTTCCATGATGAGCACAGGTTTTTATAAAAAAAACTGCACCGTCTTTTTCAACAATAAATGCGTCAATAACATTTAAGCATGCGGGGCAGCTACTTTTTGTTTTTCTTATAATATCCATTATTAAGCTTTTTTATCCTTTTTTTAAACAGTTAACCGAACAAGGACAAAATAATCCTATTTCAAAACCTGCTCCAAAGCATAGAAATAATCATAATCCCATCTTCTTGCAGACCAATCAAAACATTCTTTACAATAAGGCATGTCTTCGAATCTTCCCAATAAATGATTTTGGCGTATACTATTATATTCTAAAGATTGCCAGGTATCAGCTATGCTTCGATTTCTGATATCAAATAAGGTCGTCTTATCAAACCAATCCTCAACGCAAAATTTTATGATTCCATCTACGTTTACAAAAATCCTAGTCCAGAACAAAGGGCAGGGCCATCTTTTTTTTGCTAGATTAAACCTTGTCTTCTTTTTTTCCATGACCCCGCCGATAGTAGTAAATGTTCTTTTTATCACTCTGTCGACCCTTGGTTTCCAATAATCAATAAACTCATTAATCTCATCTTTTACTTCGGGCTGATCAATTATACTAACCATTATTTTTGTTTTTGGATTTAACCGGTCCCTCAATTCAATAAATCTTTTTACATTAAACATTACTTCCTCAAAGTTTGCTCCTCTTCTTATAAATTCATAAGTATTCTTATTTATTGCATCGAGGCTAATCTCTACTACTTCGACTCCGTATTTTAATACTCCTAAAGACATCTTTTCGTCCAACAGAGTTCCATTAGTGTTAAAACAGACAGGATATAATTTCCTATGTTTGGCGTATTGCACCATCTCCAGGAAATTCGGATGCATTAATGGCTCACCGTCGCACACAAATCTAAATATCACCCCTTTATATTCCGAGACTTCATCAGCAATCCGCTTAAATATGTCCAAATCCATATGGCGCGGCCTATAAGATTTTTCTTCTGAGATAATACAGTATGGACAATGAATACATTTTAAATTGCACATGTTTGTCAACTCAACGAAAACCATAGGCGGGAAAATTGTATGTTGGTTCTTCCTAAAACCGTATTTGTTTGGTTCCATTTTACATCACTTCCTAAATTAACTTTAAAGTCGTCAAAATTTGTGTCAGCTGCTGATTATTGGCTATCCAGCATAAACAACTGTTGCTTGAGCTCCTAAACACCTTATCATATTTACCATATCAGGTATGGTTATGGAGGTCATTAAGACTTCACTACCTTCCTTTAACTCTAGGGCCTTCAAAATATAATGAAATGCAATCCTGGCAAAAGGCAGAGCAATGGCGCGCTTGCCTCCGTAACGGCGGCTAAAAGCCTTTTCAAATTCTTTAACCGTACCGCTTCTTTTAGGCTTTTTGAATATAGCGATAAATAATGATTTAAATAAAATTGATGAATGGACGTATATTCTTGTTCTCGGAATCTTATTAAAGAAAAAAAACAATCTATTCATATTTTTTTCTATTTTAAATTGATGTTTACGGTTTTTATTATCAATTCCAGTTCTTCATTGGTAAGCAAAGGATATATGGGTATAGAAACTGCTGTTTTCATAATATGTGCAGTATTGGGAAATTTCTTATCCGGCAATCTTAAATATCGATATGAAGGATATGGTTTTATTGGTCGTTTTACTTTAATTCCCTTCTTGTAACATTGTCTCATAAAGAGATTTATATCTTTTTTAATCTTTATCATATACCTGTGATAAATGTGCCTGCCATTAGTTAACTCCTGCGGCAGGTCTATATCTAATTTTGAAAAAGCCTTACTGTATATCTTGGCTATCTCTCTTCTCTTTTTTATAAAATAATTTAATTTGAATAACTGCTCCCTTCCAATCGCTGCCTGCAGATTCGTCATTCGATAAGTATATTTAGCTTTAAAATCAAAAGAATCCGGCTCTTTTAATTTCCTAAGTCTATCTAATAATAAGTCAGAATTTGCCGATACCATCCCCCCTTCTCCGGTAACAATATATTTAGTTCCTTCAAATGAAAACACCGATAAATCTCCCCAGCTTCCTAACTTCTTGCCTTTATATTCAGCACCGATTGAATGCGCGCAATCTTCAATAATACTTACACCTAGCTCACTAAATTTATCAATCTCAGCTGGACATCCAAACATATGAGGCACAATTATTGCTTTTGTCCTTTTCGTAATTTTATTTTTGGCGTCATTAAATGAGATATTGTAATCATCACTGTTGACATCGCATAGTTTCGGTATTGCTCCGCAATAAATTACAGAATTTAAAATCGAGCGGC